>Ga0302271_10001365_pt1 | contig 23565 bp, 13 predicted proteins | sample III_Bog_N1_1_FD_198767 | JGI IMG/M metagenome (GOLD analysis project Ga0302271, IMG submission 198767) | Peat permafrost microbial communities from Stordalen Mire near Abisko, Sweden - III_Bog_N1_1 | ecosystem: Environmental > Terrestrial > Soil > Wetlands > Peat | place: Sweden: Abisko... | reverse complement strand
GATTTGGCAGAAAGAGTGATTCAAATTAATAAAGATTAGAAAGATACACTTGCACTATTCCCCACAAGCACAACTCACCTTCTACAGTTAACACAATGTCTGAAATCAAGGGTATATGCAGTAGGTGCACTGATAATTTTTCCACTGCCCTCTAAATGAATTAGATGTTTGCTATTTGATGAGAGGAACTAAAGTAAGAAATAGAAATAATTATTTCTTTAGTTTTTAAAATAAAAGTAATTGATTTAGAGTAAGAGTGATTGCAATTAATTGGGGGGGGGGAGGGGATGGGAGGGTATTGTTGAGCTGAATTAGAACAATCAGAAAAATATTTATTTTTATGGAAGTATACTCTATGTAATTACACTTGGTAAACATCATAATTATTAATCGATTATCATTGAGCAACTTTTGCTCAGCAGTTTAAGTATTATAAACTACAATATGCTTATTTAATAACAATATTTGAAGATTAGTTTCTGCATAACTTCTAAAAATATTTAAGGCTCTTGGATACTAGCTAGATCTTTCTTTGGGTTGAGAATTTAATCAGCCATAGTCATTTCAAAAGATGGAAAGCTCTGAGAATCGTTCATTGTTTGCATCATGTAGTTCTTTTTAGAATTATTAATACATACTTATTATTTAGTTCTTATTGGTGTAGTTGCAGCTTCATTTGTTTTATTTTTCAGTAGTATTATCATTCATTATGTCGATTGTTGTTCGCTAATGCTATTATCGCTTATGTATTAATTAATGAAAATACTTCTTCTTTAACTGAGAATGAATCTACTCGCTGATAATCAATCTTAATTCAGTTAAGTCTTCTATGCTTATGGATGCTTTTTACGCATCTGAATTAATTGGTTGCCTTCAACAATTCTGCTTATTACTAGCAAAGCAAATCCAATGTTATTTGTAGAATACAAGATTAAAAAAAGACGAATTACGTTCTTAATGAAATCCCTTACAACTCTTTCACAGTTCGCACAACAGTATTTTCTATTATCTCATTGCGCTTGATCAAACTATTCGATTAAAGTTAAAACAATGTAAATAGTTCTTTTAATATTTATGCTGTGTTTTAGTCCTTCCAGTAATCAAATAAACTAATCAAATTGGATTTAAATAGAAGAGAAGAGATTACTCAATGTGTAACATAGAATATCACAGATTGGTAATGAATAATATCTTGTGCAAGAGTAGATTCATTGACTCACATAAGGTCATCGAACTGGCTAACAGTCTCCAACTTTTTGTTATTACCATCTTAGTCTGAGGGTCTAACCCATTGAGAAAGAACCTGTAAGGAGTGGTAGGTTCAATCTTGTATTGGCTGTCGAGCTGTACAACTGACTCATAGTTAGGAAGTGAGCCGACTCTCAGGATCTATCTTTCGATATTGATCCTCATTTCAAGGTTTCTTCTTTCTAGAGAATTGTCATAAGTTCTTACGTCCTTTCCCTTCAGTACAGTGTTGAGATGACCGCAACCTTTTTACTCAGAATACATTAGCATTCCATTTCTTTCAAAAATACAAGTAGTAACATCTTTCTCAGAATCAGGAACCAAACCAAACCAAAAGCTCTTACCTATCCTTATGTTTACTACAGTTGAACATGCACCACGTAGTTAGTTGAACGGTCAAGGATAAAGTCCAGGTAGCACTAACCATACCAAGGACTCTGAGTATTGTTATATAATTCTAGCTCTTCCTAGTTGTTCTTTGATACTGAACACATTTTAGAGTTATCCAAATTTCCTAAGATAAGGTTGGTTCCTGGTAGCAAATATGTTAGTTTGCCTGACTGCTGCAATTGTTTCTGCTTGATTGTTAAAATAACAGAACATTGAATAATCTGCTTTATTTAATAGTTAAAATGATCCTCGGGACCCTCATTAATTGCTGAAATACTTCCCTCATTAAGACTTCCATGCAAAAGGAAGGGGAATCCTCAGAAGAAGAAAGAATAACTTCTGGAAGGTTAAATTGCATAAATAGTCTGAAAACAGAATCATTGGAGATGATGAACTCAGCTCTTGGGCAGGATTAAGTCATTAAAAGTAGTGAAATCAAGAAATGAGAGTAAATGAGCATATTTTGAGGCAGCTTATTTTTATTTTATTTACCTCCTCCCTTTGTATTTAAACTATTTTCACTAATTCTTTTATTTTATTATCTTATCTGCATTATTCCCTTTATTAATCTAGTCTGCTAATTGGTTAATAACAATAATAATATTTCTCTTTAATAAATTTCTAATCTTAATTTCTCATCCCAAAACATAAAAAAATTATGTTTAGTTTTTAAATTATTGTGAACAGTTACATTAATAGAACTGAGTTATTGCAAGAGTTGATTCACTTCTTATTATTTCCTCGGGAGCTCATTTCTCAATTCTTTAATCTAAAAATTAGGTAATAATTCACACAAACATTAATCTCATACAATTTGAAATAACATCTAAATATCCATAATTATTATTTTGAACAGTTATTGTATTTACATAATTAGACTCTTGATTGTTAAATGGTTGAGAATATTTATTTTCACTGCTTTTTTTACCCAACAAATTGAAGCAGCTATTTTTCTGCTTCTAAAAAAAATAATAAAGTCAAAGAAATCATAAGAATTAGAAAATTTAATACTTTGGCTTGCAATTTTTCAATAACACTCAGTTGTAACTGGAGTTGATTCATCTCTTATTATTTCTTCAGAAGCTCATGTTTGTATTAGTTACTCTAACAATTTGGAATAAGAAAAGGATTACAATTGCACACATTGCAAATAAAAAACTAAACATTTCAAAGTATCTCTTTTATAATACATGAAATGTGGAAGGAGAATTATCAAAGAAGTTAATATCTTTGAGAAGATCATTAATTTGTTCTCTACTTTTGTTTGGTTGATAAGTTGAAAACTGATTTTGCATAGTTTGAAATTCATCATAGATCTACTTGATTTTTAGGGTGTTACTCTCTGAATTCTTCATATGGTTGTTAATAAACTAGACTAGTTGTGCTTCATTATTATCTGATTAGAGAATTCGCTTTAATTTTTCAATATCGCCTATTTGCTTCCAGCAGGCAAGAAAACGTTGTTAGATATCTTCAAACTAGATTATTTTAAGTTTTTAACTCTGTTTGGTTTTTCAATCTAATCTAGGATCTAGTTCGTTAGTTCTGTGAAGAAAGGGTCAATTTATTGTTTAGTAAAATCTAAGAAGCCAGGATTTTATTCTATCGCTTGGCGGAGCTGGAGCTTAGGGTCACTAAAGACAGGATAAGTGAATAAATTACTGCCCCATGATGCTTAAAGTACATCCTTAATCTGCAGGCAATTATTGAGAGGGATATTATCTTATTATACACAGTTAAAGCAAATTTTTGCGTTTGTCGCATTGGATTTGAGATGTAGAAAATCTGCACTATTTTGTGGGTGTCTTGTACATTTTTACGAAATAGCCTTTTATATTTTCGCATCTTGTTCCAGCAAACGGTTCTTTGGGTTCTAGTTACTTGGAATTATTACTTCCATTTCTTGTATCTAAAGTCTTTAGCAGATGTTGAGTTTTCTCAAAGTTTTATCAATTTATTAATTCTCTTTGTTAGAATCTGCTCTCACTTCCCCACCTAAAGATCAAACAATCATTAATAAGAGTACAATTGCAATTAATATTTTGGGAAAAGCTCGTTAGTTGGAAAATAATAAAAAATACAAATTTGAAATGGTTTGGGGAATGTTTTTTTGATGAAAAGAAATTCCTTAATAAAGTGAAGAAGTTCTAAGTCGTTTTTGATTTTACAGTCTTATTTTCCAATCTCTTTCCTTTTCATAAATTTAAATTAGACTTCTAAAATACTAATATTTTCCCTCCTATTTTCAAATCCCCAGAAAAAAATATCTGATCAATCACAAGAACATCAAAAAAACAATACAATTTTATTATTAAAAGCTAAATTAGTATTTTCGTACTAGAGTTATCAAAATAAACATCTCTTTGAAAGTAATCAGCTAATTTAACTTATCACAATATTTCTAATTACTTTTTTTTCAAGCTATTCTTCTTTCAGAGGAATATTAACTAAACACAGACTATCACTTGTTGCTAAAAAATATATCTAGTATCATATTGATAAAAAGGAATGATGATTTGTACTTTTAAGTTCTGCGAACAATCCCAAAGAAATCAAGAGAATGTATGTGAATGTGTATTTTTTTACAAATCAAATAATCTTTCTTGAAACAACTCTTAATTAATCAAATGAAAAAAATACAAAACACCTGCAAATAACATTCTAATTCATTAGAAATCCTTTGTTTTTAGTTTCCCACACTCTGAATATCTTCATTTATCTTGTTGAATTTGAATTATTATTTTTGTCCAAATTTTTTTGTTCTACTCCATCCTTTAAAATCAAACACATTATTTCATTTAAATAAGAAAGAGAATCATTACCCTCATAAAAAGTAATCAAACATTGTTTTCGTGGTAATCAGATTGCCATAGCATAATTTAATCAGAAAAATAAGGAAAATAATAACTACACAATTGAAAAGAAACAAGAATTAAGGATATTAGAGAACAAATAATCATTTATTTTAAGTCTTTTTTTGCCAAATAATGCTGTTCATAGCTTTCCTTCTTGGATTTGTATCAGTTCCATATTCAGCATTGATGCGCTTACACTGGGAGCGCTTGATTAAGCTGCATGATTTTCGACATTTTATTATCTGACATTTACATATAACTGTACCATCAACACTTCAGGAGTAACTGAAGGTGTTCCGAATGTTTTTTTCAGATGAAATATCTGGATGACTGATGGCTGAAGACACATAATGCTATTTTTATATTTCTGCTAATCTGCTTCATAAGAAAATACCTTGTGTTTAATCCTCGATTACAAGAGAGTTAACTGCTTCTGTTGAAGAGATCATGGCAGGAGAGTAGAGTATTTATGTGGGAAGTGTGAGTTCTGTTTAATGACCATGAGTAGTCCTGCAATGAGTCCTTCTGGTTTTTGTAGTTTACAGAGTTGCCAAGTAAAACAAACAAAAGAGAGAAAGAGATGATCAATCTCTATTTATTAACATTTTTTAAGTGTAAATACAAATAAGAAAAGCAATCACTTTTTGTGTTTATTTGATAATTTTGCTAAAATTAATTGATTTCAATTATTTTTAAATTTATTTCTTTTGCTGATAGAATAACTGAACAGCGCTAAGGTGAAGTCCTGAAGCTCTTAAGTTGTAAACTAAGGCAGCTCCTGGCTCTTTGAATTCACAGCTTCTACTTTGCACGCTTTCAATAAAAAATAGATATTAGAGTGAGATTTCCAGCAGGATTTATAACAAATAATGCTGGATGTGATATCATACGATCCTCAACTAAAATGAACAGTGAAGTACGATAAGATTAAGCATCTATCGAGTGCACCTAACAAGGAATTGCTCTTTCGAGTCAACAGCAAATCAGAATTAAATTAATAAAATAGTTAATCCCAAACACAAAGTGCTGTTGGATGACTTCGTTATTTAGATCCTCGATACCTCCACTAAGTTCTTTACTGGAAAGGCTCTTTTTTTTTCAGGGCTAGCTATCCTTCCAGGGGATATCGCAATCACTTATCAGCGAAACAAGAATTTCAAGTATGCAAACGGTGTCTCATACATTTTATTTGACGCCTAAACATCCCTGGATAATACTATCAAGCTAGAACTCCGATTTGGACCAGAATGGTGCTTTATGAGAATAACTGCACTGTTCTTCGAGGGTTAGAGAGGCATTATGATTAAAATGTAACTTGCAGCTTAGATACAGACAAGAATAGATACGTTTTATCTATAGTTCGGAGTAAAAGTTAATGCATAATGAAAGAATCTTAATTTTTGGATATGATAATCAAATAAAGGATGGTGAAAAACCAAAGAAAAGATATTTTTTTAAAGAAGATTAAATAATTCATCTAAGAATCTTGCTTAATGTTAGGGTTGGTATTAATTCTCATCAAGTAAAACAACATAGATAGCCTTGAAGCTAAGTGAACATAACTTAGTTATGCTTGGGGTGATTGTGTCATTCTTCTTGATTAATCTAGGCATGCATTTTGGATACTCGAGAGAGACATACCATCTGCTTGTTTCTGGGCCAGCAAAGTCGCCCACAGCGGGGCCGGTCGACTAACTCATCTCACAAACAAGCATACAGCATATCTCTCTATTGAAATCGGCCTTTAAAACTGTCTTTTCATCAAGTAACTTCGCAAGACCCTTAAAATCTTAATTTCTCTGCTGGTCGTCTTTTCGAATTCAATTTCGAATCAACATTCTAATATCAACAAACAAATTCTCTTTCCAATCTACAACCAACAAACTCCTTTTCCTTTGATGTATTGTATGTTCTCTGTCAAATCTGTCTCACAACGAAATTAAAAAACAACTTCAGTGAATTTAAACGCAAATAATTGCACAAGACTTGCTTTACAACAAGCAGCTTAACAAAGGAAAACTCTTTAACTGAATTTGAATGAAATCTTGTTTTTTTTGGCAACTTTTAGAATCGAACTGTCCCTTTTTCAATTCAAACATCAACAAATCATAAGAAGCTTGTAATAAATCAACTGGAAATGACTTGAACAAACTTAACTCTGTAGCTGAAACACTTACGATATTCTCTGGCCTAGAAACTTCAATCCGGAAACTCAGAAACAAAACCACCATCTGCTCAGATAAATTAACTGAAATCAACTTGTCAATAGTTACTCATCAAAAAGAATCCCGTAACGAAATAAAATAAAAACGAAACAATAAAACTGCTTCAATAAAAAAACAATTGAAAACTCTCATCTTCAATTCTTACTATCGATAAACTCTCTCACTTTCATCTCTATCTCTAATTTGTTATTCTCATCGTATCTGAACTTTTTCTAATTTGATTTTTCATCCTCATAAAAAGTAACTCTGAAATTACTATTCTTTTCATAATCAACATAGAAAGCTTTCTTGGTATTTGAAATTCCTTCTTTTTCTCTCAACTCGTCAACCCATTTGTAAACCCCATCACTAATCGATTCCTTCACTAAGTTCTGATAAGAAACTATTCTCAACTACTTCTTTCCATTCTCATAAAATTTAACTTCGAATTGTTCTGTTTTCTTATTATCGAAACACTTAACTAATGAAGTCTGTTCTGTAATCTTCTTTCCTTCTCCAGCTACGATAATCTGACTTGGCTTAACTTTGGGTTTATTTTACGTGTTCAATAATTAATATCCAGCCTGAGCGTATTTCTCAATGATTTCATTCTCCTTTTCAATGCAGACATATTGATAAGTAATTGTTATCTGCTCTACTAAGTTTGTCTTCAAATTCTGCAAGTATTCTTTACTTTTCGATCTGAGAAAAACATGGAATGGATCCAATAATCGAAGCCTATCTCGAACATGCTCTTGTAATCTCTTGTAGATGCATCTATCAGTCCTACCAACATAACCGAATCCTTAGCCCAAATCAATGAAATAAAACTTACAAACCGATTCCACCTCTTCAATTTCGAGTTCTTCATTACTTGTTAATAAATACTTATGTGCAGGAATCCAGCGACGATAATTCTTTGACAGCGTACCGACAAAACTAACTTTCTCGAAATTATCTGACCTCGTAATAATTGCTGTAAAGATCTCGTTCATCAACATAATATTCGCCTCACAAATCGCAGAGCTTTCTCGTATGAGACTCTATCAAACCTCGAACTGTTTTCTTTGTATGATAACTTCATGACGGAATACTTGCAGATCTCCTTTACAACTTCATTATTAAAGTAATCATAAGAATTAGACTCAACGGGAGGACACTAATCGAAATCTCCGAATAACCAAACTCTAACTCCTTGCATTTTCAATCGATAAATAAAGTTCATATGTTTCGAGTTTATCATACTTACCTCGTCCACAATCAGATTAGTTACTTTAGTCTTTTACATCTCAAATGAGTCGAAGGTAAAGACATTTTCAACACCTCTCTATCGTAGATTATCTACGGCTTTATTAGTAAAACACAACACAACGACAGGTAGTATCTTATTCATTTCACTGATGACTTGAGTCTTTCCTGAGCCAGCTATCCCAATAATTAATCCGGGATTCTCGGCAAGCTAGTTTGTAGTTTCACTCAAAGAATTTCCTTCTGGAATTTCGTTCCAATCCTTACTCTCAATTTCAGGTTGAATAATTTAATCGAATAGAATTTCTTCGCCTCGAGTGTGATATCTTTCTTTTTTGATACCTCCGAAACAGAGCTCCACAGCCCCGAATTTCTAAACTACTTTCGCCAGTGCTTTTTGTCTCCATTATTCCTGAACCATTTACCTAAATTATCATCAAATAATCTTAAAATAAATCATAAAGTAAATTACATCTTTCTTACCTTGGCCATGCATTATGCCTTCTTAAATCTCTCCATTATTCCCGAAAAGTAGGCTAGTAATTTACTCAGGATTCGGAAGGAATAGTAACAATGAATGATTCAAGCTCTCAATATCAGGGTTAATAAGAATCATAATTGGAGAGATATTTTTTTAATTAATAATGAAAAAGTTAATGCTTGAGTGGATAAATCATCTAATGCAAAATAATTTTTCTATTTAAATACAATAAATGTTTCAAAGACTCCGAAAAGACATAAAAAATGTTGATGATTGTAGAAGATATCTACAAAACATGGTAATCGGGAGATGGTAATAGTATTAGATTTGTCTTCATTTAGAAATACCTAAGGCTTTCTTAAGAATGGTCAGTTGTTTTTGTCTCTCCACTTCAGAGAATCCCTACCATTATTAGTATGTTTTTGCATACGACGACTCCGACTCCCTCAGCGACTCCTCCCTCCACAGCAGCTCCAGCAGCAGCTCCCTCTCCATCGACGACTCCCACGACTCCCTCTCCTCTTCCCTCAGCGACGACGCTATTTTCCTATCTAAACCCTGTTTGATTAAGTACACGTACTCATCGTAAACAGCTTGTGAGGATGTGGATTTTTGGTATTGTTGCTATGGTTGCTCCTGTTGTTGTTGCTACTATTGTTATTACTATTTATTTAAAAAATAATAAATTAAATATTTTTGATAATAAAAAATAACTGTTTTCCACTTTGCATTTAAGTTTTTATTTTTGTAAAATCTGCTAAAGTATTTGCTTGCATCCCAGTTTAAAAATTTTTGTTTCTAATTGGCATATTCAATAATATCTCTTTTTTAATTTCAAATTCTTAATTATCTTCCCAAGATATTCTGTTCTGATTTAAACTATTTAAAAATAGTTATTTTTATTTACCTCTATGATCATAGGTTTTTGTTAGTTTAAAGATTGAGTAGATTTCTTATCACTGTCTAATTGCTCCCTCAAACTAGCGTTACTCTTCTTCTCCTCAATAAGTTGTTGGCTAAATGGTTGAGTAGATTTCTTTTCACTGTTTACTTGTTCCCTCAGACTAACAGTACTCTCCTTCTCCCTCTAAAAAAGTTATTAAAATCAAATAATTCATAAGATCTAAAAATTAATTACATTGAGCTATTGTTTTATTGCTGAGTTTTCTTGTTTCAAATCTGAAATTTTTTATTGTTGACCAGAATTAATTTTCCTGTCTCAAGATGGTGATTTCATCTGAATATTTTTCTTTTAAGATTCGCAGTTCATTCAGAAGCTGCTGCTGCTGCTGCTACTCATAAATAGTTCGCTGAGCTTGACTAGTCTACCTCTAGAAATCCTCCCATTCTTTTTGTTCTCTTTGAAGCGCATTTCTGTATTCATCGCTCTAATAATGGATTCAAACAATAACAAAAGCATAAATAAGACAAAAGTTTCAAAAAAAAAATCTGAAAGTTAATAAAGAAAAAAATAGTACTTGCTCAACAGCTCGGAGAGGAGATAGATGAGTACCGTTAAAAAAGTCAATCTCTCCAAGAAGTGAGCACACCAGATTTCTAATTCGGTTAGGTTATTCTACTGAAAATTCTTCCTTGATACCTCGTAATTAATCGCTAACTTATTTAATTTTTTGAGTGTTTCTCTCTGAATTTGAGACATGACTTCTGACGAATTAGGTTAATCTTTGTTCTTCTTTTTCATTCAAAAGAATTCCCCTTAGAATTTTAATATCTAGTATTTCAGACCAACAGACTTGATAATTTTGATAAATTTCACCATATTTCTTTAATTTCAGCTTTCGGGCTTATTTAATTCTGCTTATTATCGCTTCAATTGAGTTAGTTAGCTCCTAAAAGTAACTGTCCATTAGATTTATCTCAGACTCCAATTCTCCACCAATGTTTTGTAGTATTTCGCGAGGTTCAGAGTCTGTTAGGACTGGGTAAATTAATATGTCACTCTCGCTTGTTTCTTCTAATATTTCTTTAATCTCCTGATAGTTTTCGCGTGGGATTCTTTTTTCCTTTAGGCACATGCTGCATATTCTGGGATTTTCTACATCAGGTACCAGATGTAGATACTCTGCATTCCTTTTAGGATGCATTTTGCATTTAACTTAAAGAACCTTTTAGATAACCTCATTCGATATTTCCATGGGATTATCAGCCCTATTCTAAGCCACTTGATTGGAGCTATTAGAACTCTATTAGCTAATATTAGTTGCCTCCATTTTAAGTAATACTTCCTTCTTTTCTCAAATTTTTCAATTTATTTTTTCCCTTTTGTTAGACTCTGCTCGCACTCCTTCCCACTTAAAGATTGAAAAGCGTCAATAATAATAACAGTGTTTTTTTTCTAATTTCTTTTTTTCCGTTCAAAAGTTCAAATTAGACTCACTAAATTCTAAATTTTTCCTTTCCTTTTCGAAAGTTCTAATTAGACTCACTAAATTCTAATTTCTTTCTTTCCTTTTCGAAAGTTATAATTAAACTCACCAAATTCTAAATTTTTACTTTTTCTTTTTCAAAATCTCCAGGAAAGAATATCTGATTAATCCCAAGAACACCAAAAGAACAATAGAAGATTAAATAAAGATTGGTGCAAAAATTTAAAGCCTTCAAATCAGCCATCCAAACAAAGAACTTAAAAATCTCTCCTTTGAATAGCGCAGCTTTTATAAGCAAGACACGTCATGTTGATCGATAAAAACTCAATGAATCTTTTCGTCTAAGCAGAATTTTCAAAATTAACATATTTTTAAAGAAAATTATCTAATTTAACTATCACAACATGTCTAATGACAAAAATATTAAATCTAATCTTCTTACAGAGGAATTAAACTCAACGCAGACAGATGGTTGCTTCTAAAAAATATTCCCAGTGTAGATGTTTTGTACTTTTAAACGACAGGAAATAATCCAAAGGAAAACAAGAACATATGTACAAACCAAATAAGTTTTATTTGAAACAATACTTATTATCTAGTACCTACCAAATTTACAAGCAGAAAATAATTTTTGACAACTGCAAGAATAATAACATTAACAATGAAAATAAATAATAAAATAATAATGGATAAGCTGATTGTCAAACTCATACAAAAAGATATCGCTTCACGCTAGGATGGAACTTCGTTCTCTGTGATATTGCTTTGCAATCTGGGGAAGCTTTGCTTCCCAACGGAGTTGTATGCAAAGCATCATATGCGAAATTAAATTATTCAAGCCGGCTCGCGATGTAAAGGAAAATGAAATTAATTTTTTTACTTTCCTTTCCTGGTTAGCACTGGGGAGCATACGCTGATTAAACATTCTATTACGACTACGTTGGGAAGCAAAGCTTCCCCAGATTGCAAAGCAATATCGCAGATCACGAAGCGATATCTTCTATTATTCTTTTTACTGAATTCTATTAAATAAAATAACTCAGTATGAAACTTCGCTTACTAACAATATCGACGTCCGGCTTCACCGCAGAAAGCAAAGCTTCATTCTGTTTTAAACAGCATGTCTAAATAATGATAATAATTTTGCATCTTTCGATTAGTAACTGTTATTCAAGAATAAGGCCTTTCAGGCGATCTGAGGAGGCAAAGCCTCCTAACACACTTCACAAAGAACATCGTTCAACAACTAATAGCAGAAAGTAAATTAACAAAGCTCATTTCTAATTCTTAACCGCTATGAGATGAAGTAGGACGCAGGGCCCAAGGCCGCCCGTCCTAAAACTTTGGATTTCTTTTAATTCTTTTAACTAATGTTAAATTTCTTTCAACATTTATTATGTCACAAACTTCATTCACAACAAAATAATACATCAATATTGAAATAAAAAAATAAAAAAAACTTTAATTACCTCCTCCCTTTGTATTTAAACTATTTTCACTAATTCTTTTATTGTATTATCTTATTTGCAATGTATCCCTTTATTAATCTAGTCTGCTAATTGGTTAATAACAATTATAATATTTCTCTTTAATCAATTTCTAACCTTAATTTCTCATCCCAAAACATTAAAAAAATTATGTTTAGTTTTTAAATTCATTAGAAGAGTTACATTAACAGAACTGAGTTATTGCAAGAGTTGATCCACTTCTAATTATTTCTTCGGGAGCTCATTTCTCAATTCTTCAATCTAAAAATATGGTAATAATACACACAAGCATTAATTTGAAATAACATCTAAATATCCATAATTATTTTGAACAGTTATTTTATTTACAGAGCTAGATTTTTGGTTGTCAAACTGTTGGGAATATTTATTTTCACTGCTTTTTTTACCCTACAGATTGAAGCAGCTATTTTTCGGCTTCTAAAAAATATAATAAAGTCAAAGAAATCATAAGATTTAATTATTTAATACTTTGGCTGTTTAATCAGAGATAAACTTTATTAGATTTCTATTTTATTCTTGCAATTCTCCAATAGCATTCAGCTGTAACTGGAGTTGATTCACCTCTTATTATTTCTTCAGAAGCTCATTCTTGTATTAGTCTCTCTAACAATTTGGAAAAACAAAAAGATTACAATCTCACAAGTTGCAAATCAAAAACTGAACATTTAAAAGTATCTCTTTATAATACTTGAGCACAAAGTAAAGAAAGAAATTAAACAAAACTTTCACTAAATTAAAAAATAATAAGTAAAGAAAGAGAATTATCAAAGAAGTTAAAATCTTTGAGAAGAGCATTAATTTGTTCTCTTATTTTGTTTGGTTGAATAGTTGAAAACTGATTTTGCATAGTTTAAAATTCATCATAGATCTATTTGATTTTTAGGGTATTACTCCCTGAATTCTTCAAATGATCATTAATAAACTCTACTAATTGTGTTTCATTATTATCTGATTAGAGAATCCGCTTTAATTTTTCAATATCGCCTATTTGCTTCCAGCAAGCAAGAAACCGTTGTTAGATATCTTCAAACTAGATTATTTTTAGTTTTTAACTTTGTTTGTTTTTTTCAATTTAATCTAAGATCTAGTTCGTTAGTTCTGCGAAGAAAGCATCAATTAATTTTTTATCAAAATCCAAGATGCCAGGAGTTTATTCTAGCGCTTAGCGGAGCTGGAGCTGAGGATCATTCAAGACAGGATAAATGAGTAAATCTCTGTCCTATGACGCTTCAAGTACATCCTTTATCTGCAGGCAATGATCGGGAAGGATATTATCTTATTATACACAGTTAAAGCAAATTTTTGCGTTTGTGGCATTGAGTTTGAGATAAAGAAGATCCGCATTATTTTGTGGGTGTCTTGTACATTTTTACGAAATAGCCTTTTATATTTTCGCATCTTGTTCTAGCAAACGGTTGTTTGGGTTCTAGTTACTTGGAATTATTATTTCCATTTCTTGTATCTAAAGTCTTTTGCAGATGCTGAGTTTTCTCAAAGTTTTATCAATTTAATATTTCTCTTTGTTAGAATCTGCTCTCACTTCCCCACCCCTAACATCAAACAATCATTAATAAGAGTACAATTGCAACAAGGAATAATAATTCGTTTTTAATATTTAGGGTATTTTACAAATGTCTTTGGGAAAATATGATATTGAAATTATGCATAATGTTTTTGTAGATCCCACTTGTTATTTTGGTTCTCCTCATAACAAAATAGCTCTACAATATATTTCTTATATTACTTGATTAATTTACAATAATAAAATTGAGACTAAAGAGTTATTTGTATTAACTTTATATGTTCCATAGTAGTAATTAACTGAGCTTTTAAGCGTAATAACTTTTACCAAAAACTAATTTGAAAAGGATTTTCTCATAAGGATAAGAATGAAAATCAATTAATGTCCCTTTGTCAATCTTCTCAATATTAATCCCAATTAAGGGTAAAACACATACACACAAAATCTAAGTTAATCTAATTCGAATAACTAATAACACACATCTTTGCTGATTGTTTTATCAATCCCTGATGGGGACTTCTTATCGCTATGAGACTAAAAAATTCCCCTTCTGATCAATTATAATCCTCTTGATTAAAATCTTCGATGTCTTTAATGGAATTCTTCATCGAGCTGATGGCACTGATCAAGAAATCATGACTCAATTTGCTTTGAGTTGATCCTGATAGACTACTTGAATCACTAAAACCGCATGAATTCCTGTGTTTTGTGCTGTTATTGTTGATGTACATAACATAATTAGTCATTTAAAAAAGAAAAAGAAAACAATAATGTTTCATTATTTTTTACCTTAGCTAAGGCAGTCTAATAACTGATCCCTTTTAGCCCATGTAGATTTTCCCTGGATCTTAGAAATATTATGGTTTTCTGATGGTTCGTTGGGAGGATTTCTTTTTAGGTTTCTATAAAATTTCAAATTTCACTTCACCAGCATTAGCACTACCTTAAGCTGAATGTACACCACTTCTGGAAGGGGATTAAGAAGGACGATTATTATTGGCTCTTGCAGTATTCTGCTAGCTGTTAGGTACAGATTTAAGTTATTACTCCCCCATGTCATATGGATGAACCTATTAATGTTCAATTTGATTTTTATTTGGAAGATTTTAGTTATGAAAGCGAGCCGCTCCTGGCTAAGAATTTTCCTCCGAGTTTAGAATATGATCTTCACTCTGAGGCATCGATATTTTAGGGTCATTAAAGAAAAAACTCTTTTTTCCTTTGGTAATTTGATTATTTGCGTTATTCTCTGTTGGCGTTGCAGAATTCGAGTTAGGAAGTTGTAAATGGTTGTTGTTATTTTGATTGAATGGCGATTGAGCTGGAGAATCAAGATTGTAGAGGGAATCTTGTTTATTAGCTGATTGGCTGTTATTGATAGTATTACTATTATTATTCCCTTGTGGATTGTGCGTTTATTTTTACTTTCCAGTTGGTATTGATGCTTAACTGATCTTTCTCGATTGGAATTCACTGAAAATCTGTGGTTTGTCTTTATTTGCAGCATCAATCTTCAACCTATCGGAGTTGTTTTTGGTTTCTCTTATGAAATCTGTTTCGAGTGAGCATTTCGTGTAATCTAAATAACATTCATCGCATACCTTCGTGGTGAGTTCTAACCATGATCGATTACCTTTGATTTTGGAGTAATTTGCAGCAGTCAGATTCCCCCAAACTTTGACGACCAACGCAGGCATCATATTTAGATCAATCTCATTGTTTTGATGCTCTTCGTCGAGGTATTTAAACAACTCCTTTAATTCTTCATCTTTTGTGAGAGTTCTTTAATCTGTTTCGTGTTTTTTTTTCTTATTTTGATTTAGTCTTCTGAGCTTTTTTGCTTTGTTCTACTCTATAAGCTTGAGAATCTCATCAGGCAATATTGTCTTAGAGTTATCTACAGTGCCTTGCTCGAAGGACTCAATGATATTGGAGAGTTTGAGATCATAAAGATCAGATGTAGCTGCTTCACAATTTGAACAATTCTTTTTGAAATTATTCTGCATGTTCTTCACAAATCCATAATTGATATTCAATGCGCCTGTGGTGTGCTTCAGTGAATGTTAAGTCTTGGACATTCTTAGCACTGGAGAAAGAGTGCGTTGCGACCCTAATAGGTTCGCTTAGTTGAGTCCGTTGGAGTTCCCATTAGCACCAGATTACGAAGTTTGCTGTTATTGGAGAGTTTATTTTTTTTATGAGTAATCCTGAAACCTTTCACGTATTTTCAACCCAGTGCAGAACAGCAGCCATAGTCTGTTTCTGTCATCGAGTTTGAAGTACAACACCATTCGTGATATCTGTATATTCCCACCTGAAATATCTTGAATATGCTTGACGATATTCACACACATTTGTTCTAAGTCAGCGGAAAGTATCGGTGATGTTATGGAGTCTTGTATTGCGAGATACTCCGGACCTTCAAAAGTGCAGAGTTTCTCATGGATAGGTACTTTTAGATTGTCTAATGTATTCACATTGGTTTTCCGGTACAGCAAGCAGAATTATGGTGACCAGGATACTTTGATCAAGGAATTTCTACCTGATTTGGGTTGAATGAACTTCTGCAAGATAGCATTCAGATTCTTCTCACGCTGATGCAGAAATAAGTTGAAATTCTCCTCATCGAAATACTCAAACTAAATCACTTCTTATTCAGAACCTAATACAAAAACAAACAGAATATATTAGGTATCATTTCAATTAAAGGGTAGAATTTATCTTGCAATGGATTTCAGTTCCTTTACCTCCTTATTGCGTTCCCATTTGAACTCCTTCGGAGCTATTCTTATTGAAATTCTTTTGTGATGCGGTTTAGCTTGTGTCTTAGGAAATCAAATACTACGCAACTACCCCTGTGTCTGGTACATTGTACATGAACGTTTCTTTGACATGCTCTGTGTCGATGCGTTCTTTTGTTTTACGAATGATTTCGCCATCTCTATTAGTGAAATACCAAAAGTATGGTTGGGCCCAGCGATAGATCACGGTGTCAACTAGAAATACACCTGGACAGCTGGTGCCTGTTTCAGGATTCTTTTTCCATAAATGAAAGAACAACCACTCAGTGGAAGTTGACAGCTTCATTTTAGCAAGTAAAAGGGAGAGTGAGAGTGAGAAAGAGGTTAAGTATGCAGAATCTTCAAAAAAAATGGTGAGATATATTTTGTTTTAATTATCTTACTCAATTTCTCTCTCAAAATATCGTTCACTTTGAGATTAAAGGATTTTTCTAAAAGATAAAGAAAAATCAAACACATTAGACAATCATATCAAGTTCGCTCAAACGAATTGAAGCTGAATGAAACTGCCCCCTTTCCTTGGATTAAATAATCTACATCTTTTTGATTAGTTTTAAAACACTTTTCAGAGCTAATATGAAAAGGATACATGAAAAATAACAAATTGGGCTTAATAAAATGAAAAAATGTTATCTGTCTCCCTCGAATCATCTATATGGTAAGTGCGAATTTAATATTCAACTGCTATTTGTGACTGATTTCTCTGATCTTCATCTTGGTCTATTTCATTGAAATTAATGAGATCATATGGAAAAATTAATAAAATTTTAATAATGTTTACTGATAATAACCACCCTGTTGCTAAGGAGGATATTAGTAGCCTCCTTGTTAGGGAGGGTATTGCTATTATTGCTGAGCAGGTGGATATTAATAACCTCCTTGTTGAGGAGGATAACCACCTTATTAGGGAGGGTAACCACCTTATTGAGGAGGATATCCTTATTAGGGGTAACCACCTTGCTAGGGATAACCTCCTTATTGTGGGTATTGTGGCTGAAAAAATCAAAAAATATAGCATTAAAGGTTGCAATTCTGAAGAAAGAAGTTCAAAATTTTCTCTCTTACTTATTGCTATTGCACAGCTGAAAAGAGTGCTCTTGAGAATTCATCGAAGGTGATAGTCCCCGATTTATCTGAGTCAAATTTATTGAACGCAAAATCAATGTCTTGATTGGTCAGATTTGGTTCCATTCTCTTCAGCAGCGAGCCGAACTCATGCAGATTGAGATTTGCATTTCTTTGTGTGTCATACTTCGCAAAGAGTTCCTGTAAATTGATTCTATAGTAGCTGATGGCGTACTTGAGCTTTTCGATGGCTTATTCTGAGTTTTATCCGCTTTTTTTGAGTGCATTGGGATCATAAACTTGACTGCATGCTTCAGTGTATTTTCCAAGATTCTTGCAGAATTCGCCAAAAGTAACACTGCCAGTTCGATTTGAGTCGAATTTAGTAAACACAGAGTAAATCTCGTATGCTTGAATTGTAGGGTCGATCTTTTAAATCAACTCACCGAACTCCTATGTGTTCAGAGTAGCATCAGCGGATTTGTCGAATTTGCAGAAAAGTTCAGGGAGATCAATTTTGTAGTAGTCAATGGCATATTTTAGCTTAGAAATAACCTCATTTGCTCTAGCATCTGCATTCTAGCTCTAGTACATATTCAGTTGAGGCTATTATTAATAGGGATTGAATTGCTAGTATGGCTGTTGTGGCTAGTTCGGGAATTATTGTTGCTGATACTATTAAGGTTAACCGAATTGAGTATTTTATTGAGCAACATACGGATTGTTTTGCTGTTATTATTGACCGCCATATGCAGGAGGCACTCCGCCAAAGCCACCTTGATTGTATCCTTGCTAGGGTGCGCCACCATAAGGTACCTGATTATAACTGTTGTGCATTGAAGCAAAAGTGGAGTTATTGACTTTTGTCTATTTTCTTTGTGTTTTTATTTTTTAAAGTTATGATTAAAGATTATTTTCTTTTCCCAAGAGAATCATGCTAATTGAGCGGGTTGAGCAATTAATTATTTTATGAAGGGTTGTCTTTAGTACTACCAAATTTGCTTAGAAAAGACAGCCAATGAACAGAATTTAAAAATATTTGAAGAAGAGGAAGAAGGAAGGAAGAAAAGGGAGGATATTTTTATAGTTTGATTGGAATTCGTTAACCAAATTCTTGATTTTACATAAGAGTCTGCTAATATGTTGGTTTTCCTGGGTCTCTGAAGGAAATATTCAAAAATATTTTCAATTTACCACAGAGGGAAAGGAGAAGTTAATAATAATATGGTAATATTATTAGAAAAATATCACATGAAACAAGCGCCAAATTAGTAAAAGCAAAGTGCACAAAATGAATAAATCATTTTTATTATCTTGATAATTATGTTCCTCTTCTTTGAACGATAAAAATAAATATAAGCGAAGATGTTCTTATTTAGTTTCAGAAAGCTCTTGAGAAATAATTGACTAATTGTAATATACTTTTAACTCTTTCTTCTTCTTCTTCTTCTTCTCTTCTATTAATCTTACTCCATTCTTCTTTTTGATCTCCTTCTCATTCATCCTCTCCTTCTTCTCTCTCTCGTTCATATAATCCCCATATACTCCCCTTCTAAATCATTAGCATCATCTTCTTTCGCTTTATTGATAACATCAACAAACTCCTACGGTAAGCAATCTTAAATTTCCCAAGCTAGCAATATTCTTTTACTCTCTAAATCCAATATCCTGTATGCAATCCAATTCATCCAATCATTCTATCCCGGTGATTTAACCTATTTCGCTAAATTATTAATCGCCGAAGAGAAAAACGGTGTAAACGCAGATGCTCTGTAGAATCTCATTTTCAACTACTAAAACACATAATCCTTCTTTTTCCTTAATTCCTCGATATTCTAACAATCATTCTTCCCTACAGTCTGATTCAAGAATTTACTCACTTTATCTTACCTGAAATACCCTTTCTATGTCGATAATGATACAAATTACTCTAAACTCAACGCCTTCTCACCAGATTCGTTGTTCACTAAATCACATTTCTAAAAAAATACCCTCTCAGCTGCAGCTAATTTATCTCGATCTTCGCCCATATTCTCAACATACTTGCAAAGACACATGAACTCATACAGACCTATCATCCCATCGGAATCTAAATCAGCTGCACCAAACACTCTATCCATGTCTTTATTTCCTTATTTTATCCTCTAATATGTCTCCAATATCTTCTCCATGCCAAAATCTACATCTACCACTGGATAATTATTGTTTTGTTTACTCAGTACCTTATTTCTCTAAACAAATCCAATTTACTTCTCCACAAATAACCTATTCGATGGTTCCTCCATTCTTTTTAGCGTCTAAATCATTTTCTCAAACGAACAATACACAACTTCCCCAGTCTATCCAAGAGTTGTCAGGAACGGTGGTGACTCCTCATCGAGTTTCATTAGAGTCGTTAAATAATAATCCAAGTCATCAATAAGCAGATCATTGAAGAGATTCAGGAATTATCCGAATAATCGTACTCGAAGCGATATACTCCTAAAGAAATGCACTGCTTCATACAGTTAAACGACTTTATTCTCCGCAACTCGTTTCAAACCAAAATGGGACATAAAATAATCATAGCAACTCAAATGAAAAGGATCATTTCGAGTCTATTCGTTTCTTGCACGCTCTTAGTAGATCAATCCAATATATCGACAAAGAGTCTTCTTCGTCATTGTCATTTTGGCTGGATGCTTTTAGACCTTGGCAGCAATTTTATTGAATAAGATTATCGCATTTCCCATGTTTGGACTGGATATTTTCAGCTGTTTCTTGCGCTCAAATTCTAAAAAAAGGGAGAAAATGAAACACAATAAAAGATCAATTTATATTTTGGAAGCATTTAACTCATAATAAAACGATTTCTAGCATCTTTATTGAATCTTTTTTTACTTGGTTCATTGAATTTGAATGGCTAATTCTTGACTTTAATGTTCGTCGAAGACACCATCGAAGTTGATTTTTCTCGGATATCCCCCATCCCTGAAATACTTGATTTTCTCTTACGATGACGAGTATTACCATGAGGTACATTACTATTAACACTATCAACTAACTCTTTATCATCATCTTCATGATCATGCTGATCTGAATCCGATGAAGCACCATCTTCATCATCATTTCTGGTTTAGTTTATATCCATTTAGATTAGTTTCTTAACAACATTCTTTATCTTGGAGAACTTGGATACTTAACTACTACCTCCTACTCCTCCAGTACCCCCACTCGTCGCCATCCCTATCTTCTCAGTGAATCCTAGTGCTCTACTAAAATTAATCGGCCCTAATGATGTTGCTACTCCTTACCCATCGTTCTTCCCTGCAAATTTCTCTCTAATATCTTCAATATCCTATTACGACGTATCACCCCCCGTAGCTACTTTCTCGACTAATCCCGTAATAAACGAACTTCTCTATATATTATCAGCAAATCGATTTGTCTCATCGTACAATTGATTCTGCGCTTATTGCATCTTGCCGATATGCGTCGTTAGTTTTTATGCTCTCCGCCGTAGCTGCACAACATCCTTTGATAGCTCCTCATTCTCCATCGTAATCTATTTATTTATTTCCACATATTTATCAGCTGTATGCTGCAATGATTCCTACTTCAATGTCATTTCCTTCTACAATAATTTCAATTCTATACTTTCTGAATGATATTTCTCTTTTAACCCCACTTCTTCTCGTAGCATCGCTTACATGGACTCTTAGTTCTTATTCAGCGACTTAAGATACACGAACAATGCTTTTCTAACATCAAATGGTAGATTATATTTCTCAATCGTTTTATCATACGATTCTTCAGCTTTATCAAGATTATCTAATTCTTTTTCTAATTTCTTTATCCCAAAACCTTTCATTTATTCTTCATATTCTGGATCTAATTCAGTCGTTTGCACTGCTTTGTCGAGAATATATATCCCAAGCTCACTAAATATCTTAAAATCAACTTAGATTTACTAATCCGTTTGTTCAATTTCACTTCGAACGATTATATCATCCATGTATACTTTCGTTTAGATTTCCTCTTCCTGCATGAATAGCTCCGCCCAATCGAGCATATCGGTTCCTTTTTCTTCGAGGATCAACGATTCACTGTTCGAATCTTAATCTTCTTCATGCTCATCAACCATTTTCTTATTATTCTCTGTGATTTTCTCCTTTAGCACATCTAATTATACAAAACTAGCACGAACTTCTTTTTCTTCTACATCCAAATCAGCATTATTCGCGAGATTTACATTGGATTACACAACACTTAAGCTGTTAGGATTAGATGCGTGCTCATCTAAATAAGGTGTCGTTTATACATTCCGTAAAGTTTCACTACCAGCTATGATTTTTTCTAAATCATTACTGCTGGAAGGTAGAACTGGATCAATTAATGGAGGATTCAATGAGTTTTACTATAAAGAAGGTGGCTGTATACTGGTATTCTAATTCCCTAACACAGACAAAGAACCAGTACTGTTGCTATTGTTATTCGGCTATTATTAATCGTTTGGTGCTAATATTACAGCAACGGCTGGTTTCTTCATAGCTTTTGGTTTATGTTTATTCTACTTATCATTCATGGACTATTACTACTACCTCTAAGTCCGCTTCATGAGATCTACTTGCAAATCAAAATTAGTTGGATGTACAGTTCCAGTACTTGCAAGCTCTTTTCGCATTTACTCTGCAGCGAATTCGAAATCATCATTTTTTTTCTTGTAGAAATCGAGATCGTATTGCAATGTCTTCAGCATTTTGTTGCAATGCTTGTTGTTTTTCTTCAGGTATTTCACATTGTTCTTCAAGATGTCGAAACGATCCTAAAATATGTAGCATACAAAAGATATTCTATCAAAACACTACATTATCACAAACCACCCTTATTAATCTCCCCCCCCCTTGTTTTTTGTTTAAATTACACTCAATTATTTCCTGGAAACTTCTGAGATATTCAACTCCGTTTTGAGTCTTTCTATTTCAAATGTGTACATCTTATGTACTCTAGTTATCTCATCAAGTGACTCCTGTTCATGTCTCAATCGCATAGTCTACTGCTCTTCAACTAATTTCATATGCAAGATCGCTTGATTCTACCAGACTTTGTTCAGAAGATCTCCTCTATCACTGCATTCTACTGAGACCTTTTTTAGGCAAAAACAAATCAATATCCATTTATAAAATACCCTCACATTCTATTCTTTGTTTCTCTCTCTCTCTTTCCCTTCACTCCATACCTAGCTGAGTATCTCTTGAAAGCATGATTCAAATACCGCTTATGATCTTTCTAATATCTCTTATCCTCCAATATTCTAATCCTAATATATCTTCAGCAGCATCAAATCAAGCCATTATTTGAGCAATCCAACATCATATCGATTCGTAGGAACTCGTTGCTGTGCTCGCTTGAGTGCATCAGTCTTTCGAGTATCCAATTAGTTCTTCAACAGTTCAATCACGAACTATTTTGTAACACCTTCGGAATCATGCTCCGATTGCTAGAGAGACAATTCCTTGATTTTCTAACGGATCTTCTCGAAATCTTACTCAAATGGGACTTCGAATTCGTCCAGCATCTTTAAATACACATTGTTTAATGATTCCTAAGATTTTAGCTGTGCCTGCATAAGATGCTTGTTACCAGTTAGAAGAGGTGTTTCCCTGAATGAATTAAATATAAAATTGAGATTATGGGATAAAAGAAAGCTAAAAGAAAATAAGGAAAATAATGGTAATTTGTTTGTATGTTTACTTCACAACAGCTTGATTGGAGATATTTGGTTTCCCTGCTAGATACGACACATTATTAAAGTCCTTCGCAGCGACAAGTGCAGCTCCACTTGAAGATTATCGACTCTATTGAGTTGTTGGTCGT
>Ga0302271_10001364_pt1 | contig 23576 bp, 28 predicted proteins | sample III_Bog_N1_1_FD_198767 | JGI IMG/M metagenome (GOLD analysis project Ga0302271, IMG submission 198767) | Peat permafrost microbial communities from Stordalen Mire near Abisko, Sweden - III_Bog_N1_1 | ecosystem: Environmental > Terrestrial > Soil > Wetlands > Peat | place: Sweden: Abisko... | reverse complement strand
GAAAGTAAACAAAGTATTAGTCCAAATTTTTTTTCAATAACTATCGCTAATCCAATATTTACCTATATAAGAGAGCAAATCAAGCGCGTACATCTAATTCAGCTTTTTTAAATTAGCATTATGCTTGTTATTAGACTTGAACACATACCTTTCAAAGTCACAATATGACACTTTAATTATATTCGCCTTTTCTTTTTAAAAAGTATATGATTTATAGTAAAATTAAAATAAAACGGCAAGAAAAAATACCTTTTTTATTTACCTAATAATTGAAAGGACGAACTAACTTATAAATTAAAGAAATTGATTCCAAAAGGAATAAAAAGTAAGAATTTTACTTACTTTTAAAATCTGCTTTATCTTTTATACTTTAAAATGATCTAATCGGTCATTAAGTTTTTAATTTTTGTTAAGAATATTGTTATATTTTAAAATGAATCTTTTAAGTTTAATAATAGTTTATTATAATTTTTAAACGCTAAATAAAAAAGAAGAGACGCTCCAGCCGCGCAGGCTTTACTTTAAAGAGCTCCAAAGCCGCTCGGCATAAAGATTCAATTAAAGCAATTCACATAAGAGTATTACGTACGATTCTTAATCGAGCCATACAATGCCTCAATTAAGAATCTATAGAACAAGAAGCTAAAGCTATAGTTATAAGAGAAGATACAAATAGTCTACGTATATACAAAGGATATATATATATATAACATAAAACGTGTAGAAAAGATTTTTTTTTTTTGACCGAGGAGTCCCTCTCCCCTCTTTTTTAAATTTCTTTTTTCTCTCTCTCTTTATTATTTAGCTTTTTTTTAAAAAAACAACTCAACACCTTTTTTAAACTTTTTTTTTCATTTTTAAAGTTTGAAGTTTTTAAAATAAAAAAAAGCTAAATATAAAAGGAAGAAAACTTTAAACTTTTATTTTTTAAAATTGACGAATTTTTTTTAATAAACTGAATAACCTTTTAAAACTTTAATCCATGAAACTTTTAAAATTAAATCCTGTAACAAATAGTACAAGACATCAAATTAATATACAAAAAAATTTACTTTCTAAAAGCAATCGCTTAGTTAAAACTTTAATAACAGGTTTTAAAACATTTAATGGTAGAAGTTCGAATACCGGAAGAATAACTGTCAGACATAAAGGTGGTGGTTGTAAGTATCTATACAGAAAGATTGTTTTTAATAATAATGAATATATATCCATTGTTGTTTCTACTTTATATGATCCCGTTAGAAGTGCTTTTATTTTTTTAAATTATAATTTAGAAACTAAATCTTATTTTAAAACAATCGCGACCGCCTCTGTTTATGCTGGATCTATTATTACTTGTAAACCAATAGGTTCGGAATTACGTTTAGGGTGTCGTATGACATTAAAAAGTGTACCTCCGGGATCCATTATTCATAGTTTATCTGTTTCTAGTATTAAAAACGCTCAATATATAAGATCTGCGGGTACTTTTGGTCAATTAATTCAAAAAGACTTACAGCACTGTAAAATAAAATTACCTTCAGGTCAAATTATAACAGTACCATTAGATTCATATGTAACCTTAGGTATAGTATCTAATTTTCAACATAATTTAACTTATATTGGCAAAGCAGGTAGAAATCGTTTAAATGGTATACGTCCAACAGTTCGTGGAGTCGCTATGAATCCTGTTGACCATCCACATGGAGGTCGAACAAATGGTGGTCGACCTTCGGTAACACCTTGGGGTATTCCAACAAAAGGAATGCCAACAGTAAAAAAAAAACTTAAAAGATGAGCAGAGCAACATGGAAAGGACCTTTTATTGATAAATTTTTATTAAATGAAAATTTTTTAAATAAAACACCAAAAGTTTGGTCACGTAGATCCGTAATTTTATCTAATTTAATTGGTAAGGCTGTTTTAATTCATAATGGGAATACATTTAAACGTATTTTAATTACGAGAGAAAAGATAGGCTTTAAATTTGGGGAGTTTTGTTCTACTCGAACTTTTATTCCAAAGATTAAACCATTAAAAAAAAATAAAGTAAAAAAATAAACTTTAATACATTATGGGTCAAAAAGCCAATTTACTTACAATAAGAAATTTTAAACAGGATATAAATTTAACTGTTCATAATTCAAAAATTTTTGCAAATTTATTAGAATTTTTAAATTTTTGGGATTCTTTACTTCAAATTAAAGGAATTTGGGTTTCAAAAAAAACAATGAATGTTCTTTCAAACATTTGTTATATAAACTTGGAACTATTTTATCGTTCTTCCAAAACAAACTTTTATAAAAAAAAGGGTATACAAAATTCGTTAACTAAGAATAATTTATTAACTTTAAATAATAGAAGTTTAGATACAATTTTTTTTAATCATTTAAATTTTTTAAATGTTAATTTAATTAACTTTTCTGTCAAAAATTTAAATTGTGAAATAAATTCGAAAGCTATTGCTTTTTTTTATAATAAAACAAAACGCTTCGTTAATACTTTATTTTCACGACGTTTTAATTTATTTATTGATTTTTTAAAAATAAGTTCATTATTTTGTCAAAATAAAATTGACGCAAAACAATATTTGTTTTTACTTTCTACTGTTTTTCGAGCACTAGCTAAACGCTCGCATAGCCGCTTCTTGTTTTTTATAAAATATTTATTTAAAATAATGATATATGAATATCCGTTATTAAATTTACAAGATACTAATTTAATTCATGGTATCAAATTTGTTATTAATGGTAAATTGCAAGGTAAAACTAGAGCAACATTTAGTTTAGTTCAGGAAGGCAGTGTTCCTATTCAAAGCTTTAATAAAAACGTAGACTTTGCTAAGGGTCATACATATACCTCATTAGGTGCCTTTGGTCTTCGTATTTGGGTTTTTAAAAAATAATCATACATATGTCATTAATACCTAAAAAACAAAAATATAAAAAACAACAAAAAGGCCGTGCTTTTAATAAGATAGGTCCAGTTTTTACTTTAAATAGTTTAAGCTTTGGTTCTTATGGATTAAAAACATTGGAGTCTGGTAGAATAAGTTCTAAACAATTAGAATCCTTATATCAATGTTTAAATAAAATTATAAAAAAAACAGGTCGTGTTGTTTTAACCGTTTTTCCACACACTCCAATAAGTAAAAAGCCTATTGAAGTTAGGATGGGTAAGGGAAAAGGTAACGTTGACTCTTGGGTTGCTAAAATAAAAGCAGGCCGTGTTATTTGTGAAATTATTACAAATTCTAAAGAGTTGGCTACTAAAGCTTTGCATCAAGCCCAATTAAAATTACCTATAAAAACTATTTCCTTTTAATATATATATATAACAATGAAAGGTCAACTATCCACTACATTATTATTTAAAAAATTTTTAAATATAAATTATTATAATAAGTCATTAATTAGAAGTACACTGTTAAATAACAATCGAATTAATTTGATTGATAATTATTCTAATTTTGAAACTTTACAATCATCACGCATTAAATTTCAACCAACACAGCAATCAAAGCTGGAAGGTCTTGGATTACCTACTAAAGCATTTACATATACTAATCGTTTAAATCATTTTATTAAGTTTCGACTAAATACTTGTTCTCTTGAATTTAAAGATGCAAATTTATTATCTTCATTTGATAAAACTTTATTAAGTTTAACAGAAAAAGCAAACACCTTTAATACCTTTTTATTATTAACACCAATAAAGGGTGGTTTTAAAGCGTATTCTTCAGGTCTTTTTGGTTTTTTACCCTCTAATCAAATTAAAATCTTATTTTTAGAGTTTGAAAAAAATTTGTTTATACTTTTAAAACAAGAAACTAGTTTTTCATTTTTAGAGTTTTTTAAAAAAACTCTTTCTATAAAAAAAACATTTTTATTTAGATTTCCTTTATTTATAGGAAAAATTTCTATTTATCCTGGTTTTAAAAAAAATAATTTTTCTAAAGCTAAAAAAGTAAAACGAAAAGTCTTTAGTAGTGATTTAAATATAGTTTTTTTAGTTCAACCGATGTTAAAAAAGGCTATTTAATTCTATTTTTATTTTATGAAAAAGTTAAAACATTTATTAACAACCTCTTTGATGACAAAGGATATCATCAATAAACCTTTCTTAGTTTTAGAATCGAGATCTATATTAAATAAAGATTTTAATCAAAAAAATTTTTCAAAAGCATTTAGTACTCAAATTTCACTAACTAGTATTGATAGTTTAGATTTAAAGTTTCCATTAACTTTAACTAGTTTAAATTATTTTAATAATTTAAGTCAATATATTCACAATGCTTTTTTAAATAAAATAAATCTTGTCTTTATTAAATTTTTTAATTATGTTATTTTAAAAAGGATTACTCTTTTTTACTGTTTTTCTTTAAATAGCTTATTAGCGAAGATCTCTTCTTTATTTAAAAAGACTTTTTTACTTCTTTTTATAATTAAACATTATAAAAAGGTATAGTTTCTTGTTGTTTAGTTTAATTTTATTGTAGATTATACGAATAAAATTAAAAAGGCAAACATTAGAGCAAATAAAGCAATAGCTTCAGTTAGAGCAAACCCTAAAAGAGCTACTCTAAATAATTCGTCTTTAAGATTTGGGTTTCTTGCGATTCCAAAAATTAAAGATCCGAAAATTACTCCAATACCTACACCAGCACCAGCTAGTCCAAAAGTTGCAAGCCCTGCTCCGATTTTTTGTGCAGCTTGTAATAGCATAAAAAATAATAAGAGAGAGCTCTTTTTTTTAATTGAATTTGGGTCGAGTAGGATTTGAACCTACATTTTTACCGTTATGAGCAGTATGTTCTACCGGATTAAACTATTGACCCTTTTTTTAATAATAATAATAATATGTTTAATACTAGTTTTATACAACTAATAATTTTATTCTTTTTAGTTTTTCTGTTATTTGGTGATGTTAAAAAAATTACTTCTAATTTTTTAAATCTTAAAACATTTTTTAAAAATTATATAAAAAAAAATAATTAAATTAACTAATTCAGGAAGAACAGGACTTGAACCTGCAGTATTTGGTTTTGGAGACCAATGCTTTACCATTAAACTATCTTCCTTAGAGTGATTTTTACTGTTTTAGGCTTGTTTAATAATAATAAATTTAAATTATTAGTATTAATAGCAGATAAAATATTAATTATAGTAGAATGAGTAACTATTTCGAATTGCTCTCTTGAACTTTTATGTACGTGGGGTGACTTTAATAGAGTAAATCTTTTTATAGTCTTAGGAAAATTTATTGAATTAAAAGTTATATTTAATTTTTTAAAAATATTTTTTAAAAAAAGTTTATATAAAATTAAAGATGATTTATTTACAGATTTTAGTTTAAGTTGAAAAATGATTTTCATTGATGTATGTTTTATTTACGTGAACTCTTTTTTAGATTCAAGTACAGTTTAAATTCTTTAGTATTTGTTTTTTTAATTTGTTTTAAATATAAAACAATATTATTTATTTTATTTACGTATCCAGTTTTATTTGATAAAACCCAATTACAGTCTAATATAACACATTTTATTTATACGCACCCTGTTGAATTATTTAATATTTACCTTTTATTAATTACTTTATATGCGTGTCTACTTTTTTTACCGTACATTTGTTGGCAAGGTATTGATTTTTTAAAGTCAAGTTTACATGTTAATGAGTATAAAAGATTAAAAAGAGTTATAACTTATACTTTTGGTACGTTTTTAATTATAAATATATTTAGTTTTTTAATTGTTTTGCCAAAGGTTTGGATATTAGTCAATAAATTTAATTATTATGCTGGTCTAAATCAAGAAATTAACTTTTTTTTTGAACTAAAAGTTAGTGATTATTTTTCTTTTTTCGTATCTTATCTATATTATATAAATATATTTATACTTATCCTTTTTTTTACTTATGCTTTCATAAACTATCTCGGATTAAAAGAATTGATTAGAAGGAAGAAGCTTTTTATTTTTTTAAATATAGTGTTTGCAACACTTTTAAGTCCCCCTGATGTATCAAGTCAATTAATCATTTTATTCTTTTTAACTTTAATGTTTGAATATACAATTTATTTTTATATATTCCTTTTTAAATTTAAAAAGTATTCAATAATTTAATATGGTAACATATTAAATGAAACCAGTATAAAGAATGTTAGCATTAAGTAAGTTAATGAAATAGGTAAAAAGACTTTCCAACCTAATCCCATTAGTTGATCATAACGATAACGAGGTAAAGCTGCACGCATCCAAACAAAAAGTATAACAAAAAAGCATACTTTTAATCCAAACCATACAAACCCTGGAATGAAATTTAATATTTCAAACGGTGATAACCAACCACCAAAAAATAGAATAACATTTAATGAACTCATTAGAAGCATATTTGCATATTCTCCTAATGAAAATAATGCAAATCCCATTGCAGAGTATTCTACATTATAACCAGAAACTAATTCTGCTTCTGCTTCTGGTAAATCAAAAGGGTGTCTATTTGTTTCAGCTAAAGCTGAAGTAAAAAACATCAAAAATAAAGGAAAAAATGGGATTACAAACCAAACATTCTTTTGAGATTCTATTATAGTTTGTAAATTAAAAGAACCGCAGCATACAACAATAATAGCAATTATAAAGCCTATTGAAACCTCATAAGAAACCATTTGCGCCGCAGATCTTAATGCCCCTAAAAATGCATATTTAGAGTTACTAGACCATCCAGACATAATAATACCATAAACACCTAATGATGATATTGCGAATAAATATAATAGACCAATATTAATATCAGATAATAAAGCATAATTATCGTATGGTATAATAGCCCACCCCATTAAACTTATTACAAATGTAATAATTGGGGATAGAATGAATAAAAACTTATTTGAACTACTAGGTAAAACCGTTTCTTTTACTAACAACTTAAATCCATCTGCAAGAGGTTGTAAAAGTCCAAAGACTCCTACAACATTTGGGCCTCTTCTTCTTTGAATTGAGCCTAGGATTTTTCGTTCTGCTAATGTAAAATAAGCAACTGAAATTAATAGTGGAACAATTATAATTAAAATTTTTATAAGGGTTATTAGAATAAACATAAAATATCTTTTAAATTTTTGGAAAGAATGGGATTTGAACCCATGATACACTTAGGGTATGTTGATTTAGCAAACCAATGCTTTAAGCCACTCAGCCATCTCTCCGACTTATTTAAGATTATTTAAAAATTCGTAATCCTTTTTGTTTCTTGCGTCTTTTCTTTTGAGGTCTACAACCATTAAAACATTTTTTTTCTTTAGCATTAATAATTAATTTATTAAGCTTTAAAAAATTTGTCATTTGTTTTAAAATAGATTTTCTTATTTTAATAGGACCTTCTAGTTTAATAATAATAGTTTCCTTTTCTAAGTGTCGTTGAATTTCTTCTAAAAAGTTTTGTACAATAATTTTATTACTAAACTTTAAAGTTTTTTTAGAAACCTTTAACTTATATTTTCCAGCAGAACTTAAAATAAGAGTTTTTTTTACTATAATATCTTTAAAAGTACAAAAGACATTATTTGGTGTTACTCTAATATTTAACTGAGTTTTAATCTTATTTTGTAAAGTATTACTCGAGATTATTAATTCCTGAAAAGTTGGATTTATAAAATAAGGATTAAAACTTAAACTCTTTTTAAAACGATATAAAGTTTTAGGTTTTATGCTTATTTTTTGCGCTTTAAATTTATATTTTAATCTTTTTTTTTGTTTTAGCATTTGTATGTGTACGTTGTCCTCGACAAGGGTAATTTAATTTATTTCTAATACCACGATAAGTTTTAATCTTTTGAGAAAAAACAATACTATTCTTTATACTAGTTATTAGTTTTTTAGAGGTTTCAACTGAAGCTTTAATTTTATTTAATTTTCCAACCTGTTTTTGTTTTAACAAACTTGGATTTTTTCTGGTATTTAAACCAATAATTTTATGAAAACTTATGGCTTTACTTTTTCCAATGCCGTAAATTGTTGTTAAATTCTTTAAAAGAGTTTTTTTGATATTTGTAAGAGTCATTTTTAATTTTTAAAAAGTTTCTTCTTTTATTATTTCGCCTTTTCTTAAAAAAACCCTCTTCGTCTAAAGGTTAGGACATTGCCTTTTCACGGCAGCAATATGAGTTCAATTCTCATAGTGGGTATTACTTTTTTTTTAACTTTTTTATATTAATTATGGATCTAATTTTATTTACTTCTTTTATTCCAGAAATTTTTTTATCTTTATGTATATTATTTCAATTAGTTTTTAATGCTTTTATTGTTAATAACTTGAAAAATAATTTTCCAATAATTGATAAAGAAGCCTTCTCACAAACTACTTTTATTTTAATCTGTGTTTTACTTTTAATCTTTAATAATAGAATAGAAGGTTTTTTTTCGAACTTCCTATTTTTAAATGATATAAGTACACAATATACTAAACTTTTATTTCTTTTAAGTTGTTTATCTGTATTATTAATAATATTTAGAAATTTTAAATTACAAAAACTTAACTTTTTTGAATATTTTTCTATTTTTTTACTTTCAGTTTTAGCACTATTATTATTAATAAGTTCTTCTGATATGATTTCTGCCTATTTAATTATTGAAATGCAAGCACTAGCCTTTTATATCTTAGCTAGTTTTAGACGTAATTCTGCATTTTCAACTGAATCGGGTTTAAAATATTTTGTTACAGGATCTTTTATTTCAGGACTTTTTTTATTTGGATGTTCTCTTCTTTATGGTATTTTAGGTACATTAAATTTTCAACATTTAAGTTTATTATTATCAATTCCCTTTGAAGAAAGTTACTCATCTCTATATTATTTATTACTTATAGGAGTTCTTTTAATAACAATTACTTTTTTATTTAAAATTTCAGCAGCACCTTTTCATTTTTGGTCTCCAGATGTGTATGAAGGAGCTCCTTTAGCTACTACGGTTGTTTTTTCTATTGTGCCTAAATTTGCTATATTTAGTTTTTTTATTAAATGGTTATGTATTATTAATACTATATTTTCTCAAGTACAGTATTTATTATTAATATCAGGAATTTTATCGGTTTTTGTAGGTACTTTTTTTGCAATTAGACAAAAAAGAGTTAAACGTTTAGTTATTTATAGTTCAATCGCACAGGTTGGTTTTTTAGTTGCAGCTTTATCTGTAATTTCTATTAATAGCTTAGTTGCGGTTTACTTCTTTTTAACTATTTATATTATAACATCTGTTTTAGTTTGGAGTAATATTTCTATATTTTATAGTTTTCAAAATAAAATTAATGTTTTTTATAATAAAGCACAAACACCTTTATTTATTTCAAGTTTATCTAACTTATTTAAAATAAACAGCTTATGGGCTTTATCTTTTATTATTATATTCTTTTCAATAGCAGGAATGCCACCATTAAGTGGATTTTTCGCGAAAATTTTAATTCTTTTTAGTTTAATTGCTACTAAGAATTTAATAGGTTCTATTTTTTTAATTTTAATTAGTGCAGTATCCGTATTTTATTATTTAAGAGTTATTAAAATTATTTTCTTTGAATCAAAAGAAAATAGTTTAAAAACAGAAAATTCACTTATTATTTTTAATACAAGATTTTTATATCTTGATTGTTTAGTGATTTCTTCCTTTTTATTTTTATTACTCTTTATTTTTTTTTATCCTTCGTTTTTGCTTTTGATTTGCCAATATATTGTATTAGGCTCTTCATTTTTTTAGTAATTAATATATGTTTTCTAATAAATTAAAAGAATTTAATGAACTTAAAAAAACTTTACCTTTAATTACATTTCAAAAGTTTGTTGATGAAAATACTATTGTTGTTTTAAATAAACACTTATCATTTTCTTTACAAGTTTTAAAAAACCATATTAATTATCAGTATTCTTTACTTTCATGTATTTCTGGTGTTGATTTGTTAAACAAAAACTATCGATTTAGCGTTGTTTATGAATTATTAAGTTTAACATTTAATTCAAGACTTCGTTTAAAGGTTTTTTTAAATGAAGTTACATTTGTAACTTCTGCTGTTTCCATTTTTATTAATGCAAATTGGTGGGAACGTGAAATTTGGGACCTTTATGGTATTTACTTTGATAAACATCCGGATTTACGTCGAATTTTAACTGATTATGGTTTTGAAGGACATCCGATGCGTAAAGATTTTCCTCTTTATGGATATACAGAGGTACGATATGATGATACTAAAAAAAGAGTTGTTGCGGAACCTGTAGAATTAACACAAGAATTTAGATCTTTTACATTCGAGACTCCTTGGTAATTAAAAATTAAATTTATGCTTTTAAAAAAAAAAGAATTAATTAGAGAATTAAAGAATTTTACAATAAATTTTGGGCCCCAACATCCAGCAGCACATGGTGTACTTCGGTTAATTTTAGAATTAGATGGAGAAATTGTTACAAGAGCTGATCCACATATTGGTTTATTACATAGAGGTACCGAAAAATTAATTGAATATAAAACATATTTACAAGCATTACCCTATTTTGATAGATTAGATTATGTTTCGATGATGGCTCAGGAGCATACTTATTCTTTAGCTGTTGAAAAGTTAGGTAATATAAAAATTCCACGACGTGCACAAATTATTCGAATTATCTTTGCTGAAATAACACGTCTTCTAAATCATTTGTTATCCGTAGGATGTCATGCTATGGATGTTGGTGCGATGACTCCGTTTTTATGGGCTTTTGAAGAAAGAGAAAAATTAATGGAATTTTATGAACGAGTTTCGGGTGCGCGTATGCATGCTGCATATATTAGACCCGGAGGAGTTAATTGTGATTTACCTTTAGGATTTTTAGATGACTTATTTTTATTTTGTAATCAATTTGCTATACGTTTAGATGAAATAGAAGAAATGTTAAGTGGAAATAGAATCTGGAAAGAACGTTTAGTTGATATTGGTATTGTTAGCGCTAAAAAAGCAGTTGATTGGGGATTTAGTGGTGTTATGTTACGAGGATCCGGAATTCCTTGGGATTTAAGAAAAACGCAACCATATGAAATTTACTCTGAGCTAGATTTTTCAATCCCTGTAGGAAATAGTGGTGATTGCTACGATCGCTATATTATTCGTATTGAAGAAATGAGACAATCTCTTTGGTTATTAAAACAATCATTAGACTTAATTTCTGAAGGGTCTATTAAAACTAATAATTATAAAATTTCTGGTCCATCGCGTGCTGAAATGAAAAACTCGATGGAGGCTGTTATTCATCATTTTAAATTTTATACCGAAGGATTTGTTTTACCCCATGGTGAAACATACACTGCAACTGAAGCACCTAAAGGTGAGTTTGGTGTTTATTTAATTTCAAATAATACGGAAAAACCATATCGCTGTAAAATAAAAGCACCCGGTTTTGGGCATTTACAGGCTTTAAATGAAATGTCGAAAGGTCATATGATTGCTGATGTTGTTACAATAATCGGTACACAAGATATTGTTTTTGGGGAGGTTGATCGCTAAAACCTTAATTTTTATTACTTTCTTATGTTATTAAGTGCAATTTTTTTTATTTTATTGTTATCATTAATCTTTATTTTTTTTATACCTAATACAAATATTTCTTTATTAAGAAATAGTGCTTTATTAGGTTCAGGTCTGGTTTTAATTTTATCTTGTATTATTTTAGTTGACTTTAATTGTAATAATTATTATTTTCAAAATGTTTCAACATATAAATTAGGATTTGACTTTTTAAATATATATTTTTCAGTAGGTTTAGATGGTATTTCTATCTTTTTTTTTGTATTAAGTAGTTTTTTAATTTTTTTATGTGTTTTATTTATTTGGAATGAATCATTCTTAAAAGAATATATACTATGTTTACTAACTTTAGACCTATTATTACTTTTAGTCTTTTCTGTCTTGGATTTATTATTATTTTATATATTTTTTGAAGCAATTTTAATTCCAATGTATCTTATTATTGGTATTTGGGGATCTCGTGAACGAAAAGTTAGAGCTGTTTATTTATTCTTTTTTTATACTTTAATTGGTTCACTAAGTATGTTAATTGGTTTATTATATATTTATTCTATTACAGGCACTTTAAATTATGAGTATCTATTAACATATACCTTTACTTTTGATGAGCAATACTGGTTGTGGTTGGCTTTTTTTATGTCTTTTGCATCAAAAATACCTATGTTTCCTTTTCATGTATGGCTTCCAGAAGCGCATGTGGAAGCTCCTACAGTAGGTTCTGTATTACTTGCTGGTATTTTATTAAAATTAGGAGTTTATGGATTTTTACGCTTTAGTCTAACATTATTTCCTGAAGCATCCTTATTTTTTTCACCACTAGTTTATTTATTATCTATTTTAGGTATTATTTATGCATCCTTATGTGCAATTAGACAAACAGACTTAAAACGAATTGTTGCTTATTCTTCTATTGCACATATGAATTTAGTTACTTTAGGTATTTTTAGTTTTAATATTATTGGTATTGAAGGGTCTATTCTACAAAGTATTAGTCATGGATTTGTTTCCGGCGCTATGTTTTTACTTGTAGGTATTTTATATGATCGATATCATTCACGTTTACTTTATTATTATAGCGGGTTAGTACATATGATGCCAATGTATGCTTCTTTGTTTTTAATTTTTACATTAGCTAATATAGCTATTCCAGGCACTAGTAGTTTTGTTGGTGAATTTTTATTATTAACAGGTATTTATAAAATAAGTATTATTACTTGTTTATTTTCTACTTTAGGTGTAATTTTATGTGGTGCCTACTCTTTATGGCTTTATAATAGAATTATGTTTGGTAATTTAAAAGTTTCTAATACTATTCTTTTTACTGATATTAACTTTAGGGAATTTTCAATTTTACTTCCATTATTACTACTAATGCTTTTAATGGGAATATATCCTAAATACTTTTTAAATTTTATTCATTTAGCAAGTTCAAACTTATTTCTAATTACAATACTTTAAAAACATATATGACAAATAAAAATAATTTTATAACACATAACTATTTATCTGATTACGATCTTATATCTAAGTTTAATTTAAAAAGTCTTCATCAGAAACCTGTAGTAAAAAATATTGTTATTGAATTTCCTATTAAAAATTTTATAAAAGCCTGTGATTTAAAAAACATTTCTGAAAAAGATTCTGATATTCAATTAAAAGCTTTTTTACTTTTTTATACGTTTACTTCTTCTATTCCTTTTATTAATAGTAATAAAATAAAAATTATTAAAAATAAAAATATCGAAAAAGATAATGAAACAAATTATTCTATAAAAACAATTCTTTCGAGTAATGAGTCTATTTACAACTTTTTAATTTCTTTATTTATAGAAAATGCCACTAATTTAATTAAGGAGGATATACATCTTGATACTTTTATTGCAAAAGGAGCCTACTTTAACCGTATTAACTATAAGATTACTCTACCAGTTTCAAGTTATTATGAATTATTTAATATCTTAGCCGTATCTTTTCCTGAATTAAATCCGAAAGAATTCTTTTTTCATACTAATTTTAAAATAGAGAGTACTGGCGTTAATATTACAAATAATAAATCTTTTATAAAAAATTTACCACTATTTTGGATAAATGGCTGAGCGGTTTAAGGCGTTAGTCTTGAAAACTAATGTATTTTAAAAAATACCATGGGTTCAAATCCCATTTTATCCTTTTAATTCCAAAATATATTTATTAAATTATGAATAAAACTTCAATTAAAAGTTTAGTAGTAAAAAAAAAGGACTCTATTAATATACTAAATCAAACAAATATTACTGGTATGAAGATTTCCCATCTTAGTCTAGAGTTTCCTTTAACCAAGGTATTAAGTCAGCTCGAATTTTTAGCGGCCTCAAAGGAAACTCGCAGTGCTTATGAAGATATGTATAAAATTATACAGATATTAAATACTGAGTATCCATTTAAAAATAGTCTTACTTCTTTTACGTCAAGAACAGTCAAAGAAGATGAATTTAACTTTTTGTTTAAATTAAAAGCAGTAAAAGGTGAATACTTTTTTAAATATATTGAAGATACTTTAGCGAATAATGCCTTGGATTTAAAAACATTTGATGCGGATTCCATAAGTCCTATTACAATAGATTCAAAAAAGCCTGTAAAATTTATTATGCCTATTAATGTTTTAGAATTTAAAGAATTATCAACTAAATTAAAAAATGCTTATCCACAGTTTAATTTAAAAAAGATTCATTTAACTTTTCGATTTGTTTTAAAAAGCTCTACTATAAATTTAGAGAGTTTTAATAATCTTGTTGTTGTAAAGAATATTATTCCTTTTAACCCCCCTGCATACTAAATTTTTTTAGTATTAATCTTGAAAATATTCTTTTTTCAAACAATTCAAGGGATAAATATTTATTTATCCCTAATATTTTTTATTATTCAAATATGTTAGTTTTAATTATATTATTACCTTTATTAGGTTTTATTAGTGGAAGTCTTTTTGGTCGCTATTTAGGCCGTGGTGTTTGTTATATTACAACAATAAATACTTTTTTAACATTTTTATTATCACTTTTTTTGTTTTATGATGTTGTCTCATATGGAAGTATTTATAAAGTTCTTGTAGGTTCATGGATTTCAGTAGAAGCTATAAATATTGAATGGTGTTTTTATTTTGATAGTTTAACATCGATTTTATTAATAGTTGTTACTTTTATTTCTACTTTAGTGCATTTATATTCAACAGAGTATATGGAACATGATCCGCATTTAACAAGATTTATGTCTTATTTATCTCTTTTTACTTTTTTTATGCTAATTCTTATAACAGCAAATAATTTTTTACAAATGTTTGTAGGTTGGGAAGGGGTTGGTTTATGCTCATACTTATTAATTAATTTTTGGTTTACTCGAATTCAAGCGAATAAATCAGCAATTAAAGCTATGCTTGTTAATAGAGTTGGTGACTTTTTTATTTTATTAGCTCTATTTTCTATTTATTATACTTGTAATAGTTTAGATTATGATATTGTTTTTATGTTATCACCTTTATTAGTTAATTCTAATTTAATTATTGGTGGGTTTCAAATTTCAGTAATTGATACAATTTGTATTCTATTGTTTTTAGGTGCTATGGGGAAATCTGCACAGCTAGGTTTACACACATGGTTACCTGATGCTATGGAGGGTCCAACACCGGTTTCTGCTTTAATTCATGCTGCTACTATGGTAACAGCTGGTGTTTTTTTACTAGCTAGATGTTCTTTTTTATTTGAATTATCACCATTAGCCTTAAATATTATTATGTTTATTGGAGCTTCTACAGCCTTTTTTGCTTCAACTACAGGTTTATTCCAAAATGATATGAAAAAAGTTATCGCTTATTCTACTTGTAGTCAACTTGGTTATATGATTTTTGCATGTGGTTTATCTAATTATGATGTGGGTATATTTCATTTATCAAATCATGCTTTTTTTAAAGCTTTATTATTTTTAGGAGCAGGATCGGTCATTCATGCCATTTCTGATGAACAAGATATGCGAAAAATGGGTGGTTTAAAAAATTTATTACCATTTTCGTATACTATTATGTTAATTGGATCATTAGCTCTAATGGGTTTTCCATTCTTAACTGGATTTTATTCTAAGGATACTATATTAGAAGTTGCTTTTGCTAAATATACAAATATGGGTCACTTTTGTTATTATTTAGGAACCTTTGCTGCATTTTTTACTGCATTTTATTCAACTAGACTGTTGTTTTTAGTGTTTTTAGCTAATCCGAATGGAAATCGTAACGTAATTTTAAATGCTCACGAAGGATCTTGGAGATTAAGTTTACCATTATTTTTATTAGCGATATGCAGTATTACAATAGGATTTTTAACTAAAGATTTATTTATTGGTTTTGGAACAAGTTTTTGGAATGGTTCATTATTTATTTTACCTGCTAATTATGTTTTATCTGATATAGAATTTGTTAGCTTATTTAATAAATTATTACCTTTACTAGTAACTCTTTTGGGTACATTTATAGCATACTTCCTATATTCTGTTAATTTAGAAGAATACTTTGAAATAAAAAAAACTAAAAATTATAAAATAATTTATAATTTTTTAAGTAGAAAATGGTATTTTGATCGTTTATATAATCAAATTATTAGTCAAAATGTTTTATATTTTAGTTATACATTTGCATATAAGGATGTAGATAGAGGTCTTATTGAAAATTTCGGTCCTTCTGGTATTATTAATTTTATTCGTTATATTTTTATAAATATTAAAAATTATCAGTCTGGAAATCTATTTCATTACTTATTTATTTTTTTAATTGCTACATTAGTAATAATTTTTAGTTTTACTCTATTAAATAATACATTTTAATAGATTATACTATTTTTTAAAAACAAAAGGCGGATATAACTCAATGGTAGAGTGTCAGATTGTGGCTTTGAAAGCTATGGGTTCAACTCCCATTATCCGCCTATTACATGTTAAGCTTATTTGGCGGAATGGTAGACGCGACAGACTTAAAATTTGTTTGTTTTAATACAGTGTTGGTTCAAGTCCAATAATAAGCATTTATTCCCTTATTCCATGTTTATTTGGCGGAATGGTAGACGCGACAGACTTAAAATTTGTTTGTTTTAATACAGTGTTGGTTCAAGTCCAATAATAAACATAACATTAGAATTAAGTATCGATTCGATTTATACTAATCAAAAGATTTAGAAATAGAAACATATTATTAATCTACACTAAAGGTTTAATCCCTATTAGATCCTTTTAAAATATAAAAACGCAACAATGCGTTAGAATTGAGAAATTCTTATTTTTAAAATGTACATTTACGACTATAAAGCATTAATGGCTGATGCATAAGATTGCAAATCTTAATAAAAGAGTTCGAGTCTCTTTATAGTCTTTTACCACTTTTTAAAATTTTTTAAAAAAGAACAAGGTTTTCTTTTTTGTGCTGTTTATAAAGAGATGTAGTACCCCTTTTTTATTTGCCAGTATTATAAATTTATCTATATGATATGATAGATAAAATATTTTATAACCAATTTTCAGATAGTTTGGATATGATTTTAAATATTATTTATCTTTTTTAATATGAAAACTTACCATTATAAATCTGTTCTAAAATTTATAACTATAAAGTTACATAAATTTTTAATGAAGAAAATAGGATTCGAACCTATGTAGGATATTCCAACAAATGTACACTCTGTCGCCTTTAACCACTCAGCCATTTCTTCCCTTAAATTATTATTTTTATAATAATATTAAAGTAATGTTTTATATTAGTAAACTTTATTATTAGCCTATTAATAGAAGTATTTCTATTAATGAGTCTATATTTTCTGTTTCGTCTATAAGATTTTTTTTTAGTATATCTAAAGATACGTTCAGTACCTCTAATGCTACATTACTTAAAGGTTTAATCTCCTCGAAAGAAGTAGTAGTAATAAGTTGTGGTTCTATTTTTATTTTTGATCGAAACATTGGCGTCCAATCTATCTTAAACAACAAGGCCCATAAAACCGGTTGCACTACATCTGCGATTTTTAAAGCAAGAGTAGGTGCTTCTGCATACATAAAAAACACGTAGTCCCATAAACTGCTTGGATCGTGATTAAGTGCCTTGCATAAGGGTGTTATTATTCCGGAAGGAATCCCAGGTGTATATGACCCATTAGTCATATAGGCCCAAACTCTTTCTATATTACCTGCAGCATGCCATATAACATTTACTGGTATAAACTGTACAACTGACTCTATGTTTTGTACAATCATAAAATTTACATGTTGTTCAAAATCTGGATATGGTTTATAAATAAAAGTATGTGGTCCCACGTTTGAATAAAGTATACGAAGGCTATCTGCAAAATCTGGTAGAAACTCTGGATGCTTTCGAAAATCTATCAGAGCAAACTCACTTAGTTTATCTATATCAGCGGCATAGTAGTAAATTCGTTGTTCAAAATTAAAAAGTGACACATCCGGTATATATAGATATAAAGCAACAATAGAAATAACAGCGGCACAGAACAAAAAATTAGTCATCGTAAAGTACGACGTAACATTTACTGGACTATCAATAGCTATTGGAATAGCTTTTAATAGTAAAAAATTATGTTGATCTAATAATATTTTATTTAAATAATCTTTATACATAATGAAATTTATATATTTTTTAGTAATAACATCGTTATTTTTTACTTTTTTTCTTACCTTTTTTCTTTTTTTTTCCAAAAAGATATTCATACCAAGTAATAATCTTTTTATGTTTAAAGCATTCAGGCTCCACATAAGTATACATAGTTGAGTATAGCTCAGGTCGATTTTCAGAAATCACTGGTTTACCGGAAAAAGAAGGATAAATACCTAAATTTATCATTAATATTTGTAAAAAGGTAATAAATAGGCAAAAAAAGAAAAAGACATAAAGCATCTCCAAGTAGTGTCCTTCAAAGAAGAGAAAAGAGTTTTTACGCATTATTCGAGTCACAACAATACGAGCATCTTTCGGGTTCTCGCTAACCTCGGGAACTTGTTTTAAAAAAAGACGAGTTCCATTAATAAAATCCATAAGAAAAATTATTAATCCTAAATAAAATCCTAAAACAAATTCTTCTTTAAATAGATAATATAAATCAATTTTTTCAAGAAAAGCTATTATTAAATAATAAATAATAGTTGGATATATAGTTAATAATCCATTTCTATTTAATAGAATAATAGCTCTTTTCGGTTTTTTGTTTATTTTTAATATCAATAAATACCAGTTGAAAAGTATTTTGTGAAAGCATATAAACAAAAAGGCGAATAACAATACAAATACCCAAGTATTTAAACCAAAAAAGTACTCTTTAAAATAAAGAGTCGTATTAAAGGAATCGCACGGAAAACCATAGAGGTGATACCAGGTAGGATCCTGATAGTACTGATATACTATTTCTTTATCAGGATTATTAATAATATACTCTTTCAATTCATCTGGACTATAAGTCTTAATAAACTTATTGTATAGCTGGTTACTTGGGTCTAAAAACTCGGGAACTCCTCCTTTTACTGGAGGGTTCCCGGTATACTTTTTAAGTCTATTAGTTGCTAAGTCTATTATTTCATTATTATAAAATAAAATAAAATAAATAGGTGCAATAAAAACAAAAATTTTAATAATAAGAGTTAAAAATATTTTTATCATAAAGGTTTTATATAATTTTTAATGAAGAAAATAGGATTCGAACCTATGTAGGATATTCCAACAAATTTACAATCTGTCGCCTTTAACCACTCAGCCATTTCTTCGCTTCAATTGTTATTTAAATATCATCGGAATTTTCTTCTTCCTCGGTACTTTGTTCTATAAAAATGCTATGCTCAACTGTAATTATGTAAACTAAGCCTATTTTTAATAAATAAATATAAAAAGGTATAAAATATTCCCCCCAAAAACCCATAAAACCCATAAAAGATTAATTAAAGAAATTAGTACTATTAGATCTAAACTCTTTTGAAGATTTAGACATAAGTATTGATTGTTTACTTAATTTATTTGATTGATAAAAATCTTCTAAATTAGATTTTATTGGATATAAAGTAATTAGACGAGAATTTTCGTGGATAACTTTATTATAAGTAAAACTATTAATAAAAATATTTTTATTAAAACTAAAAAGTTTGGTCGAATCAAGCATTTCAAGTTTTTCATTTAAAAATGAGAAGCCTCCAATTTTTTTGGTAGCTTTTATTAATAAATTAAATAAACCTTTAAGTGAACGACTATTTCCTATAGGATTTAAAACTTTAAAACTTTTTTGTAATCGTTGTTCCAAATTTAAAAATAAGTTTTCATCCTCAAATTCAGAGGCTATCGGAATAATAAAGTTAGCTCCCAATGCTAATTTCGAACCATGACTATTTAACCAATAAACATTTTTAGTTGTAAAAGTTAAAAATAATTTAGAAATTAAAAATGTATTTTCTAAATTTAGTGCTATAATATTATTAGACAGAATCAAATCCTTTTTAGAAATGGGTGTAATATTTAAATATGACAAACCTTCTGAATTGCTGTATGCGCGTATATTAAGTATAATAGCTTTATGAGTAACTTTTTTAATTGTAGATAAAACACTATTATAATTAAATCCGCGTTTATATAAACTCTCCCCTATAAAAAAGATAGGGTTTTCGGCTTTAATTAAAAGTTTAGATAAAAGATTAGACTTTCCTTCTAAGAATAGAATAAACTCATATATACTTAAATTTATAAAATTAATAGGAAAATTCGAATTATAAATCAGGTTAAGACCAAAAAGTTTAATATCACTATTCGAAAATTTTAAACGTAGTTTACTATTTAAAACAGCACTTTCAAGACGAATATTTGAAGATAAAATAAAACATAAATTAGATGCAGATTTTATATCATTTATTTTAGAAGAGTCTGTAGGTAAATATAAATTAGAATTTATAATACTATTGGTTAAACTTTTAAGTCTTAAATTGTATTGAAATGATAATTGTTTTAACAAATTTACTGATTCAACATCTAACTCTGAATTGATTAAAACAGTAGTTAATAAATTAGACTTTAAATTTTGTTCTAAAGTATTTATTAATTCTTCCCAATTTAATTGAGTTATTATACCACTTTTTTTAGAATATAACTTTTTAATACGTTGTAACTTATTAGAATCGTATGAAAATCTGGCTTTATCTGAAATAATGTTATCATTAATTTCAAAATTAATTTTTGGATTAATTCGAACAATTTCAGACTCTTTAAAATTAATATAGATGTTACTCCCTGTACTGTCTGTTGTATCAATACTCTCAGTAGTACGTAATTCCCAAGGTCTAGCTTTAAATACATATGGTTTTGAAGTTAGAGCACCAACCGGGCATAAATCAATAACATTTCCAGAAATTTCTGAATTAAAATTTTTTGAAGTATATCCTCCGATTTCGGTAGAACCACCTCTATTTAAAGTACCAAAGAAGTCTACTCCTGCTATTTCACTGCTATATCGTACACAACGGGTACAATGAATACAACGAGTCATAATAGTTTTAATAAGAGGTCCGCAATATTTATCTTCTACACTACGCTTATTAAAAAAAAATCTACTAGAATCACCACCAAATATTTTAGTTTGATCTTGAAGATCACACTCTCCTCCTTGATCACAAATAGGACAATCTAATGGATGATTTAATAACAAAGATTCTAACACATTTTCCCTTGCTTTTTTTACTAGTGGAGTATCAACAAAAATTTTCATATTATTTAAAACAGGTAAAGCACAAGATGCTACAGGTTTAGGTGTATTACCTATTTCAACTAAACACATTCTACAATTACCAGCAACAGATAAGGTTTCATGATAACAAAAGCGAGGAATATTAATACCAATATATTTACAAGCTTCTAAAACCGATAAATTTTTTTTAACTAAAAGTTCTAGACCATTAATTGTAATTTTAATCATAATGCTTTTTATTTCTATTTAATTAGAATCTTTCCTTTTTAATTTAAATGCAAGCGTAACTTAATAAGACTTATTTTTTTAATAAATTTATCTGTCCTGTATAAGAAATTAGGAATTTTTCAACTAAACCAATAGCGGGTATTAAAATTAATAAAAAAAAGAAATAAAAAACAGTAGCACCCATACCAATTTCAATATAAGGACTTTCAACAGGTTTTTGACCAATCCAGCCTAATATAAGAAAATCGGATACTAAAAACCAATAAACTAAACCAAAAATAGGTCTAAATTTACTACTTCTAATTTCAGATGTATTTATAATTGGTAATAGCAATAGAACTAAAATTGCACTAACCATAGCAACAACTCCTCCTAATTTATCAGGAATTGAACGTAAAATAGCATAAAAAGGTAAAAAATACCATTCTGGTACAATATGAGATGGAGTTACTAGTGGATTTGCTGGAATATAATTATCAGAGTGCCCTAAAGCGTTTGGATAAAAAAAAACAAAGAAAGAAAAAAAGGCAACAAGAATTAAGAAAGCTAATAAGTCTTTAACGTAAAAATAGGGATAAAAAGGAATTGATTCTATATTAAAATTAATACCTAAAGGATTATTAGATCCACTTGTATGTAATAAACTTAAATGGACTAAGGTTAATCCAGCTATTGCAAAAGGCATTAAATAATGTAAACTAAAAAATCTATTTAATGTTGCATTATCTACAGAGAAACCACCCCATAACCATTCAACGATGGATCCACCAACAAAAGGAATTGCAGAAAATAAATTTGTAATAACAGTAGCACCCCAAAAACTCATTTGACCCCAAGGAAGAACATATCCCATAAAGGCTGTAGCCATCATTAATAAAAAGATAATAACACCACTAGACCATAATTTTCCACGAGGATACATATATGATCCAAAATAAAGACCACGAAAAATATGAGAATAAACTACAATAAAAAACATGGAAGCCCCATTTGCATGCATATAACGAATTAACCATCCATTATTAACATCACGCATAATATGTTCAACACTATTAAACGCCATATCCACATGTGGTGTATAATGCATTGCCAAAAAGATCCCTGTTACTATTTGAATAACTAAACAAAGTCCTGCAGCTGATCCAAAACTCCATAAATAATTAAGATTTATTGGAGTAGGGTAATCAATAATATGTGAATCTACAAAAGATAAGATTGAATCTTTATTCCATCGAGTTTGTAACATAAAACACAAGCAGTAATTAATTAATAACTAAATTTTCTAATTTAGTAGTAATCCAAGTAATAAAGACGTTAACCGGTACTCCTTTAACAACAATAGGCATAAATCCATGATTGATTCCACAAATCTCACTACATTGTCCATAATAAACACCTTCTCTTTTTAAAAAAAGTGATGCTTGACTTAATCGCCCAGGACAAGCATCAATTTTAATACCAAATGATGGTACAGCCCAACTATGTAATACATCAGAAGCTGTAATTAAAAGTCTAATATGTGTATTAATTGGTAATATAACTCTATTATCTACTTCTAATAATCTTAACGCACCAAATGTTAAATCATCTGTATTTACCATATAAGAATCAAAGTTTAAGCTTTCACCTCCTTCTAAAGTAGAATAATCAGAGTATTCATAACTCCAATACCATTGATGACCAACAATTTTTAAAGTAATAACAGGATCAATTAATTCATCTAAAGAATATAATAGAGTAAAAGATGGCACCGCTACAAAAAGTAAAACAATTGCAGGTAAGATAGTCCAAATAATTTCTAATAAACTAGAATGAGTAAATTTAACTGCAATAGGATTAGCTGTTTCATTAAACGATATAATAATTTTATATAACATCCAAAGAACAAAAAAGCCGATAATAATTAAAAATACCATAAGATAGTTATAAAAATAAATCATTCCCTCTAGTACTGGTGTAGCAGGATCTTGAATTCCTATTTGCCAAGATTCGGGAGAATCACAGAAAACTGTAAAAAATTGATTTATTATAAGACCTGATAGCATATTTTTAATATTAAAGATTTCTAATTTTAAATGTTAAAATTAAGACTTGGACTAAA
>Ga0302271_10001363_pt1 | contig 23590 bp, 8 predicted proteins | sample III_Bog_N1_1_FD_198767 | JGI IMG/M metagenome (GOLD analysis project Ga0302271, IMG submission 198767) | Peat permafrost microbial communities from Stordalen Mire near Abisko, Sweden - III_Bog_N1_1 | ecosystem: Environmental > Terrestrial > Soil > Wetlands > Peat | place: Sweden: Abisko... | reverse complement strand
TCCAGAATTCAAAAAAATCTATTCTCATTTGTATTTTCAAAAATAACTTTCGATCACAATAAACCTCTTTTTTAAAAAAAAACAATATCCATTATATGACATTAATCTTGAAAGGGATATTTATAACCAAACATAAATTATTACTTTTGTTTGTTTACATTTTTTTATCAAAATATCTTCTTCTTGCACTTTGTTGATGCAATTTTAAAATAGCAGGAAATCAAGATATCTTTCGAAGTAATAATATTACCAACGCCTGTTCGATACATTTTTTAATTTAAAATGCTCTTTTGTCAACTCAAAATCAACAAGACAATCTCGTTCTGCAAATCTGATTCAAATCTTAGAAGTTTTCTAACTTCATGTGAAGCTGCATCTACAAAACAACAAAATAGTCAAGGTATAACTATGGCTAAAAGAAGTATTTAATAATACATCAATTAACCCTAGAATGGCTAATCAAACTAAGAGCAATTTCAACTACTTACCCATTAAATAAATCAACTCATGGTCATTCAAAGAGTATTCAATACTCAAATGACAGTTTCTGCTAGAATTAGCTTTCAACAACAATAAACTCTAATAGTCAGTGAAATTCAATAATATCTCGCTGTTGTTCTCTTTCTAAACTGTAAGCACCATTGAGTAAACCACTATTCGATGGTGTTTCTCTCTTTCTGGTTAAAACAGGACAAAAATTCACTTTCGAGAAAAGAAAATATTCAAAGTTCTCACTTAAATAAAATGAGGATTTCAACATAGAGTGTTGTCCCTGATATGAATATTCTTCCCAAACAAGCCACCAAATATTCATAAGGCTTAACATATTCCTTCAATACTGACTTTCAGCGGAAATAATTCTGCAGAGTATTATGGTTTGTCAGACAGCTTACATCTTCTACAGGAGTGCATCTGGAGAGTGCTATTCTAGTTCAGTTTAGATGAACATGAGGGGATTAATAAACTATTGGAGCTTCAGAATGCATTTACACATGCAAATAATTATCATAATCATAATAATATCAGACAATAGAGGTCACCTGTTGATCATGTGCAGATGTTATCTCTTTTGAGAATAGCTACAGATTTGTATTAGAAAATAACTTTATCCTAGAAAATGCATTTGCGAATGTAGGATCTAAATATTGAAGATAGAATCAGTGAATTCAACGAGAAATCAATTTAAATCATCACAGGATTGGAATTATCAAGAAAAGGATATTTTTCATGCCCCGTGAGGACTGTTATGGTGTTTGGAAGCTACCATAGAATAAACGTTGAGAACAATCAGGAATTAGATTTATTTAATGATATCACAGATGAAAATTTAGTCTAAAAAATGATTTTACAAAATGGATTAGGGATAGTTGAGACAAATCTAAGGATATTTAAATAGAAGACTCTTCATTTTGATTAGTAAAAAGATTTCGAATTCGTTGTATTCAAACGGCCATATGAGACAGCTAAAGAAAAATGTGAAAATAACTAAGAAAACAGAGAAAGCATGTCTTTTCACAGCTAACTTTCATCAAATCCTTCCAATGAAATACTTGACAAAAAAAGCAAACAACCATAAACTGTTTTCCCGATAGCATGGATTTAGTTCATAAATCCATTGAGTGAGCATATCTCAATATAATTCAAGAACTTACAATATTTCTCTTGCAAATATGCAGCTCTGAAACTCATCGATTGTGAAAATCGCATTCCAGAACCAGAAAAATAATCAAACTCAAATATTGACTTCAATTACTTGCAATTCAAAGGACTTTCCATTAAACTTTGAACACTAAATACCACCTCTTTAAAACAACATCTTTTCCATCTATGCCTCTAATCTCTCTCATACACAAACATATTCTTTCTTTTGTAGGATTGGATAATTCATTTTTGTTTAAATATTCCCTTTCACTTTCCTCTTTTAGTTCTTACTTCAATAATTAATGCATGTTATGAGGTGTTAAATTATTGTATTTTCTATTGCCTTGATTCTAAAACAACTTTTCATTTGAAACTACACCTGTACTTCAACTATTATACTTTAAAAATAATTGCTTTAAACTGGATCCTTAAATGCAAAATCCAAATCTTTTTGTTGTTGTATTGTATCTCAGTTAAATGAAGCAAATTCATATGCTGATTCTTAAAAATCTTTAATTATTTGTGTCTTAATATTTGCGAGATAGCTTAGATTAGGAGTGTGTTATTAATACCAAATCATTTAAGCATACAAAACTTGAATGAAATTACTCGTAAAACTCATCTTAGGAATTGTCTTGGTTGCTTCACCTCTTTTGGTGGCCTGCTCAAGCTTAGATGAACTTAGAGATTTAGATGAGCAACTCCATGATGTTGAAAGAGAACTTAAAGAACTAGAGCTTGAGAGAATTGATCGGATTGGTTTGTTCTAGCAGAACAGCAAACACATTCAAGATACAAATGTAATAAAAAGATACATAATTCATTATCAGTCATCACTTAGTTTATGTATTTCTAATGTCCTGATTTGAAGTCTGATGATGAATATTCCCTTCGAGATACACTGCCATTTGAGTATGTGCAAAATTATGATTTATTCAAAGCAGACACTAAAAAACGATTCACCATCAAAGTACAATCAATATCCACAATCTTTTCTTCCATATTTATCCCTTTATATTTTCTCTTCTTTTCAGATTGATCACAAGGTGAAGAAAGTCGAGTTCATGCAGGTGAAGTTTGGTAAGAACCCTGGATCAGGTGGAATGATTGGCGGAGGATAAAGTGATTTTGCTGAATCATATATTCTGATAGTGTTCACAGAGAGCAACTACATTTTATTGATCGATTCGAAAGGCCATTTGATGCACGAGTATTATGCAGGACATAATGTAAAACTAAAAGGATTTATAAATTATTTGGGTTTATTTGATGGCAGACATATTTAATGTTTGGACGTTTAGGTTTATAAATACGGAATATTGCAGTCAAATGAGGAGCATTCAATTTATACTTTAGGAGAGGATTACACTGTTAAATGTCACAACATTAGACCACTCAAAAGATAAGATATTGAGTGGATCTACAAGGAAGATAAAAAAGAAATGATTGCCTCGGATTCAGTTGATAACAATCAGAACCTTAATAGCAGTGATAACAGCGTGAAAAACACAAATGGCAAAGAGAAACGATAAGAATTGTAAAAAACTAAAAGTAACACTAAATTCAATGCTTCTTCTATTGGTGCATCTACTAATTCAACTAGAATAAAGTCAGCATCTCTGAATTTAATGATGGAATATGAAGGTGAATTTGAAATATCAAAACCAGCAAATTCATCGAATATAGCCGACACATTCACTGCTATGGAAGTTTACCTGCAGAAAAACAATAGGTATGTCATGCTGGGAGATCAGTTTGGACATATTCATGTGTATTTTAAGAATGGAACGAAAATAGGTAAATCTGCTCTAAGCAGACATCCGATCATTACTATCTTGAAGCACTATCCATACCCTCTCTATGCCACTAAAAATCTCATCGGATTCTTCAATTAAGCTTCTTTGCATACTGCTTTTCCGCAGTGTGATCCAGTAATTATTTGACTTTTTTTTTGTTCTTAACATTTTTAGAATTCAAGGAGTTTCAAGCACCTTTAATCTTTCATTTTACCATTTGTTTAGATGTTTGAAGACATAATCGATCTTGGAATCGATGGGTAACATAGCTAAAATATCTTTGTCTTGTAAAAGAATATGGAAATAGTTATATTTGATATGAAATCTCAGAAGAGTTCTTGCTCAAGTAAATTCCAAGAGAAATACAATAATTTTTCCCTTCAAATTCCTATTAAAAATTAAAGTGAAGCTAATCAAATTTACTTTTTCAAAAAACATCAGTTATTTCTAGACTTGCTTCGGGGGATATCGAGGAGATGGAGAAGGTTAATTGGAAAAAAGCTTCAATTCAATAGCTTCATAATTATATTATTTTCTCTTCTTCTGACAGTCCTATTGCGAAGGTGCTTAACGTGACTAATTTCAAATCCAAAAACATCGATTTCGTGACAGATGTTGGCTTCTATTTATCTGGTCTCGGATCGAGATAATACTAATTTGATTTCAAAGATTAGGAAACACTTTTTTCCTATTAATCGTTTAAGCACAGTAGTAATTATGGATTCCTAGCATACTTTGAGTAACTGCATGCTCCAGTGAATTCGACTGAAATTACTCTTTTGCAAGTACACACACCAAGTCCATCATGGAATTTTACTGAAAATTTCAAAATGCCTGTGATAGCAGTGATTCTTGCTGCATTCTTGTTCTTTTCTTATTGTCGCAAGAAAAAGAAGACTTCCTTCGATGAAGTCTCCATGGCAAACATAGATAATCTCATTAAAGACATTCAATCTGGTAAAAAGACTGTACCAAACTTTAAGAAGAACTCATGATGATTCAACAACATACAAACAGAGATGTATGTAGTTTAAATTCTTGCAACGCTTGTGTTATTCTGTGTATGAGTGTTAGATTTGTTAATTATTTTTCAAATTGTTTAAGCCTTAATAGTCAAAGAATGAAATATCTTTATTTTTAAAGAAGAAACACACTCACTAATTAGAGCTTTTATGTTACATTAAAACAAACCTAAATAGTACAGAAGGGAACAAATAACCACATCGAGAATATCATATTTTTGTCACATCCTGTGGTTATTACATTGGAGATTATTTTCCTTTTATTTTCATCAATCAGTTCCATGTAAGTATGTTGACTTGAGAGTCTCTATAATTTTAAAATACCAAAAATATTACTCAAAATCAACCAAAAAAAGTAATATTTTATTCTACGTATTTCTGTGGGAATCAAATCTGATTTTAACAGGGCTTATGTAATCGTCGTAATCAAAGCATCGTTTCTATTACTAGCGAATCTCAGATTTAACTTCGCTTCTCAATTCCCTTGAGGATACTCTTGCTGCTGAAGCCTCCATTTAAGCTGTTTTCTTAACTGATGGTACCATTTAATTATTCAACTACTCCAATCCAGAGAATAAAAACTCACAGCTTTTTATTTTCCTAAGCAAATTGAATAAAATAATAGTGTATTATTTCAAGAACTCTTCATTTGAGATGATGATTAATTACTTTAGCTTAATTCTCTCAAGTTCTGAAGATTGCTACTAAGCAAATTATGCTTTGTCAGAACCATGCCATGTGATAATATCTCCGTTATCTTTGTTGTTTCCTGAGAAAGTTGCAAATTTAAGAGAACTCATCCTAGCAAATCCTCTGCTGCTTGCTGAGGACAGAGCATCATCGTCATCTTTAGCATTTCGAGAGGATTTACCAGTTCTGATAACATCTTCAAAACCACAAATAAATTGTTAATAAAAAATATTCTTTATTTTCTAACCTTTATCTTCTGAGAACGGCTTAAAGAAACTAGTCACAGTCTGCATAAATACTTTAGGGTTTTTCGTAGGAGAGTAATTCATGTCCTCGATATGCTCAGCCCTGAAATAAACCCATCAAATTCGTTAATATTCCTTCTGAACTTATTTCCAATAAAATACTCGTTTTATTTAACTTGTTAGCTTACTTGACTTAAACTAATATCTTATTTTTAAGGTAAGATGGATCAATGTCCTATTCTGTTCGAACCTTTTCATCTTTTATCTGTTTTAGAGAAGAAGAAAAATATGAAATTAACACCTAAAAAAGTTAATTTTATTTAAAATGTCATCAATCATTTTTTTAAGCAAATTCCACTAATTCCCAACATATCAAACACGCATACCTATGCCATATCAAAATTCTAAGCTTTGAGATTATATAATAGCTTTGATTTCGTTATAAGTCCTTTGGAATACGTATCGACTAGTTAAATTGCTTTTCCCCTGGTAGGTGAGCTATATTTCTAGACATACTCTTTGTACTCCCTATCTTTTTTTGCTTCTGTATCTTCTATTGTTTTTACACCATTCTGAATCTCTTAATTTCTTCGATATGCATGCAGATTCTATGAGTTTGTAACTTTCTTTTTTGCAGAAAATAAACAAAATCAAATAAATACGATTAATTTAACAATCTTTTTATTTCCATTTTATTTGTCTGCTTTGAAAATTTCATATTTCCCGCATGTACCTCTGCATCTTTTCTTGGTTGAAAGTACTCTTAGTTGTATGTTACTTTGCTGCAATGATCTTTAGTTTGTTAGTCGCACATCTGTTATATCATTTTTAGAATCCATCATTATCACAAATTACAAAAACAGGAAAGACAATAAAAAATTTATTTAAAATTGCAAATCTTTTGTGAATTTGTGTTTACTTTCACAAGCTCTTTAAAGTTAAATTCGTTGTTCTTGATTTTCTTGGAGATCTACGAAGCATCGATTGAAACGTACAATCGATTCTTTAGCTCGTTTTAGAGTTGGTCTTCGCTAAACTTTCCTGAATTGTATTTCTCGTAGACTTCTCTCATTTGAGTCTGCAGTGTGTCAGTGTAGATCTTGTGGAATTAAGGATCAGAGATAAAAACAGGTTAGGAAAGCTAACATGATGTAATGTGGTTATTTTTTGGACATTGTTTTATAGTACTGTACCCGTGAAGACTTAAAAGGCTGATATGATTTTGCTTGAATTGCTCGCGCCTAATAAGAACCTGAGTTTAAATACACATGTTAATAGACTATTCCAACATACAAAGGTGATACAATCAGCACATAATAACTGCTACCTATTGAAATCTCTGATCCTGTTTTGGTTCTACTTCCTTATGTGACATATGAACAAAGAGAAGCAGTTGATTTTGGGCCAGAAGCCGCTTGCTTCAATGAACTATTCAATTACTAAAAACCACTCAGCTAATAAAGCTACCACCCCGATTCAAGTTAAACTATTGGTAGAAATAATTTACATCTGATAACACGCTGCAGTGGATCATGGACTCTCCTTGGGTCTTTTCTCTTTTCGGATTTGACAAACACAGAGATAATTTTTTATTTGACGGGGGGAATTAATTCAATATCTAATATCTTAAAGTTACGTATCCATGCAACAAAATAAGGATCTTATTTTTAATTAAACAAATCTCATGAAAAGAAAAAGATCAAGCGATCAGGAGGAATCAACCAAAGATGTTTACATGCGATTTAAAAGATCCTCATTAAAAGCTCTTGACAATTTGTGATTAAAAAAGCGAAATTATTTGTCGATAGATGTTTTTATTTAAAAATAATTGTGCTTGTAGGTAACTAAAACAGATTTTTCAAAAAGACATTTTTAAATTAAATCTCTTGTTTTGTTCAATCTTCATTATGTAAAAATAATAAATGGATTAAAACATTGCTGATGAAGCAAAAACGAACATTCTTTGATCACCTTCTCTGTTGATTGATTTTTTATTCCATTATTACATTAATCTCCTTTTTTATTTATCCTTTAGAATAACAGGTTTTACAGCTATTTAGCTTAAGTTAATTTTTGTGTTATTTAGATTATCTTTCATTGGTATTGCTCAAGGAAGATTTAGAAATAATAAAGTTAAAAATCCTAATAAACACTTTTAGCCTCTTTCGCGTTTGAATCTTCAAAATATCCTTCATTTACGACTTTCAAAAAAAGGATGAAAACAAAAAACAATAATTTAAAAATAAGAAATACTCTTTTCCCAATTGAATTAATCATCTTTTTCTCTGGAAACTATCTGGATTTAATAGCAACAGATAGCCTTGTTCATTTATTATATCCAAAATAAATTATTATTTCTCATTTACTAAAAATCATCTCCTTGTGCTCTCTTATATCTTGGTATTATTTTGAGTTAAAAAATGAATCTTTCAAATCAAAGATAAGAGTATCTCAAACAATTAATGTATGGTTATAAATAACTCCAAATATCCCACTTTTGAGTTGTAATTACAAATTGAAAGGTAACAAAGTAAGTTAGAATAAATAATCTGCAATATCAAAGAGTTTGAAGAGGATTCTCTTTCTTTCCCAATGGGTTTTAATTGTAGTAAAAATTAACTGTTCTTCTCAAATCAATTAAAAAATAACAATACATTAAAGAAAAACAAAAAAATCACAATTATAAAAATGAGTAAAATATATTAGACTGCCTTGCTAATCCTTGGATTCACTATCCTAGCAAGTGCTTTATTAGAACCACCTTAAACTAACCTATGCAGTACAGCTTCTCTAAGCGATTGCGGTAAGTATGGGCTCACTGCTTGCTTTGTGTACAACGGTAAATGTACTTCTAAGATGACTGCAGAATACTGCAATACTCTTGGCTCTCTCTGCGGAAAATATGATGACACTCAATGCGAATAGACTTCAAAGGGATGCAGTTATAGATTCTCTAATGCATATTGCCTGACTCAGACTACTTTGTGTGGGAAATACAATAACTATTAGTGTGAAAAAACCTCTGCAGGTTGCCTCTACAGATTTTCAAAGGAGTTCTGTGCCACTTAAGCAGGCAAATGCGGATAGTACAACAATACTCATTGCGCAACTGGCACCAAAGGTTGTATGTATAGATACACAAATGAATATTGCTAATAACTGTCTGCCTGCCACTCATACGATGACACTCAATGTGATACTGCAATTGGCGGATGCTATTATGTGAACTCTAATGAGTATTGCAATAAATCTAGCTGCTGTGGATGCTATGGAAGTAGTCAATGTGGTTCTACACCAGGTAAATGTGTTTATTATGTGTAGAATCCTACTCCATCCCCATAGCCAAATGGTGCATACAATTGAGGGATAACAATATTTAATGTTGTATTTTACTTTTATTATTAGTTTATTTTAAAGAAAAAACCTGCTGTCCTTGGGTTTGAATTACAATCAGAAATTACATAAGTCATTTTTATTATTTGAAGAGATAAGCAAAATAGGATTTTAAAGAATATTACTAGGAAAATGCTTACTTATCCCCCCTTAAACTACATCTTCAATGTTTATTGATTTTTTGAGTGAGATTCATTTGAACTTCATTTAATCAAAGTTATGCAGTTTATTAACACTGCATTCATATTGAAATGAAAAAAAGAATAATTACAACAAAATGTCTTTGTTAAATATCACTGGAAATCAAGGGGGATGAGGAGAGGGGGAGAGGATCATCTAAGAAATTAAGATAGCCCAATCAAATGAAGTTCAATTACTAAATGAGAAAGAATAAGGCTTTGCGAACAATTATTCACATTATTTTCTAATAAATGTTTGATAAAATAATACATTTATTTATTTTTCAGCTATTTATTACATTAAATCTTTTTTGAAAAAGGAATACCAAAAATAATTGATTGTTTTAAAAAAGATTATTATTTACAAATTCACTCCTGTAAATGATTGCTATGTTGTTAAACAGTTGATGGTAAGAAAGTGACAGAAAAAACAAAATAGACTAAGAACTTCGTGTACTTTGGGTTTCTGACAAAAAAATATTAAAAATTTTTTATCAGGTTTTTGGTTTTGAAAACAGAGAAACTAAAAGAAATAAATAGTATTAATGAATCAAATCAGGTCTATTATTTCCTTTTTAATCCATAAAAAAGAGATAGTTACCCCTTGAAAATTGCAATAAAATGAGGATTATTTCAATGCATATTATGAAATGGGATCATGAGAATACCTTATTTCTTGCTTCTTCATATGAACTTGGATTTGTGAGCTGGTACTAGCGCCCATTCTTCAAGGAAACTCTCAATTTCGGAGTCAGAACTATCACAACGTAACACCACACAAAAAAAGTTTATTGAAATCAATCAACTTAAAAGTTCATTACTATTATAGAGTATTCTTGAGTTATTTAACTATATTTACTAAATTGAATTGAAAAAGTCGAGTAGAAAAAGGATAGCGAACAGCGGTATAATTAGATGATGCTAAGGCAATGTGCTATATTTAAGTCTATCCAGACAATATTGCCTGTGTAGTTGTGTGTGATGAAGAATATCCATAAAAAGTTCCTATGGTTATAATCTCAGAAATGTACAAAGAATTCTTTAAAGTATACACCTCTCTTTAAATAAACGATATTAAAGGTTAGCGATTTTTAACTCAAACTTAAAAACTCAGATAAAAAAAACTATAAAATTATTAACATTCCTTTGTCTTTATTTGTGTATCTAATAAGTTCAAATTGTTTTTTCTCTCCTAGTGGATAGCAATTTGAAGTTTGAGAAGCTAGATTAGATGATAAAAGAATATCAAGATTATAAAAAAGCTGACAAACTAGCTTAACTTGAAAGTAATCTCCAAGAAATTCAAGAAATCTCACATAAGATCTTCGATAATGTAATAATAAACTCCACAAAAAAAATAAAAAATATGACATTTCATATTTTTAATGTATGCCTAATTTCCTATTAGTTGTTGAAAAAAGGAGAGAAACTCGATGATCTGATGAATAAGAGTAAAGACATGAGTAACGTAAGTGTGGATTTATATCAAAAAGCTAAAAAAGCTAATTCTCCTTGTTGCGTTCTCTTCTGAGTGGCAAACTAAAATTGTGAATATTTAACTTCACAAATGCCAATTAGTTGAATTATTTAAATATTAATCAATTTTCAAACTCTAAATAATGGTTTAAGCAAAAGATAATAATTATCATAACAAAATAAATGTAAAATCTTAGGTATTGTTAGTGTTTATTCATTATTAAACAATCTGCTTGATCTTTCAATTGTTTGATTTGTTTTCTGAGCGCCTCTTGAATTCTTCTAAAAATTATATTGTTTCTTAAAAATGTATCTTCAAAGTCGTAGTGCGTGTGTCCCTTTCTAATATTTATCTAAACCTATTTAATTTTCTTAGCTTCATTAACCTAATTGCGAGTACCTCCTTAATAGCAGATCAATTCCCTTATTTTTGTAGTGCTGCTAATCACTTCCTGATACTGAAAGCATAATATCAGTATTTGGGACACTATTTTCATCTGGTTTGAGGAAAACTTTTGGCGCATTGTCAGGATGAAAAATTGATTTTAATGAGAAAACATCTTTAATGTTTCTTTCAGTAGCACCTTACTGCTGCTAAGGTAGTCTCTTCTAACAATTTTAGATCTCCGCAATGACCGCTTTGTATTGTGGTTTTAAGGGTACAGCTTCATTTTAATACAAATAAGCTTGAAGATATGTGAGTTTCTTCTCTGGAAGCTCATCGTATAAGATAATTTGGCTCTTTTTTTCCTTGTATTTATCCAGTGCCTATGGCTTAAGTTCTTCATAGTTGTGCTCTTCTTTACATTGCTTACAGACTTCCCTGGATTGTCTCTTCTTGAAGTAATGTTTCTGGCATAGAGTTTCATTGAGCTCATTGCATTCCGATTTCTGAGTTTTCAATTATTTTGGCTTGGATTTATAAAACGAACTCAAGGGTTCTTCCTCCACTATTCCATAGTCAGTAGATTTCTTAACAGCTTTGCTGTTTTCTTTGACACTGCTTTGACTCCAAGAGCATTCTTTCTTGGAACAGAAATATTCTTTGTTCATGTTTTTGACAAGCAAATATTAGTGTGTTTAATGTGTTTATTTTCTTTATTTCAAAAGGGCAATTAGACACTTTGTGTTTGAAGTTAGCTTAGCTAAATAATCTAGTTGATGATTTATTTTTCCAATGAAAGTTGCCATTTGATTGACTAAAAATATAAAGAATTTGACAAGATTTAGAAATAACAAAAAAAGAAAATTTTTATTATGTCTAGCAAAAGTTGAAAAATGAAAGTGTTCTTTATTCTCTCATTTAATCAAATTTACTAAGACATTCACATTTATTATTATTATAATAATAAAAATAAAAATAATAATAATAATAGCAATTTTCTTGAGTTCTTTAATCTCATTCTTAATTGAGTCTTCTCTGAGGACTTTGCATTTCTGTTTGTTGTTTGGTTAGATTTCATTTCCAGCTTCTTCATTAATCAGTTTATGTTATCTGCTAATTGGTCCCTATGAATAAGCTCCCTATTTATTGGTTTGTTTAAGGGAGTTTTGTTTATTCTCCTCTATTTCGACATTTTAACTCACATGAAATTTTATTTCACTTGATTCTTTCGTTTTGCTTTTTCTCTCACTATATTTTTATTTATTGAAAAATTTTTTATAATTCACATTTCAAGTGAAATTATTAGCTTTTTGTTCTTCAATTATTGATGCCAATAATTAAATTATTACTTAAAAACTCATTTATTTACAGAAACAAAAAGACAAAATAATGAGAAGAAAAAATAATACATGAAAAATTCTTGAGATCAAGCAGCATGATGGCTGCGTACATATGAGACAACATACGTGTTTTCAAGAAGCATATTGATGTTAAGTACTTACAGATATCCTTGAGTTTAGTAAATCTATTTAGCTAGATGTGAACTGAGTTTTATCCCACCTATTATAAAAATCAATGTCACCAAAGCTAGCTAGACTACAAGAAGTGCTAGTTGCTCGATCATAATAACGTCATAGTAATGCTAATGGATATCTTTAAGGAAAGTTGACAAAGCATATGCCGCATCAGAGAGGCATTTTCCACTTAAAGTAAGTTCATAAAGTTCAATAGATTTCTGAAGATTTGCTAATATTACACTACTTGAAGTAGCATCAGTGGTATTTAGTAAATAATAGATGGAATCAAAAATACCAAAGTATTTCTAAAATCCAAGTTACAGTCCTTGAGAAAGATATTTCTGATTGATATAATTGCATTGCTACATGGGGATAGGGGAAGTTTAATTTCGCTGATATTAAGGGTATTCAACGAGTTTTTCGTAGATTCCGTCGGTCAAAACAGGAAAAAAGAAATCATCATACTCTGATTGTTTGTATCGTGACACCTTGCTTTGCGATTGGATTAAGTTTTTGAGAACTATTGTAGTGTTTTGATTGCTATTTTTAACCTCAGTTGCGTTGTCTATGAACTAGCTGAGTTTCATAGGCTTTGAGTTGGGATATAACTTCAGTGTCATGCAATAGTAATCCAATCCTATGAGCTTCAGAATCTAGTTTCGCACTTGCTAGATTTAATCTTTTAGAAAGTTCCAAAAACAAAAACAATCAAAACAATTATTTTTTTTTTTGCAGAAATAAACAAAAAAGAATTTACAGGAGACTTAATAGTCATCGACTACTTGTGTGAAGTAGTTTTGGGTAATGATTTAGTTGATAATCGGCGAGGTAATGACCACTCCAAAGATAATCGTTATGAATAGCAGCAGTGATAAATTATATTTAGGGAGTTTCGTCATGAAACTGAGGGTATGTCTTACTTAACGCTAGGCTTGCTACTTCCTCATGAGAAAGTTTTCTTTGAAATTCGATGAAGGTCTCAAAGCAGAAGTGCGAGAGTTTTTCATGCTCAAAGCAGATAATTTATTGTCAGCTTAGAGGTATCTGTAGAGCCTAGCTTTAACGGAGTCCAGCTACAAGGATGTGAATGTACCGAAAAGATTCAAGACTTGATCTCTAAGAACCTGAACATACGCGAACAATGGTGCAATGATTCCAACACACATTGAGCTGACGATTATCACCATCGACATAGTGAAATTCAGCTAAAACGAAATAGATTCTTTTTCGTTAATCTTCTCCTCTTGAATCGATTCATAAATCTCACTCAAATACCCCGATAATCTCAGTTGATTCACAATTGTAAAATATTCTGGTCTTCCATTCGCTAGTTACGCCGCATATCTAAACGTATGGTATTGCGAGAATGTAATAGCGTACAAGAGAGACGTTGGATAGAGGATCCCTAGCAATACAGATGGAACAGAAGAAGTTTAGTTAAGTATGCTCATATTGTAATTCTATCCTATTGTGTAGTTCGCTGGTTTTGCTAGAATCAATTAAAACACTCTTCGTTAAGTGCCCACATGTGACATATGTGAGATCATCTAAGCATTCTACGATTTGATCACCCAACTATGTGCACTAGCTTCGTTGACTAATTCAGTTTTGTGAGCTGGTGTGATATCAAAATAATACACGTTATCGGTTCTGTTTAGAAGAGATAACGTATTCATGTCCTACATCATATTGAATAAGTTTGCTTAGTAAACAGCTGGAAAATCATATTCATCCCATTCTAATAGGTTGTTCTCGATGGCTATGGTGGTTATGACATATTGTATTACGCCAAGGCAAAAAATAACAAGAAAACTTGCAAATCCAAATAGGTTAATGAGGGTGATCGCTTAATTTGATTTATTGTTTTTGACCAGTTTGTACAAGGATTTTTTAGCTGAAGTCTATGTGGATTCCTACGAGGAAGTGGACATATTATCTTATACGCGAGTGTACTATTATTGCTTGCTCGTATGATTATGCTGATCACTGTGCAGTGGCTTTCCATGCTCGCGGGGAACTTTTGCAAAATCATTTTGAGAATCTTAATGATCTTGTGCTTTTTTATCCTATGAGATATGATTATTAATACTATTTTAATGTTGATTCGTATGGTCTATGCATTCCTCACTTCTGCTGATTTCATCTAACTGTCTCTGCATTTTATTGTTGCTCTCGAAGAACTTCTATTGCGATGGGTCATCCCCAAGGTTATTTGCAGAGGGTGAGATAAGTATCCCTGTTGTTGAGTTTATGGCTAGTTTTTCTGGGAAATCTCCTTTGATATTATTCTAAATTGACTCTCTTGCTGAGTTTATATTGTAGTTGTTTCTAACGGAGTTTAAATACAATGCGCGTTCTTCATCGAGATCATTTCCAAATGATGCAATAACTCCTGAAGAAGATTAAAAACGTGGAGATGTTCCAATTGGATCTAATTACAGCTGAAACATCGCTCTATTGGTTGATTCTTAGATTGCTTCTCTCTCAGAATAGTTTCGCTTTGAATTACAATACAAAGATTTGGCTCTCTCCTGAGATTAACCGTAGGGATTTTCAAGAATCAAAGATAATTATTTGTCATGCTTGGCGGGTTCAAAGTTGTGGCTTGATTTTTCTCCAATATTATCTCCTGTTGATGCGATTTAGCAGTCACTTGTGAGGGTTTACTTAAAGGAATCAATTCCAGCTCGAGAAATCACAGAGGACTATTGTTATGGGAGAATTTTGTTGTTTTCGTCAGTGTTATGCTGGCTATCTATTAATTTCATTGTTCCCAAATCTAATTTGGATTACTGTTTCATTGAAGGATCATAAGTCTTAATATTCCCATGGCTGTTACTACTGCTATTGTGCGTTTAGTTCTTGTGCAATTGCTGGTTAGATAATGTCAGAATTCCTGTTGTTTCTCGTTTTTTAGAGTAATATTCAGATCTTGAGTTTGCTGCTGTATTTTTCATACTTTTAAATCCTTTTGAATAAAGTCCTATCTCAGAATTCTCCGATGCAGATAATCCAGAGGCAGAGGAGGAGTTATGCTTGATACCATTGTGCAGAGAAGTGTTCCTTACATTATGGCTACTTGAAAAGTTTTCTTAGGATTCCAATTCATAGAGCAATTTGCTTATCTAAGGGATTCCAAGAAGATCCTCGTAGTATTGCTGATTATCTGCAATCAGGGATTTAATGTAATGCGCGTCTGCAGGTGGTTTGAGCTTGCTCAGGGCGTAGATTTTCACAACTCCAACATCCTTGTGATATCGATGCTCTGCGGCTTTGAGTTCAATAATGGAGAGGAGAAATTAATACCGAGATGCTTCATGCTCGTTATCCTCATTGTCCCTGTAGCCAGTCTTCTTTATTTTCATTCTCATCTATAAATATTCTATCCTGTAATTCAAGGGAATAACTCCATTTACAAAGGGATACTTCTTTCCACCTAAATAAGTGCTGTTACCAGCTAGCTGATATATCTAGTTTTGTTGTAATTTTTCATCATTATTTTCGATTTCTTCTTTGCTTAATTAGTTTACAAACGGGAACAATTTATTCAGTTTCACTTCTTTGTTTGTTGGGAAAAGAATACTACCTAGCTCCTCACTGTAAGAATTCACTATTAAAGTACTCCTGCTGTACAGAATTATCATAATATCTCTGTCACAAATACTAAGCTCAGCAGCAATTCCAATGTAATGTCCGTTTTTATCTTCAAATTAATTTATTCTCACATCTAATTAAACTGGCACTAAATAACCTTTTGAGTTCTTCGCGTAAAAAACTCTGTCCTTGTGTCGAGCTAATGATATCTCCGCACAATCTAATGCTAGAAAATCCTTAATATATTTATTATGCTGCTATCGAAACAACGTTGGCATTAAATTCGTGATGCTTTGATTCTTCACGTCCTTCCCGTGCATGCCAAACACAGTCTCAAAGCTACTTGAGACCTTCTTCACAACCCAATCGCCTTCTTTCGAGAATACCGCAAACACAATGCAACCTGTTGGGAGAATGTTTTTCTTGGAAAAAGTATTTATATTTCGTTTCAAGAATTGCTGGTGGCTTCGATTAACGAATTTCACATCACGAGCTGAGAATGCAAGTAATTCAATATATAAATCTTGCAATCGCATAAGTTCTGGATTATCTGGATCGATTTCACCCATGTGATTCAATAATTTTCTAGTGAGTTTGTTCTGCTCTTCAAGCCCAAGCGCAAGTTACATGAGTTGCTTACTTTGAATAGTTCTCTCATCTAAAAGATCAAGGAACTCAATTTTACGTGTAACAGACAATTCCAAGTGATTTTCAATAGACAAAAGTGATTCCTCGAAGATTATTGCGTTTATGAAACTATTTGAAAATGGATTCATGGTACTTTAAATTTTGTCTAGGATTTTTTTTTCTCTAAGAAAAAACTAATCGATCGTGTGCAATATCTATCGATTCTTGTAGCTCAGATAGCTATTTGCTTTGAGCGTGTCTGCTTCCATCAAATAAAGAATAAGATTGTTTCTTTTTTCTATGAGGAACACGAAATAAGAAAAATACCATCCAATATCTTGGACTCGATTATTCTTCTTTCCTTTCATCTACTTAACCTTTTGTATTTCTCTTTAGTAACAAGCTATGAGATTATCATTTAGCATATCGTGGAGATGTTCATCACTCTTTAAAAACGCATATCCATCATTGGAATTTATTTAACGATCTTTTTAAAAATTATTCAATTCTTCGTCAGCAAGTGCAGATTTAATTGACAGACTTAACATGAGAATCTACCTTCTTTCTAACTCAGATTTATGAGAAATCTCAAGTAAATCAGTTCTCATAATGTAATCCACACTCTACCAAGAGATAATTTGGTTGAATTCTGAATTACTATTCTCATTATACTGAAGGAACTAATTTATTATCAACTCCTCCTATGCCGAACTAATTTTTAGACTCACCGCACCTATTATAGGAAGCAACGAGAGAATCAGCACAGTAGAAAATCTATTCGTTGCATACAGTGGACTGTAGCTTTCGCAGATAATGGCCGCTGTTCCACATGTTATGAGAGTGAAAATATTAATTATGTGCATTCTCAGGCAAGAGTATTTTCGAAATTGCATGTAAATACATGTTTCAATTAAGTAATAGAAGAATAAAATCAAAAAGCTCTCAGCTTTCCAAAGAGATTATAGTATTAAACAGCCAGCTAGTGCTAACAATGAGCATAACTATGAATTATGATATGTCCGAGCGATGCAATTTAACTTCTTTTCAGTCGTGTAATCATAATCGCAATCAACTATTACAATTCCTAGAGGTTATTGTAAAATAAAAAATGAGTTTGAATACCTGAAAGTAACTTAAACTATGCGAATGGGAACTTAACTTTAATTTAAAAGTAGCATTTTATTTTGAAATTTTCAACTATTTTTGTTACCTATCAAAACAGTGAGAATAACGTTGGCGATACCAAACTCTTTGAGAAAGTCGTAATTCAATGAAAAATGAACTAAAAGTATCACTAAAACAGGCTCGTAACTTTCTAGGGTAATCCTAAATGCCTAAATGATAAGCTTTTTAACACAATCATAGGTAGTTTCTTGTTTTATTTCAAGATGTCTATGAGTTTTCTGTGATTCTTTTTTTAAAGTTTTCTTGTAAAAAAGATAAAATCTCAAGAAGCTCCCTAGCAGATACAAAACAATTGTAATGTTTAATATCAATGCTGTGGCCTTGCAGGCATCGACGAAATCTCCTTCTGCTACTAGGATCGAATAAAGATACGTGGATTGATCAGCTCTGTGGGATTCATTTTGAGAAAGCGCTGAGATAAATAGAAGAATATGTTTCAAGAAAAAGAGAATCAAAGAGAAAGATTAAGTTTTAGATTTGCTTCTCAGAAGATAGTAGATCTTCTCTATGTAAAACTACTCAGAAGCTTCTACGAACACTTTCATGAATTACTCTTGCTAAAAATTGTAGAAAAGAACCTTTTTTCAGATGAAATATAATTAGAAGAATAGATAGGCAGTAGTAATAGCACAATATATATATTTTTTCGACAGTTCATCCCTTTAACCTGTGGGAATCAAATTAATCTCTTAAAATCCTTTCTTAGTGAAGAATTAAATTTCCTCCTTCCCCCCTTCCCACTTTCACTATACCATCAATTTTCTTTTTTATTGTTTGATTCTTCAAAGCTTAGATTTCCATTTACAGTGATTTGCTCTCTCTCTTAGTTAAATGCTCTCTTCTATAACTGTAAATAAGAACTAAGATAAAGTTATCTACTTAATTGAGTAGGCATATTTCTTGTTTAGAACTTCGCAAAATCATAAGAAAATCAAATTTCAAAAAAGATTTTTCATTTATTTCATTATTTGATCTTAAAACATGCGAGTCCAGATTACTTTTAATTAATTTGTATTTCTCTTGTAACTAAATAAAAAATATCCTTCAAAAAATTCAAAAAAAAAATAATTGGAGGAGAGGGAGAGTAAGAGGAAGGGAAGATATTCAAAAGCAAATAGTAAAAAAACCTGAGTAAGTTTACTTCCATAATCTGCTGAAAATCTAGATGAATATCTAAATACTTATTCAAATCAGAGAACAGTGTCAAGGGGAAGACTCCATTTCAATTACAAAAGAAATATGGTTTAGGATGTAAAATGAACTAGAAGATGATATTTACTTAGATTCTCTAAGGGATAGTGCTTCCAGTTAGTATCGATGTAAGATTAAATACTTTGATGGATTTTTGTGAGCTGACAGCTAAAACCAAACTCTAAAGCTAAGATAAGCAGTTTTTAATCTTCAATGAAGAATCTCTTCAAGTGTTAGCCATGACTGAGATGATAAAAGATGAGCTTTTCGGTGATTATATTCAGGCTTAATTGAATTTATAAAAGATTTTTCCATTTTTGAGAGCTAAAAATTAGAAATTACATGATGGTATTGAGCATAAATATCGTGATGATAATAATCAAGAAAACAATTCAATAGATAAAAGCAAAATAGAGAACTAAAATTTCAGAACTAATCCTTTAAACATAGAAGAAGTGCTAAGAGGGTATGATCATATGAGCAAAAAGTAGAAATAATCAAACAAAATGGCATTCATAATAATTTAACCCAACGAAATAGCCACTAAGAATGGTGCTGGGGGGATAAACTCTCAAATTACATTATCTACAAAGAAATCCCTAGTTTCTTTCAATTAGTCTCTGAATCAACGAAAATCCTTTGTTAAATATGATTCTCACCAATATTAATCTTAATACCAATAATAATATTCTTTCTTTTTTATAGAGTTTGAATTAAAAAAGCTGGAATATTCAAATATCAATAATATTTGTTATTTGGAGATATCTAAATTGAGAACATTGTATGAAAATGATCATGCTGCTTATATTTTAGAACAAATGGATACACCGCTAAGACTCAGGATTTATGAGCAGCAGATACCATCTGCAGAGCTTGAAAGGATTATTTCAGAAATCAAGAAATAAGCTAATTTATTATCCTAATCAACTGCAGCTAATGGGAAAAGTTCGTGATTAATGAGAGAAAGTAGCTTTTTACAGAGTAATTACGACAATAGTAATTGTAATAATCATAAAAAGATCAATGGAAGCAACGATTTCAATTCGTACGGTGATATTCACAGAAAAATAGATATTGGCGGGGATAAAATATTGCTCAAATCGCGAGATATCAAATCATTCTCTGACAAATCAGTCTATTTCTTTTATTTTTGAAGATAACCATAACAAATTGAGATAGAACTAACATATTATCTTTGAAGAAAATGAAGCCAACAGCTTGGATGGAAATGACAGTGGAACAGCTGATTCTTTTGGAGAAAATAATAACCATAAATAAAATTATGACTTTCTGAGAACCGATATGAGATCTCTTTTTTCTTAAAATTCCTTCCATCATAATCATGAGAATGGATAAAGTAATTTCAAGAAAAAAGATAAGAATAATAAAAAGAGCAAATATCTACTTAAAACTACAGGAGTCCCATCTCAAGCGGGGATCCTCAACTCGTCTTCTTAGATAGATCCTAAGCAAAACAATACTAATTTAAGTGTTAATAGTAATGCTGCTTAATTACCTTTTGAAGAACTCACTGAAGGAGAATCTTTCAACAAGGACTCATCTTGAATGGCACTGGACAAACATTAAATCTCAGCTTCCAGTCATAATTTGCCAGTTGAAGCACCACCACCACTGGCATAGTTGCCATCAATTAACCACATCAGTTACGATAAAACAACTTAAGTATCCTAAAGCGTAAATTCGAATGCAATTTCCAATAATCCCCTTGAGTTCATGTTTTCCCCCCCCTAGAATGATTCTCTCAAACAGTGGGAATAACCACACCAAAGAATTTTCTCTTTTTTCAGGAAAGAGTCTGCTTGATCCTTAAAATTTTGCGAGTCCAATTTCTGCTAAGAAAATTCTTTCCTAGCAGACGCACGAAATGAAAGGAAACCACAATTCTGATAACTAGATTGTAAACTATTTCATATCTCCAATAACAAAAGGAAGAAGAGAATTAGTGAAGAGAAATAAGGCAAAAAAACAATAGTTTGCAATTGCTACAACTGCATATCCTAAGTAACTCTAGCAAAACACTAGCTAAGTCAGCACGATCCGTAGATGGTCTGATGCAGATGCAAAAACAGCAAAAAAACGAAAAGTCGATGAAATTCAAGCAGATTTAGCTTCCACAAACTCAAAGGATTCCAGCTATGCCTCTGCCAAGCGCTCGCTGCTTTCAATCTTAGGTAATTCCTAGACTTTAAATATTATCAAAATTATCAATATTGTTGGAATACTTTGCTGCTTGGCGATGGTAATCCTCACATCAGATTAATACCTGGAAACCATCAGTCAACTAAGCGATCAGCATCTCGATTACTAAGTCTTCGACTGACCTTCGAAATATCAATCCACCTTTCTCTTCATGATTCAGGGATTTTTTTGCATTTGACAGTCCAGCAGAGAAAAGTTAGTTTTAAATCGACACAAAGTTAGATATGTTAGCAGAGAAGGATGTCATGAGGACCATGCTGGGATAAATTGACAGTGCAGATTCTATTAGGAAAGTCTTTTAGTTACTAAGAAACCACTATATTGTTATGTAACTTGGAAAATATTATGATGACAACTCGATTGTCGGCACAAGTTCAGTTCCTTCGAAGCTAGTTGTAGCACCTTACAATGCGACACTATAAGAAGGTGTGATAACCGGATTCTAACATGTATATCGATATGTAGCCGGTGTTGGAAAAGGTCGACCTGAGTATTATCTAATACTTAATCAGCTGAATTAGATTTCAAGTCTCAAGTAAATCCAAAATGAAATGGTTTCGCTTTAGAGAGACTAATAAAATAACATAACAGACTAGTTAACGTGCTTATGGTGATAATCATAGTTATAAATGCGCTATGCATAGGAGTGATTATCCCACTTTTTTACTTTATCTAAGTCTAAAGAGACAATGTTGTCTAGCTTTTTGGAACCTTCCCAACGAATAAAATTGAGGGGATTATTCTGGGAATACAGAAAGCATATTCAAACCACATAAACTACAACTCTTTCACGGATAAAAGATCAGTGAAATAAGCTTTATTGTAAGTTTAATTTGGGGATTAAATCCAGAAAGATGACAGAAAGTAGAATATCAGTACCGTAACACACACAGCTTCCTAAATTCAACTCTAAAGTTTTTCTTGCAGCTTTCCTAGTCTATGTGCTCATATCTGCTACTCAATTCTTAACAAAGTAGTTACTTAAAACTATCTCTCGGTTGCCTCACTTGATCTAGAAACTATGAGTAAGCATGCATTTTATTTTCTTCCTGAGATATTATCTTATGTAATTATTAATTAATAATTTTCATTAATTTCGATTTATTTCTTCAATTATCCTAGCAAATGTCTATTCCCTAAGATCATTTATGCTCGAAAACATCACTATGCACTACAATTTAATCACTATGAAGCTGTATCCAACTCTGAAACCAATGTTACCTTCGATTTACTACGATTATACTTTAAGTCTCATCAACTGAGCTGACGATTTCAATTCTAAAATCGATTGGCTTGTCGAAAATCAGTACAGTTCAAAAATGTAACACATTTTGCATTGATTATTTTAGCTTGTCTGAAAATACCCATGTTTGGTTCTCAGATTTAACTAAGATAAGTATGATGGATTCTTTTTTTCTTCCGTGAAGGGCAATCTCTGCTCAACATTTGAAGAATACCCAGAATACAATACGAACATTACTATGATAAATCCAGCTAACTGCACTACATTCCATAGTGGGTTCTTATCTCAAGGCATCTAAGTCTCTTACAAAGAATACTTATCACTGTTTCCTCCACTTTATTCCTTGTATGTGCTGAGTGAAACAACAGATGTGACAGCTTAGGTTACTTAATTCTTGAATTCCTTCTTAATCAAAGATAACACATCATTTCAAGAAAGCTTGGAAGAAACCATTGTGAGTCTAAAAGCATTTGTCCTTCTTCATCATTAGAATTATTATGACTACATTGTGTAGTTTTAAATCGCTATGATGATAAATTAGATAGTTCTGATGGCATTAGTGTTTTTAATAGGATGGATGCAATTGAGTAGCCACTTAAATTTTCAAATACACTAAACAAAATCATATCTGAAAGTCTTAGATATCAACTCCCTCATCGATAACTCTTACGTTCTAACATATATAAAAAAGAATAGATAAATTTGAAATGAAATAAATGATGTTAAACTGCTGGGAAAGCATATTTAGAAATAATTGTAGTTAAAAAAATAGATTTTGAATAACGAATGCAAGCTAAAATAATGTGTGTTTAATATTTCAATTTTATTTAGGGTAAAATCAACAAATAAAACCTAGGAACATTAACTTCTGAATAATTACTTTACAAATTAACAATTGCAATAATTAAGATTATTAAGACGATGTGAACAATAATTAAATCAACAAGATTTTAAAATTTTGATAATAGTAAATATTCCAGTTTTTACCCAAACCTAACCTTTTTTTGGGACTATTATTTGGTAGAACAGTGAATCCTTTGAGATAAAAGATAATTAGAGAGGAGGGGGGTTGAGGTTGAATCAAAGATTGAGACTAACTGAAGGAGGAAACAATAAATAAACTGGGTTGAATATTTTTAGTTGACCTTAATAGTTTGCTTTCTATTATTCTGTAATTTATTTTTTA
>Ga0302271_10001361_pt1 | contig 23616 bp, 14 predicted proteins | sample III_Bog_N1_1_FD_198767 | JGI IMG/M metagenome (GOLD analysis project Ga0302271, IMG submission 198767) | Peat permafrost microbial communities from Stordalen Mire near Abisko, Sweden - III_Bog_N1_1 | ecosystem: Environmental > Terrestrial > Soil > Wetlands > Peat | place: Sweden: Abisko... | reverse complement strand
GATGGAGAAGGCAGTTTCTCTCCGAGGATTTAAAAAGAGAAGTCTGTCCTAAAAATATCTTGATGATAGGCCCAACAGGTTCTGGTAAAACTGAGATTGCAAGAAGATTAGCTTAGCTTTGTGATGCTCCGTTCATTAAAGTAGAAGCAACAAAGTATACTGAAGTTGGGTATCATGGAAAAGATGTTGAATAGATCATCTAAGATCTCGTGCGTACTGCTGTAAGAAATGCAAAAACTAACCATAAAAAGACAATAACAGAAGCAAAACAGTAAATTGACAATATAATCTTGAACTAAATAGTGGATGCTTTCCTTGGTCCAAATTTTGAAGATCAAGAAGTGCGTTCAAAGAAAAAAGAAGATATTAAGAATTCATTTATGGAGGATCGTCGTATCACAATGGAACTTCCTCATGATTATTGGGAGAAAGTAAATACAAGAGGAGCCTTTGATAGCGTTGAAAAATTCTTAGAATATATCAGTTCTTTTAAATAAGGTTCTCACCCAAAGAATGATTCGCAACGTTTAACTGTAAAAGAAGCGAAAGCAACCATGGTGTAGCTGTTCGAGGAAGCGCTTGACAAGTGCATAAACTACAAGAAGAATGCCATTAAATAAGTAGAAGAAGAGGGGATCGTTTTCATTGATGAAATTGATAAAATTGCAACTTCTTCTGATGTTATGATTTCTCAGAAATCTCCTTCAGCTGATGGAGTTTAGCGTGATTTGCTACCTTTAATAGAAGGCACTACTGTCTCAACAAAATGGGGAGACGTCAAAACTGATCATATTCTCTTCATAACAGCTGGTGCTTTTAGCATGAGTAAGCCATCTGATCTGATTCCTGAACTACTCGGGCGATTACCAATCAGAGTTGATTTACAGCAACTCCGAAAGAATGAGTTGTACAGCATATTAAAATATCCTAAGTTTAATATGATTTTACAACAACAAGAACTTCTCAAGTAAGAAGGAATAAATCTGACTTTTACAGATGAAGCTGTCAAAAAAATGGCTATTTTAGCTGATCATGCTAATTCTTCTATGGAAGATATTGGAGCAAGAAGATTACATGAACTTATTGAAAAAGTTCTTGAAGTTATTTCATTTGATGCTCCATATCTTGAAAATAAAGATATCATAATTGACTAGGAATAGGTCGAAAAGAGCTTGCAAAAATATATGGAAAAGGTTGATTACAAGAAATATCTTATTTGAAAACATTATTGATTTAGTGGATGTTCTTTTGTAAAATTATTTTTAGCTCAAATTAAGATAATTTAGTTTGTTTGTTTGTACAAATACCTTCTTTTTTTAAGGAATTCAATAATACAAATCATTTTGAATTAAATACTAATATCTTTCCCCTATTCTTAGCTAGTGATTGCTGCAATAACTGCGGATAATGTATCCTCGCAGCACTATTCTGTATTTGAATTAAATTTCAATTACATACCCAAATGAAACCAATGTTAAAATCTGTCAAAATGTTGTGTGATCTTTCAAAATATTTGCAGAGGTAAAAGTTGTTGGGGTAATTTACATATCCATCTAATAGTTTCTTCGCATAAAAAGATCAAATTACTAATTGTTGTTGTTTCTTGTCTGATTTCAAGAAATCAGTAATATGTTTTCAAAAAAGCATAATAATAAATAAATAGCATCATCCCTATTTTCTCTCTCCTTTCTTATCATTTTCTTTCAACTGAACTTGATAATCAAACATAGGCAGTCATTTGAATTAATATTACTCACAGCAATTATTTTCACAAACAACTTGAACAGAAAATAATATGGATAATGCAAACAAAAATGAGGTTAGCAATAGAATTGTCAAATACTTGGTAAGATCTTTTGACAAATATTACAGTCAGAGTAAGTTTTCGCAGAAAATGCCATAATTTTCATCGTTGAAAGCACCATAAAAAGGAACAATATCGCAAGGAAAAAATATGAGAAATAGTTTGTTTCACTTGCATATTCATATGAATAATTGAGCAAGCATTATTAATAAGTACTATTAGTGCATAAAGTAGCTAAATCAACAAAGCACTTAATTCCAGTGAAATTGCCATATGCCTACGAGTTATTGTAGTATTATAAATTGCTAATTGCATAAGGTATTTAGAAACTAAATAGAATCAGCTTGGCAATCTCGATTTTGACTTTAAACTTTTAGAAAAACTCAATCGTAGATGACTTGAGGTGGTAAAATATATCAAATGCTAATATCAGACCTTAAAGGGTGATAAAAAAGATTGATACACCCCTCCATGCAGCCTAGGTTTCGTCAAATACCAAGTAAGTGATCCCAATGAATAGAATTATCAGGTTTATCTGATAGAATAAACAAAAACAAAAAGATAAAATGAAAAATTACTCAAAATGTTTGAAGGGTGTGTGTGTGTGTTGTAAAAAATAGAAAGATAGATGTGTTTTAATTGAGTGAGTACCATTATTTATTCGATAATATTAACATTCTCCAGTGAGAGCATAGACGGTTTCTGCAGGAGTGTTTGAATCTGGTTTTTATCGAAAAGTTAGTTCTTAAGAAAACCATCTTCATGTAATATTTTAGGATTATCATCTTCCTAATTATCTGCAGTTTGTTGATTCTCAATTTACTATCCTTTAGTTGATGGCTCTTAGCCAGTGGTAACAAATTGTTGGTCTGTTTAGATCATAGTAACCACAAATTTTACACGCGAACAATTTATGTTTGTTAATTGAAATTGTTCTTTTAAGATCAAAGCAGCGAAAAGATAATCAACTTAACAAGAAACGAGTATGAAAAAGTTCTCCAAAGTATTTTTCATCAAGCAAAATAAAAATCTGATATCATATTTAAAATGTAGTTTGCATGCTAAACATGGTTCTTAGGGCTTTATTTTCTTAGATCTTATTCAAATAATTATTATTGAACTTCTCAAAAAAATTGTATCATATTTGATGCAAATTAAATGTTATTTTCTTCTTCTCTTAACTTCTTGAATGATAAAAAAAAACAATTAAAAATGAAGAAAATAGGGTTTTATTAAAGAATAAGGAGCTTGAAGAATCATTTGTGTCAGTTATCTAAAAATTATTATTAGTGAGTGTGTGAGATAATCAAAAGCGAAAAATACAAGGGAACACAAACAGCAATAATAAAAATAAAAAATGATAACGACTGGCGGCAGCAGACCAACAAAGTATAGACATCAAGTTCGTATTGGAAACTGGAGTGAAGAGTGGGAACTTGAGAAGACAAGGTGATTTAAATATTTGAAGAAAGGGAACTCATTTTATTTAAAAAATTCGAAATAAATGCAATACAAAAATACAATTATTTTTGTATAATTAGATTCGCTGATTACATAGCAACGCAGACTAAAACATCAATCTCGAAGTAGAAAGTTGAGGCAGGACATCAACGAGTAGATTTTCTTGTTTTTCAAGTTATCATCTTGCTAATCATTTGATAATGGTTTGATTTTCAGGCTTCTTTGACATACTCAAAAGATGGTTTTGTACATCTTGGAGATAGAGTCATGCTTTTTAATGATAAAACATCTGGATATTTAGGTGAAATATCTTTAAAACAATTTTATTGTTTTCTCTAATTTTTTTCTTTTTTAGTATCTGATACATGGTAGCAAAATGGGTCTTTAGAAGAGCAATTTGGAATAACTACAACAGAAAGAACTTTCCCTTGTGTTCGCTCTATTTTCGTACTTTTGCCGTATTAGAAAAGCATTTACAATATGAAAAGAACATTACAAAATAACAATAACAAGCACGATCTAAAAGTTTTATTTATCTTGCTGTTTTCAACAAAAAAAAAAGAGTCATCGAATCAAGTCAGAGTGCTCCAGTATCAAGCGTAATCTGCTATGGATAAAAGATTAGAATTGCATCAAACCCAAGATCTTTCAGAAAATAAGTAACGTTTCTCTAAAAAGTTCATATTTCGGAATCGAAAAATAATTTATAATTTGCTTATTTGTTTTTCAAGTTACTTATTGCAAGTCAATCTACTGACCCTTAAAAGAGCAAGAAGAATTCAAAATAACAAGATGCGTTCTTAAGCGCTAAAGATAACTTCGATTCAGTCTGGGTTGTTGAACATGTTGATCCTTTGATTCGATTTGAAATGAATGAATAGCCTGTTAAAGCAAACGAACCAATTTTGCTGAAGCATTACTAAACTAATTAATGTCTTGCAAGTGATACTGAAACTATTAAAAACACTTATGGAACAGAGAATGAAGTCTTTGCTTTATCTTTCTAAACCTACAATAAAACTCAGAACCTTATTGCAGAAAAAACTGGAAGGACAACTATCGATGTTCCAATGAGAAATCAGCATAATTAGAACACTTGGCTTATCATTACTGCTGATGATCCGTCACTAGAGTTCGATGAGGCTATCCTTGATAAAGTTTTGAGTCCAAAAGATCTTGTCTAAAAGCTTCGATTCCAGATTTCTCAGCATGCATTTTTCTCCATCAAAGGGCTTGCACTTATGTTGCAAGATATGGACTAAAAAAGAACAGGTCTTCTTGAATTTGATGATTTCAGATGGGGACTTAGAAATTTCGGCATTTAAATCCCTCTAGAAGTATTTAGCTAAAAAAAATTTAAGATGTTTAATCATATTTTTTTTTTTTTTTTTTACAAGGAAGCAAATGTGCTCATGGAAGCTTTTGAGAAGGATAAAAGTGGTTATGTTCAGTATCTAGCTTTCTTACAAACCTTGCAAGTAATGCCATATTTGATAGAAATAATAATACTGATCAAAATAGAATCCAAGATGGACAAATTGCGATTTTTATTAACATCTGGATTTTTGAATAATAAATAGGGTGAATTATCTTCGAAAAGAAGTAATCTAATCTCTCAGGCTTACGCCAAGGTGCTTTAAAATTAAGGAAATGTTACCCTTGAAAGTCTTGGAAAGGCTTATAAAGCACATAAACACCCAGATGTAAGAGATAAACGATTTAATTTATTAGATTGTTATTCCCTCTTTGAAAACGAAAATATATTTATGAAAAGGTTGTGAGGGGATCAAAGAGCGCGAAGGCTCACTTTGATGAGTTCTTGAAAGAATGGAACATTAAAGATCTCCAGCGTCCGATTTCTTAAGATGAGTTCCTTGCTTTTTACCATGTAAAATATGAAATTGAACTATCATATATTTTTTTCTGAGGAAATAATTTTGTATTTTTTTTGTAAAGGACGTAAGCGCATTAGTTGAGAGAGACGAGCATTTCGAGAATCTCATAAGATAAACTTGGGAGATCTGAGTTATTTCTATCATAATTTAAGATAAGCTTGGCAATATTTGCTAGTTTCACGGGTGAGATGCTCAATCAGAAAATGCTCATCTTTGTTTGATTTCCACATTTCTGTGTTCTTATCATAGTAGTATTTGAATAGTCCACTGATAAATTTATGATAAAAAGGGAATGATTTCAGTAAACAGAATGATGTTTTAATGTTATCTAACAAATTAGAAATCTATTTATGTTACCTTATGGGGCTGTTGAAGTAGAGGAGACGTTGATTGAAATCAGTATAAAATTAAAAAATTCCAGCATCATCGATTTTCACAGAGAGTTTGTAATCTTCTCCATCATTTTCGTTTATCCTTTCGATGAGATTTATCTTCGTTTCAAACTATTTGAGTTCCTCAAAGGCCTTCTCAATACGAAACAAGAATAGATTTGCTTCAGTTTAAAAATCTTCCTTCTCTATGAATGGTCTATTCAAAATAATAACAAACATTTCTTAACAATTTTTTTTTGAGGAATCTTAAGGATCATATGGTTAATCTACATTGGTGATTCTACTATCTTTGGCTTTGATTTTAGTCTTCCAGCGTTCGATAGTAAGAAATATCTGGGCTAGTAAATGAAAGATGGCTTAAGAAGCTATTTTCTGGCAACTAAAGCAAATGTCCTGACTGCTGAAAACATTCTGAAATACTTCTTATTTAGTTATTTTGGTTTAATTAACAAAAATCAACTTTTTTAATCAAAACCCATCGTGTTTCATTCTTCCAAGAAATTCCTCTTTCCAAAAGTTTTAAAGATCTATTCCGCAAAAAAATAATTATTTTCAACACAACAATCTGAAAATTTATCCTTCTTGAATCTTTTTGTGTAATGAATGAAGAAATGTTTAACAATTAAGCATAAAGATTCATCAAAATTTATTAGATAATTAATTTGATCAAATATGATCCATGTACAAATAAAACTTAATTGGTAAATTAGATACTTCTCCCTCCTTTTTGCTTGATTCTGTCAGTAAAAGGTCATAAGGATTTTCGTTTGGTAATTATTCTAACAGTTTCGCAATCTCATATCCTTATCTGCCTTTCTATGGCACAGGTTTTGGATAATTATGCAAAACAGCATTGCGAAGATAATCTAGCTACTGAAGATTATTAGTAATTCGTTTTCTGCAGTGGAATGGTTCTTAGCAATAATTCTAGAAAATATTTCTATTACGGACGACGAGATCACCGACAAGATAATAAAGACTGTGAATCGATTTTTGTGTTGATTTCATGTATTCAATCAGCCTATTCCTAAAGTTTTCTGCGACTTTATCAGCATCCAGAGGAATTTAATCTTCTTTGGGGATGCTTTTGTTGTTTGATTTGATTTTATTAATTGACTTCAAAAAATTATTTTTTGCCATATTTTCGATTCCTTCTTCGATTGCTTTTTCCACTACATCATTAGCATCTAGTTCCATTAACTTCAAACTTCTTGACTTTTGAGTATCTGCAAACTGCAAGGCGATTTCGACAATCTTCTTAAGATTAAACAGCTTAACATTTGCGTGAACTCTATTCCTTAGAAAAATGACTCTAGTCCTTTTTGCTGCTCCTCCTTTGATTCTAGGAATCCATTCATTTAAACTATCAAAATGAAGCTAACCTCGTAGTATTCCTTTGGTTTTGGAGGGATCATTATCCTTCTTACTATTATGATAAGTTAAACCATTTTATTAGTAGGTTTGATCTTCAGTATTTGATGGTTAGATTGTATTATGATGAACATTTCCTGCCTGAGAATGAGTAAATCCAGTTGGAACAGAATCGAAAAAAAGAATATTTCTTGGGTTTGATATTGAGAAATCGGTTAGGATTGGATTGATATTTATTGCTTTGTTTTAATAAATCCCTGTCGATGAAGAAAAGTAGTACGCTCCATCGAAAAGATAAAGATTTTTCGACATGTAAGTGACCAGATCTATGACTTTACTTGAGTTGTATGAGAATAAAAAGAATATCAAGTAATGTCTGTGGAGAGTGCGTAAACTTTTCTTGAGTTCATTTAGTTTACCGCTAAACTGCTCAAAATAACTCAAACCTTGACTAATTTCCCAAAATGAAGGGCTCGTAATTGATCCAAAAAGCAAATTATCAGCTTTTATCACGAGAACTTTCTTCTAAGCCCAGTCACTGCGATCTTCTTTGGATTAATCGAGAGTCTGCTATCTCCAAAATATTGGATGAATCGATGCACAATTCATCAGATTTACTGTTTCTTCTTCGTTATTTTCAAATAAACTACTATTTTCTAAACCATCTTCTTCACTTAACGCAGTGCTTGGCTCTTTTTCCTCATCCTTATCCTATGTGATGTCTTCCTTAGAGAGTGAGCCATCATATAGATATTGATCTGAACCAATTTCTTCTGACATTTAACCTTTATAAAATCTTTAAGCAGCAGCACCATCGTCTTATTGGTTATTTTCCTTTGACTTATCTGACTTTAACACATCATATCCTCTTATCTTCATTCCAAGAAGAACATCTCCTATTCTTCCATCATCCCTGATTTCATTTTTGCTGTTCAGTAGTTTTATTTACTTTTCTTCTATTTTACATCTTAAAAATAGATTTCGTTATTTAGCATCACCATTTATTTTATTTGATTATTCTTTTGTAGAATGAGGTTATTTCTGTAGACCACAATGCTGTCTTTGCTGTCTATCATCTTCCTCATTTGATACTTAAAAATCAAATAGTTCATTCTTTAAGCTCAATCTTCTTTCCACGCAGCAGAACTAATGATTTTATCCTTCTCCATTTTGATCAAAATTGTTCCGACTATTTGGGGTTTATTTCTTTATTCTAAATACATTTATAGTATTCATATTATTCCCACGAGGATGTGGTGGTAAAGGAGTAGATGGACTTGTAAGATAAGAAGTCAATTCATTTCTTTCTTAAGGAGTAGCAGCTGAAGTGGAGCTTGAAGAGTTTAAATAATTTTCTTTATTTTGATTTTTTTGAGCAAGAGTTTAGGTATCTAATGGTGGCTGTAAAGATGTTTTGTGATTCCACATTCTCCTGTAATTTTTAGCAGTTTGAGGTTTATTTTCTGCAGTTTAAAGTCTCTCCTCAGAATTACTCTGTCTCAATGACCAAGGATGTTTATTTCTTGCATCATTTGTGGAGATCAAAAGAGGAGGTTTTGTGTTAGTTTTGTAATTCTCCACAAGCAGAACTTGCTCAACTTCGCGATATGCAGCTATTGTCTCTTTTATGGACACAAACCTTTCTCCTTTTAAGGTTAGATTTTGTTTATTTTTTGCTCTTTTCCTTGCATTTTCTTCTGTTTCTCCTTCCACTAACTATTCCATTAGCATCTTTTTTTTTATAATGAAACTGGTTTCTCCAATATCATCAATTTGTAAGCTACTATCAAGCTTTTTCCTGCATTGTGATCCACTTGCGCTTACCAGCTTTCTATTCACAATTTAGGCAGGATTGCTATTTCTTGCAAAATTAATTAACGTAGTCTAAAGTTGATTGGAAGGGATGAATGAACCTTTTGGATTGGGAGGTTTAGAAAATGGCTAAGGAGGCTTGCTTAAATCTTTTTGAATCTCTGGATCAAAATACTTGCTTTTGGATGAATCAGCTCTTCTTATTCCGCTGTCTCGAGAGCGAATAGAATCCCTTTTTTTCCAGAATTTTGGTGTTGTAATATAGTTTCCTACAGGTGAAGATAATTGAAAATTTTCCGCAATAACATTATTGCCTGCACAAGAAATATTGACTGACATAATCTCAGAAACTCACCTAACAGCTAGGAACTGTGTACCCCTTGGTTAATCTAAATATTACTAATTAATTGATGATTTTACATGTGATATTTTTCTTAATTTGATTTAGATTGCTCTTTGTTTGAAGAATGAGCTAAATAACGAATAAAATGTGCTTGAATATTTATGGAAAAATTAATAAATATCCCTCATATTAAGTACAAATCAAATTATTTAGGATTGAAAATTTAAAAACATAAAGAAAGAAAAATCAATGATTATTTGATCAATCCCTTAACTTAGTTAAAATATTTTTTTCTTCTTTTTCTTTCAATTTCTCTGTTTCTTTATTTCTTAAAGTAAATTCAACAGAATTCTTCCTTATCCTTTTATCCCGCTAAGAAAATCATAATCGTTGCTTTTAATAAATGCTACTGTTTGTGTTTCTCTTCTGAGTAAATTGCTTGATTTAGATCCTCTTGTAGTAGCTATCAATATCAAGGTTAACTAATCAAGTTTAATCCTCTTGAATTCCATAGAATCATCAAGCTTATTGCCATAATGTTCATTTTTTCTATCAGATGTATATTTAATTCTTTGTTTGCATATATTCTTTCATCTTTTTTAATAAATGAAGGAAAAAGAAATAGAAACTCAGTCATAATAGTTGGGTTTTTTCGTAAACATTGCAGGATAGAATTATCTCAATCGCTTTTTCTTACGAGAAATGATTCTTCCGCGGAAAAGAGATACTAACTCACTCACTTGAATTTATTGCATTTTGAAAACTGATGACAAACATCATTGGAGGCTATGGAGAAGTTAAAATGACAAAATCATTTTGGTCTCTCTCAATAATCGGGCACATTAAAAAACTGCCTCCTTCTTTAAAAAACTATGGGTTATAAACGGAGAATGAGCTCTAGTTATTAAGATGTCTGTTTTGAAGGAAAACAATTCAGTCGACTACTACCGAAAGGTTTCCCAGACAAATTAAATGTATGAACTCAAACTCTAGGAGACATAAATCGCTCACCTCAGGGAGATTCTTCTCTTCAAGATCTTCTCTTCTTTTTGTTAACCGTCCTTTTTTCTTTCCTCTTCTTTTCCTCTTCTCAGCTCATCAAAGTTTTTTTTTTTCTGACGAAGGAACCATATCATTATATTATTTATGAGCGACTGAGGTACCTCTATCTCAAAATACTTGCTTCCAAGCATGGCTCAGACATCTGCACCTCTTGGGTCAGTGTCTTCTAATAGAATGGCTTCGAGGGATTCAAAAATAACGTCACATCAATGATGAGGGGAGGGGGGAACTTCGAGGGATTTCTAAAAACGTCACATCTTTTTTTTTCTTAGAGAAGAGGGAAAATTGGAGGCAAAGAGAAAGAATATTTAATAAATATGCGATTAATTAATAATTATGTAATTGATCAGTTAGACAGTTAGGGAAGGGAAATTATTCAACAGTATTTTGGATAATTACTTCAATCAAATTTCTCATTCATTTTTTAATGATTTTCTCCCCCCCCCCCACCATTTCATATTAACAACCATTCAGTTTTTAATTAAACAAAAGCATTTTCATTCCTATTCATTTTAGCATGGGGAGGATATATCACTGATTATCAGGTAATTCATTATCAATAGCTAAGGAAGTATTTTTTAACTTTTTTCGTGAGTGATATTCAAAATGTCTTGCAAGTACATACATAACATAAATTAAATTAATCCAAAGAAATTTTAAATAAAACTAAAGGAAAAAAAAGATAAAACAAAAATCATAATGGCTTGGTCTTATTTCTATTGAATTTTGTAGACTAGAAATAGTTCAAAATTTCATAAGAAAAAAAAGATAAAATAGTTTTTAATTCTAGGAAATTGATATAAGAGCAATCACACGGATGTTTTTAGGCTAAATAAATCATCCGTTGTTCTTATATCTCCCCTATTAATCTAATCATCTAGTTTTTTAACAATCTCACCATGATCAATGCTCATTATTATTGCGACTTTGTTAAGAATATCTTCTCCTTTTGTTAGATCTTGTATCCCTTCTGTCCAAACTATTTTTCAATAAATCACTCTCCTCAATCATTCATTCACATATCAAAATGCAACTTACTATTAAAAATCAACAACAAAGAAAATAAATATAAATCCATAAATAAATCCAAAAAAAAAAAATCAAATCTCAATTAAATCAAAAATCAAACAATAAAAGGCACTGTAAAGAGAGAAATTAAACATTTCAGATCATTTACAAAAAAAAATTCAAATTAGTTCAGAAAATTGAATTCCATTCAAATACGAATCAAAAGTAAATTTGAAAATTATTTGATTTTTCGGAAAGTTCGTTAGAAACCAAAAACTGTTTAATTCAACTCGTTTTAGCTTGAAAGTGTGCTCAATCCTAGGGTTAGGATTGTTAATTATGAGAAAAGTTATGATTATATTAGAAGCTAAATGATGAGTTCTTTTTAAAGTTAGATGATGTGCTGAATGCGCTTGTTTGAAGTAGAAAACTCCTAAAGAATTAGGATTTTTAAGAAAATGACATGTATTTTTTTGGACTAGCCAACTATTCAAGTAGTGCAATGTTTACTTAGTTTTCAACATAAACAGTTATTTCATGCATCAAATACAGTCTTGAAGAATTCATGTTTTAATGCCTCTGCGCAAGTGATCCTTTGCTTTGGGTCGATTGTCAGACATTTCTGTATTAGATCTCCAAGAATTTGATGTTCTGGCTTCAGAGTTGCAGAAATCGTCAGGAGATTTCGAACATTCTGCACACTCTTTCGGTTCGTAGCATGCTTCGGCCAGTCATAGTAGCTGTGGTATTTAGCTAGTTATTCGTCATTTATTTTAAAATTATGACTTAGCTTATCGTTTTCAGCTTTTTCTGCCATCCATTTTGGGATCATTCCACTAGTTTTTTCAATCATCGCAAGGTGCTCGTAGTTTTCGTGTGTTGGGAAAAACAGCTCTCCAGAATATAGTTCCATGATGATGCAGCCGATAGACCAGACATCGCTAAGCTCATTCCATTTGCAGCAGCCTAGAATAACTTCAGGGGCTCTGTATTGTCTAGTGTTGATAATATCCGAGTGATGCTCATCAGCGAAGGTAGCTCCACCAAAATCTATGATTTTTATTTCATCTGAAGCTGGAGCCCAATACTGCACAACTTTTGACTTTGAGGAGCGAGAAGATGAAGAGGATGAGGAGGATTATTTCGAAGAGGATGAGCTTAACCGCGATGACGAGTTAGACGATGAGGATTTCGAATGCTTTCTTTCAGAAACGGTTTTATTTTTCTTGTCTTCGTCTTTATTACTGAACTTCGAGGTGTTTTTTTCAGTCACTGCTGTCTTACTGCTGTTGTAGGTGCTACTTTTGCTGACTTTGCCTGGTTTAGAGATTTAAGTCTAGTGAAGTTCAGGACTTGCTAGTAGAATATTCTCCGGCTTCAGATCCGTATGCGTAAGACGAAGGGAATGAATAAATCCAATACTTTAGAGAATTTGCTTGAAGAAACTTTAAACAAGACGAATATTGTATCCAACATAGTCATTTTTCTTGAGGAGTTCATACAGCGAAAGACCTAGTTTCTCAAACACCATGCAGAAGTTATCTCCATGTCTAAATGTCGATTCCAAGCGCACTATTCTCTGTTTATTTTAAGGATCTTTTGCTTAGATTTTCTCAATAATCTCCGTTTCTAACTCAGCAGCTTCTACATATCTCTTAACAGCACGAATTACTTTCAATGCAACTAATTTATTCTACCTATGCGTATCCTGCACTTCTAAGACTCTCCCAAATGTACCATCGGATATATGCCTGACCAAAATATACCTTCCATTATGGAACGTCTCTCCTTTCTTATATTTATAGTGTCCTGCATCTTTTGATCGATCTTTTGAATCACTCTAAAACGAATCTTTGGAGCTACTACTGCTACTGCCTTTGCTTGGACTCGATTATGTCTTGCTCTTTTCTAATTAAACCAAAGAACAAAGGATTCATCCACAAAAAGTGAAAGAAAACAAAGAGAAATGAAAAATAAATTTATTACTCCCAAACTTAAGCTGTTTTTTATTTCTGTCTGAATCCTCGTAGGATCCTTTTTTTTGATTCTTGTACTCATCATGCCTTGATCCATGCGTCTCTCCCTTGGTGAAGTATCCTCCGTGATATTCTCGTCTCTGTGGATTGCCTCGCTCGCTGTCTGACCGTCCTTCTTTCTCCTGTTGTCTGTATGGCTGTTTTCCACCTCTTTTCTCCTAGAAGCGATTCTGTTGCATCATCATCATCGGGGATTCTTTTCTTCTTCTCCTATCATCTGAGTAGTCTCTGTGAAATCTCCTCTCATAGTTAGTGTCTCTTCTCTCGCCAGCATAATGCCTCCTTCTCGGAAATCGCCAGAAAAGAGAATGGCTAATTAACTTAATTTTCCCTATCCTACGGTGAATATCCGCGTTTATGGAATTCTTCTCTGCTGTTCTGAGTGCTGTAAGTCTCTGGAGAACGTGATCGTTTGCTCCTGTAGCTCTGCTCGTATCGCCCCTCCTTTCTCTCCTGATAGTATTTCCTAATGACAAGAGACGGGATTTACTACAACTTCTTCTAATCATCGGAATTTACTGAGTGGACACTTAATGTGAGGAGTTTTAGTGACTATCGTATTGTTTCTCCCGTTAATTCATCGAATTAGACGTATATGATCCCTTCTTGGTGTAGGATTTTCTGTATGATCTCGAGCGTCTCTCTCTCTCCATGATAGGCGATGGCTACCTTCTGTGAGAAGGGTAGTATTCTCTTTTGCGTTCTGCAGAATTATCAAATCTTTGTCGATTGTATGGATTCCCTCTGTTATCTTCCCATCGAATCTGTGGTGCGTCGTGTCTTTATTTATTTGACTAACAATATACTGAAGTATTAGGATAGTGATATACATTTGAATATTCTTTATTAAACTTTCTCTTTGCATTGTTGGGGGAAAATATGTCAGGATTTTGATAATTTGAAAGAGGAATCACCTATTGCTCATAGTTTCTAAATGGCGAGGATCTCTGCTATCTGACATCAAATCTCTTCTCTCCATTTTGATATGAACCCACTCTGTGCTGCTTTTCTCGCTCAAATCTCTCTAACTCTCTTATCGGTTCGTTGCTGTAATCGCAAATGACATTACCTTGCGAGTATTATCTTTCACGCCTTTCTGAATTGAAATAACCGCACTCTTGTTTGCCTAAATTCATAAAAGATATTCATAATTATCCTCTCTTTGCTGAGTTAAATCCATAACCCATATAAACAGAATAATTTTTTTTGAAAGTAATCTCAACAACACAAAACCAAAGATGATCAAAGGATAAAAACGAATCAATTTAATTGCATGCGGAATCTCAATAATGTACTTTAAAACTTGTAGGACTGATTCTCTGAGTTGAAGAGGTGTTATCTTCTGTATGGAGAATTGCTATCCCTTGAATGTTTGTACCTTCTACTCCTGTCTGGTGATCCCATTCTGTTTCTTTTCTTCCCAAATGCCTTATTGATTATTAAGTATTTTTTTTTCTTTTGTTTTTTATTTTTGTTTTGCCTTGTAGCCCAGTGGACTTTACTACTAACGAACCTAACTCAATTAAATTGTCCTAATGTATCCATTGCTATTATAAAAACCAATATCCCCCCTCTCCTAATCAATTTGTTCAATTATTTATCCCCTCCACCTCCCTCATCCCCTAATTCTTTGCTTTGACTCTTTGTTTTCGGAGACAGCAAATATTATAATTAATTACCCATTCAATTTTCGCGTTAGAATTTCAACTAAAGGAGATTTAACTTTTTTTAATACAAAATATTGTGAGAAATTATGAATTAGCAGGATCATTTTGAAACACAAAAGGTAATCTCAAACAAAAATGCATGAAAACAAGGAATCAATCAGTTGGTAAATAATAAAAAATAAGCAAGATTTGATTAGCATTTCTCCTGATATCTCATCTTAGAATGATCACTTGATCAATACTTCTTAATAACCGCGGGAATAATCATTTTTTTCTTTTCCCCTGTTGCAGTGGTTTTATATTCGATTTCTTGTGGCTTAATCGGGATGATTTATTCTTCTTCATCCATTGCAGCAATGTTAAATTTCTCGACAACATATTCTTTATTTTTTGTGTCTTTTCCTTCTTGGGTTGGTTCTTCATTTACAGATTATTGTGCTTGCTGTTGTAATTTGAGATTATCAGAGTATTGTTTCATTAAAGCCTTAGTTTAGCTTGGATAAACAAGGGCTTTTAGTAGTTCAATAGGATAAAAGCTTTCTTAAAATAATATGCTTTTTAATTCTTCATCTTCAATTTCTAGAATAACAAAAAAGAAAGTTAAATTATTTGATAACAAGTTAGTTTCAGGCTAATCGTGATGCCTTAAGATTATTATTAATTTACCTTGAGGAAGGAGTACTTATCCTAGCTCATCGTCTTCAAAGAATATGAAAGAACACATTCCATCAGAGGAACAAATTATCAGCGAAAAAGTCGAAAAGAAAACAAGATCGTTAATTAGAGCAAAATGAATGTTTCCGACAACAGCTAAAGGCGATAAAGAAGCAGTCGAGTAGACCATAACATTGTCCATTGTGCTAATAGCGAACACAATCACATATGGAATATCCAGCATACTGAATTAATCTTGTTCCTTTTTCTTGAACAGTTTCTAGCAAAACCGAGTGCATATTGCAGGTTTGTTATTCGTACTAATGATCACAGAGGGTTTACCTAGCACATTTCGTCTATACAGATAAACACACATTTCGATTTTCGATTCTCTAGTTTCTTAATAAATTGCAGCAGGAAGCAAGAAAAACGATCCCTCTGGACTCCAATCAGGACGACGCACGAATGTATTCAGTTATCGCTCAGAAAGAAACATTCCATAATTCATTTAGATGTTGTTGTTGGGAGCACCCATACCATTTTGATTATTTGAAAAACTTGATTTTTCTTCATCTTCAGATAGCATTCCTTCATTCTCATCAGCGTTTGAATCACTGAAAGGTAATCGCTTGAGAGTCTAACAAAAAGAAAATAAATAGTTAAAAATAAGAGAAAGTTTAAAGTTTCTTGGATTAGCATATTGGAAGCAGTGATAATGTAAAATGGCAGGTTAAGAAATGGATTTGAATAATAAATGTACATTTGATGGTATGTATTCGAAGATATTTTTCTTTTTGTTTCTGTTTTTGAGTTTTCTCCATATTTTGACAGTCCTGTCGTTTCCTAAGGTGAGACAGAACTTATTCTTAGGATCTACAGCTACTCCTTGCACATAGCTTGTATGTCCACCAACAATTGTTTGTTTTATCACACCTTCTCGAACATCCCATATGTACGCGCGATTATCCATTCCACCCGATATCAGATGGATGCTATCACTGAACCATTTCAAATCGCAAATTTCTTGATTATGGCCTTCTAGAATGTGCTTCGGGACCAAGTTGAAGATTTTTTAACTGCTACTTATATTCTGAAAACCTTTGTCTACATGCCATATGACGATTTTATGATCTAAAAGAGTTATTTTGAAGTTAGCAAAACATCTCCAAGTCACGATTTCTAAAGGGATTAATTTGATTTACCATCAGATCCTGAAGCTAGAAACTAACCATTAGGAGAAAATCTCACACAATTTACAGGATTTGCGTGTCTTTTTAATGCTCTGATGAATGTCACAGGCTTGGCGTCAGCAGTTTGTCCAGATTTGTACGTTTCATTGATCTGCCACAACTTTTGGTTCATAAAAACATGTGAAAACACAATATCATAAACATTCCTTCTCTTGGATGCTTTTCATTCTTTTTCAAAAGAGTGTAAATATGAATTCTATCTTTGTGATTTGTTTCTTCGCTTAATCTTATTGAATCATACCTTAATATATCCTATTTCTTCTTCAAATTCTAAGTCCTCTCCTTCGTAAACATCTTCATCAGACCCACCAGTTACGAGTAAGTTCACAAATGGGTGCACATCTAGAGTGAGAATTCTCTGATACTACCCATGCCACACAATGAAGGGTCTTTCTAATTTCATGCTTTGCTATTCCTAAATTTGTTAATGTTTCTCAATATTTGCTTTGAAGTCGCGGAATTATTGTTGGAATCAAAAAAAATTTTGAAGGTTCGAGATACCCCGCCCCGCCAAACAGATTAATCATTTATTTTCCCACCTTTCTCTGTTTTAGTTGATTCCATATCTTCTTGTTTTGTTAAAAGATCACTGGGAAGTATTAATTAGATCTTATGAGGGCCATGATATCTTTTAATCAAATTTAGATTTTGACTCAAAAATGAGTTTATTTTTCTCTCTTTGATAAAGATTCTAGGAATGAATGATTTTAGGGTAAACAATGCGATAATATCAATGCAGAAACAACAACATAATATTAAACAAAGATATTGTAGTTTATTTTAGAGAAAATATTCCAATTTTGTTGTTTTGCTGTAATGTTTTGAAAAATATCACACAGATTACTTGCAATTAAAGAAATTGTTTTTATATTGTAGTTTGAACATATGTCAGAATTAACAAAGAAGTTATCTTTAATGTTAATTCAATGCATTTATTTTAATAAGGAAGGTATTTATTTTAATAATCTTTTCAATAATACTGGAATCTCTAATCTTTTCATCTAAATACCTCCCCTAAGATAAGCTAAAACTAGCTATTCTCTATGGGTAGCGCTTGCGGAAGCGCTAAGCCTGAGAGCGTTAATAATCCTGTATCCGCTAAGGATAAACTCAAAAATGGAAAACATCCTTTAAAGAAAGGTGCATCTAACGATGATATGATAAGTATTGGTTCGTTGAAATCTCGTTTATCGTTGAAGAGAAATGAACACATAGGATATTTCCTTGTGGAAGGTGTGAAGAAGCTCGAGAAAGATTAGAAAAAAGTAACAAAAGAATGGAAACTTGCTTTAGCTGAACACGAAAAAGAACGAGAGAAAGAAATAAGAAGTGAGAAGATATTCTCGAAGAAAACTGATAATGTACTGCTATCCTTCAAGATACATAAATTCAATAGGTTTTAGCAGCTCATCGAGTCAGGGATACCCTTGAATTTACGCTGGAATGTATGGAAAGCATAAATGTTTAATTAGAATATATACGATGAATCGCTCTATGCGAATCTTCTCTAGCAACCTCTCGATTAGCGTTATGAAACAGCTATTTTGAAAGATCTTCCAAGGACATTTCCAGTTCATCCTTTTTTTAACTCAAAAGAAGCAACAACTGGAGGAGTTATGAAACTAACCTAGCTCAACTCGGGACAGAAAAAATTATACAATGTACTTAAAGCCCTCGCTGTTCATATGCCGAACGTTGGATATACGCAAGGGATGAACTTTGTGTTAGCTTTTCTGCTCATGATGAGTGCTGGGAATGAAAGTGATGCGTTCTGGGTGTTTTTGTTGATGGCTAAGGATCCGGAGTATCTCTTCATGGGGTTATTTGAAGAATAACTCCCACTGATGCATATTTATTTATACATTTTCGAGTAGAAATTCAAATCTGCGATGCCGTAGCTCTATGATCATTTCCAGTCAATTCTACTTGATTCGATGATTTGGGTTTGGAAGTGGTTTATTACACTGTATCTTTACTCGTTTCCAATTGAAATCGTAGCTAAACTATGGGATTATATTATCATAAACGGTGGACTTTCAACTATTTCTCTGGGATTAGCATTAGCGTAATATTACGAGAAGGAATTTTTGAAACTTGATATGGAAGACATGCAATCTTTATTAGCAGAATTCAAATATTCCAACATACTTCTTGATGTGCGTTCTATATTCTATTTGGACTTCGCTAGACTCAGAAAATCAGCTAAGAAATTCACGATTACTCATGAATTTGCGAGTTCTTGTGTAGTCAGTATGGCGAAAGAAAAGAAAATGGATAACATGTACACGAAATATTATATTATGCTGGGTGAGAATGAAACAAAAGCGATCAAGTGGATCTACAGATCAGTTGAAGAAAGAGTTAAACTATCAGCTTCAGAGACAATCATGCATTTGGGATCTGTTTTGTAATAAAGTAATTTGATTGAAATTGAAAAAGCAAACAACTCCAAGCAAGAATGAGGATTTTTCCCCAAAAAAAAACACAATCACTCTTTATTCACACATAATTAAATATTTATTTCTCTCTCTCTCTCTCTTTCTTTACAAAGAAATTCTTGCAATTATCTACTTAACTTCTCTCATATCTTATCTTCTTTATATTGCCTTTAGAACAATAATTTCTCAGGTGTAAATTCATTATATTTTCAAAATACAAAATTCGAGTGGGCAAGTTATTATTAAAAACAAAAAATTTTTGGGTTCTATGCCTCAATATTTGAAGTTCAATTTGATTAACAACACTAACACTGGGGATGGCTTTTTGAATAAATATATTATTCGATGGATTCTTCTTTGGAATGATTGATTGATTGCTTTGCTCATCAGGTGGAACAAAACTTATTATTATTCTTAAAAGGAATAAACGAATTTTTTAACAGAACAAATGAGAGAAATTCTCGCAGTTTGTTTATGTGTGCTCTTCCTCGTATCCACATCTGCAAGAGTTCTAAGCACTGTCTTGTTTGACTCTCTAACTTAATAAACTCTCTAAACTTAACCAACGTTAATGTATTAGTTTACAGTGGTATCAACTATCAACATTGAAATATCTCTGACAAGGCTCACAGCATCAACATCATCATACGTTTTAATGTGTTCCTCCATCAATTCCACACCTTCAATCATCAACGCAGATATTACAAACGGTAAAATGACCGCATCAGCTGATCAATGTGATTATCTCAATAACCAACTCAATTCTTTACAGCATTACTCTTTCTTCTCTAACTTCCAACTCACCCAAGGAGACACCATCTACACAGCTGTATTTCTCAGCTAACAACAAACTTACTCTGAATCCTACACGATGTTAGTAGTTTCCTCTTTTGTTATGCTTTGTCCTAATAGCTGCTCAAATCATGGAACTTGCTCAGGTAACGGGTAATGTCTATGCAATGACTCATATTCAAAAGATGATTGCTCAGTATAAGTAGCTTAAATTCAAAAAAACATCGCTAGAACTGTAACTCTTAGCAATACTTCTTCTTCACCTAGTTATTTAGTTCTAGATTTCTCGAATGACTATTTTTAAGATTCCTCTGTTTCGTATGTAGCTGTCAGTATCATTAAAGCTGTCACAGGTTCGAGTTCTGCAGATATAGATGTTATCTACAAGCTATTTGACAATGGAAGCAACGAATTACCTTCTAAGTTCAATAATCTCTAGAAATAAACCCTTACTGCTGATCTAATCGTGATTTATTTCCTGAAAAACGAAGTTTAAACGTTAAATAAGTTAGTTATTGCATTAAGTCAAAGTGGAACATCATCAACAATCCAAGTAACGGTATCTGCTACTGAAGAAAAAGGAATATTTAGTAGTCTCAGCACTAGTTTTGTGATCATATTTGTCTGCAGCATCGTGGGAATTTTCGTAATTGGCTTTCTATTTTTGGTTTTCTGCTATGTTCGAAAGAAACGAGCAAGACAAATTGCTAATATTGCAAACTAAAGTCCTAATCGAAACACAAACAGAGTGTCCCCCAAGAAGTTAACACTAGGATCAGGGTTATTAAACAAATGCATGCCCGTTATGAAATATTAAGAAGCTGTAGAGCTCTTAGAGTAAGCGAAAAAAGATTAACTGAAAATTTCTTTCTTGACGCAGTAAGAGAAATAATAATTAGCTAATTTTTCCTCTGCACCGATGCTTCAGTTGAAGGAATTTCCAGTCGATAATAGGAATATAAAATAGATTATTGCAGGGAGTTCAAGGGTTAATCAGCAAGATAAAAATGATACCCATGAGAATAATTAGAATGTATCAGCAGTTTAAGATCTGAGTTAAAGTATTTATTAAAATAATTTCACTGATGGAGGAGGTGGTGGAGGAAGAGAAGAATGCTAGAAAATTAAATAAGAATCGGAGGAGATTCCAGTTGATTTGAAGGATCAACATAGCTAGGAGAAGAAGGAGCAAGATTGCAGTGACGTTCAAAAGGAAGATAAGAATACTACTGTAAATGGAGAATCTGGTAGTGGAAATAACAACAATATTGATAATAATAAAGAGAACCTTGATTAAACTGAGGGTGCTCCTACTTGTGCTGTGTGTTTAGGTGAATTCTAACCCACTGACGAAGTGCGAATATCAATATGTGAGCACATTTTTCACCGAGAATGCTTAGAATCTTGGTTGAAGAAACAAGAAAACTGTCCCCTCTGCCGAAAAGAATTTCTAAGATCGAATTTACAAGAATGGTATAAAACAAAGCAGAGATAGATTCTCAAAGTCAAACGAATCCTGACAATGAATAGCTGCTCTAGTCCTTCTAAAGACAAAGCAGATAGTCTAATACTGAATAAATTAGGTGCGACAAATAGTAGTGTCAGGAATATCTTTGGATAAAGTATATGCAATTAAAGTGAAAAGATGCATGAAGGATAATAATAGAATAGTATGAGTATGAGTTATAACAACTGCGGCGTTGATTTGGAGAGCTACAGCATGCGTGAGTAAGGTAGTTAATAGAAAAATTAAGCGTAAGTGCTGTAGCAAACAAGAGAATTAGATTAATTTAATCAATAAGTGATTTAAGAGGAAGAAGAAGAAAAAAGAGATAATAATACTGATAATTGTGGTCGAATATCAAGAACAATAGATGTATTCGATGGATATGGATTCAGTAGAAGAGAAAATAAAAGACAATAAGTATTACCAGTATCGTAAAGCACGAATAATCCAAGATTCATGCAATAGTTTGGAATAAAACGATAAAATAATATCACAAATTAGGTTAATAAATCAAATAGTTAAGGCATAAAGTAAGATACATTGATGGTATAATCTAGCAGGGAAAGGAGTAGTAATATGAATGAGATTAACTTCGATAATAATGATAAGATAAATGGAACAAATTAAAAGGAGATTAAATTAATAAATAGTCATGAAGTCCTTCGAACAAGCTTGTAGATTGAGAACGAAAAAGGAGAATAAGAAAAGAAAGGTAGCAAATAAGAAACACATGAAACGAATATCCCAGATGAACTTACTCGTATAGAGAGAGATAAAGGTATTAATGAAATTGCTATTTTTTATGGTTAGCAATAGAATCTGAAGAATAATATGCAATAGCAGATGATTACGCTTGATAGAGATAAAAATAAGACTTTAAGTGATAAAATGAATTAGAATTAAAAGAATCAAGGATTGTTAAGAATAATATAAAATAATGATTGTATTAAGAACAATTAATAGGAATAATATAACTCAATTGATTTGTCTTCTCAGTCAAATGAGTAAATGGAGTAGTTTTAGAAACAATAATAAGAACAATAATAGGGTGAGTAGACAGATTAGTCTGTTGAGTTGATGCCAATAGAAGATACAAATTATGCTTAGAATTAGATTTGAGGATTAGAAGCATAGAATAATTACAAGAAGATGAAGAATATTTTATTTTTGTGATGCTTTTTTCTGCTTAAATTTTGTTTATTTTGGTAATAAAAATCAAAGAAATTATGATATGCTTGTTGCTTCATAATAATTGTACCCGAATTCACTTAAATTGGAAGGCATTATTTACAAATTGATCTCTCTTAAATAATAGTATCTTAAGCAGTTAATTAGAGAATGAAACCACAGAAAATTCAGTGTTTCGCTATTAGGATTATTAAATAATTAGACTAAATAAATGAAAGCAGCGTTTGGGAGAGAATGACATGTGTTATTAATATACTGAGAGTTGATCTTGACTCATCGAGGTGTGTTAATCCAGTTTATGTGATTTCTTAATTAAAAAATAAAAAAGTTGTTTTTGAAATCTTAATTTCATTCGTTTTACGTGGAAAATACCACTCTGTAATTAACCCAGAGGATATTAAATACTAAATTATGAGTGTGTCAATAAAGAGATTTAGCAAATAGATCATCATTGAAAGATATTTTTTAGTCCTTCCATTTGGTAAGCACATCTGAATTAGATCTAAAATGATAAATTAAGAAAAAATAGAAGTCTGAAATATTTTGTATTTTACATCCCTGCATCGTGTCGAATTAATAATTCCTGAAAAAGAACTTACCCACACTCAACAATATCCTTTAAAAATCAACTTCACGACATATGTCAAGCAACAAACCAGTTATTCTCAGCGGCTATGTGCAGCTAAAACGAAAGCGATTTTGGGTTACAAGATTTGCAGTGCTTTATAAAGACAGATTGATATATTCAGAAAGTGAGACGGACATTGAAATAAGAGGAGAGTATAAATTCACAGATATTGAAATCAGTCAAGCAAAAGAAAAAGATGAAGATATCATATTGCTCAGAAGAAAATCTGGAGGTGAAATACTGCGAATCAATGCGAAAAAACACGCAAAATGGTTCGAAAAACTTCAAAGTTGCTGCGATAATATCAC
>Ga0302271_10001360_pt1 | contig 23640 bp, 10 predicted proteins | sample III_Bog_N1_1_FD_198767 | JGI IMG/M metagenome (GOLD analysis project Ga0302271, IMG submission 198767) | Peat permafrost microbial communities from Stordalen Mire near Abisko, Sweden - III_Bog_N1_1 | ecosystem: Environmental > Terrestrial > Soil > Wetlands > Peat | place: Sweden: Abisko... | reverse complement strand
ATAGACTGATGTGACCTACTTAACTTAGAAATATTTTTGGGGGATACTTAGTATTTTTTCAAGAATAGATAGTAAAGAAATCTAAAATAAATTGTAATGAATTAATCTCCATAACTGTTCCTTGTTCCTGGGCTGAATATCAGAGTTGAGGTTAGATATATTCAAGTAATATTCTATCTATTTCGATGAATTAAACTCTAAAATAGAATATATCATTCTGTGCAAGGATTGAACGAGTTTCTTTCCTTATCCGATGGTCGAAATTTAGTTAAGATAATCCTCTCGCTGGATGACTTATTGTAAGATTTCATCGTAATGCTCTTGATACCCTAGCTGAATTAACTATTAGCTTGCTATGAGTTTCAGTAAATCGGAAATTGACAATTCTTGTAATTCTAAATGCTAAGTGCGTCTCAATGGAACTACCAATATATTCACATTACTCTTGCTAAACTATTTAGCACATTCGAAGACTTAATCTCTAAAATGAGCAGGGTCTCTTGCGATAACAAGAAAAGGTGATTTTGCAGAATATTTCCAATCTACAACAGTCAATTCTCGTTGATTATAAAAAATCGCATCCATTCGTTTAATTAAGGAACTACATGTTGTGGTGTATTCGATTTATATGTGGTCTAGCTACCTGAAGTCTTTGAGATAACTTAGGACGGTGTCCACGATGAATGTCACCCATTTTCCCATTCGAGATTACAGAATTGATAATTCAAGGATATTTTGATGTGTCCTTTAAGTCTTAGCACGTAAATAAGTCTCAATTAATTTGTGCACTCTTATGCCTTTCTTGATCATATCAGTGTTTCTAGGGTATGATGTTAAATCAGGCTGAAATGGTAGAGAAGCCAATCTCAGACTTGGGAAAGAAAACTCTGAAGTTTAAAGAAATTCAAAGTGTTATTTGAGTTTCTCTTGGGCAGTTTGTGAAGAAGACTCCATAAAGGAATCATGAGGAGTAGCAGTAGAATTATACTCAGGAATAGTGATTTCTTCCTCCATGGAATAATAAAAGATGTTGTGATTAGAAATAAAAGAAGAAGTGCTTTTCTTATTTTGAAAACTATTGATTATCTTAGATTTCAACGTACAACTTTGAATTCTAAAGAATAAGGAACAAATAGTTCTTAATCTTGAAGAAAGTGAAGCTTTTAAGAATCCAATATTTACCTTTTTGAAATATATGTTGCTTTTAGAGCAAGTTATTTCCTTTTAAATTCAAAAAAGGAACATTTCCCACATCTTGAATGAAAGATCTATTCTTTGTAAGTATTCAAAAAATCTAGAATAAGAAACAAATGGACAATATATGTTGGGATATCAAATAAAAAATGATATTTATTTAAAAATTAAGAGGACTCCCACACATTGGGTGGTTTTAAACCCACATATGTTATTGCACATAGATTAATAGTATCTTCTATTTAAAAATTTGAGAAAATATCATTATTTCAGAAGATAAATACTTGAAAAGCTCCTGCTCAAATACTTAAACCCCTCATCTGTACATATTGACAATAAGTGAAAATAATCTTTTAAAGCTATTCTACACAATAGACTTAAAGGATAGTATGGGAAAGGTAATTTCAAGCTAAAAGAAAGATTGCCTATCCTGTATTATAAAAACAGATGAGAATTCTAATTATTTTACCATGGCAAACTACAACCCCAAAAAGAGATTATGAATGAAAGAAAGTAAAATTTTGAGAAAGAAAAGAAATTTGAAATGCTTCTTTGGATGGAGTCATGATTTTAATATTGCTTTCGCTATTCTCTTCTGATGAAGAAATATGTTATTTGGGATTTTTGTTGAAATTTTCTTGAATATCTTACCTAATTTAGCAATTTCCTTCAAGCGGGATATCTCTGACAGCAGTTTAAAAAGAATTATTAAGAATATCAAAATAATTAAAGGTGAAATAGCACTCGTTGTTGTTACTAAGAAAAAGCTAAATATTATCTGGCTAACAATGGACAAAGGTGTGGATGAATTGATTGCTGATTTTCAAGAAGATAGAGTGAAAGTCCGTTCTCAATTCTTAGAAGATTATTATGAGCAGTTAAAACTAGGGAAACGATCAGAATATGACCCACGTGATCCCCTTGGACCAAGGCTTTCATCGCACTGGCAGTATGATAAATTTATAAATGCATCTATTTTAAAATAGTATCAATAAGTCCTGCTAGTTTTAACAAATGTTGCTTTGAATTCAACAGACAAGGCGACACAGTTTTTAGTGTGACAGCTAAAAGATTCTCATCATTCTTATATGCATTATTTAACCCTGATACTTACAGCCAGAAACAGTTTGAATCATTAAAGTAATCAGTTTGGTTTATTAAAAATTCTTGAGAATCCTCAAAATATCGTTTTTTTGCTACATATCTCGCTTGTTAAATTTTATTATTAGATAAACAGCTAAACTGAATGATGCATATATTGTCCTTGGAGCTGCGATGGTATTGAACAAATGATAATTAGATGGCTGTTTGTTGATAACTTCTTTTGTTTCTTTTTAGTTTTCACTTCCGTTCATTGTGCTAATCCCGTTTATACTACCACGCATGCAAAGAGTCAAAAGGGAATTCTTCATGCATTAGTTTGTCAAAAAAGCGTAAGATCATATTGTGAAGAAATCAATTATGGATCAATATTTGAAAAAGGAAATTGAAAGAATTGTATTTGGTTTATTAGATTTTTCGAGAAAGAACTTGGTGTTGATAGAAAAAGTGCTAAAAAGCTTAGACTCAGAGATATGAAGGAAGTACTAAGAAAGCGTAATGAAATGGATTCTTGAGTAAAAATAATAGAAAATGACAAAGAAGAAGAAGAATAGAATGTCCATTTTAATATCTTGGAAAATAGCAGTGAAACAAATGCATAAACAGTAGTCAAAACTAAAAATAATCCACTCTTTGAAATGAAATGCGCTGATTATTTGTTAAAATTTTATGTTTTAGCCTTTTCACGAATGATTAAGTCTCTTATTTCAGTAAATTTAATAAAATATAAAGGTTTATTGAAATTGTATGGAAAGATACACAAATGATATTGTTTTTCTGAATAGTGAACGTGAAAATAACTTTTTTTCTGCTGAGCTAGCTTATCTCAAGGAAAAACAATCTTTCTTTGATGATTTATATTAATATGTCTATTATGGTTTGCTACGAGTCGAGAAGAATATTTATTGCATTTATTGCTACTCACTAAAGGTGACTAGATCGAATTTCATCAGAGTGTTTGGGAGAACAGGAGGTATAAAACTTGAGGAATAATTTAAGAAGAGGATTATCTTATTTTTTCATAAAATACGTTCTGTTTTTGTTTGATGGAAGAGAAAGAAGTTGTTCCTGAGTCTTCCAGCTCTGTCAATGGCACTCGATCAGAGCAGGTGCAGAAACAAAATAAAGGAAAAGGAAATAACAATGGAAAACAAGGATCCAATTAAGTTTCTATGAAAGTAGCATACTTCCCAAAAAATAATAATAACAATAATTTTGGAGATGATTTCGTTCAAAATAATGGTAACCAAAGGGGTTAGTAAGTTAGATAGGATCAGCCTTAATAATAAGTTGTTTATGTGAGAGCTCAAGATGCAGAAGAATAGCCTTATTCACAGAATTCTCAAAGGAAGGAAGCAATGATTTAAAAGAACCCGTTTCTCAGATAATAATAGTAGATCTAATAGCAGTCTTCCAATAATTGTCCAGCTGAAAAAGAGTCTCAAGGGTATGAGATCAAACATGGAAAGGATGGTAAGAGAATCTCAGTCAAATAAAGATTTTTAGAACCATGGATGGGAGGAGAGGAAGTCTAAGAATCAAATTTAAGAGGGAACAGGTAACCACCTGTTGTAAAAGATGAAGTTGAGTAAAGTTATGCTACAAATGACAATGAAATCTAGCCGAAAAGTATTGATATTGATGAGTATGACGTGAATGAAATTGAAAGAAGACAATTAGAAGAATTAGTTGATAAGAATAGTAATTCGACTACAAAAGAAGAGGAGGAAAATCAGCAGAACTAACCAGGAAAGGAGAAAAAATTGTTCAAAAAATTGCTGAATTATAAGATCAAAGAATTTGTCCCAGATAATTATCAAGAATAATATGTTTAGGTTTCTGAAAGCACCTCTAAAGAAGAGCCATAAGATGATGCAAATGATTCAGGTGAATAAACTAATCAGCCTTAATAATCCAAGACTTAAGACGAAGAAACGCTTATTGATTTATCTAAAGAAAACAAAAGTACATTGAGAGAAACTTTAATCAAAAGATTAACTCGCAAATAAATAGATTGTCCTATTTGTTACGAAAAAATCGGACTTAAGGGAACAATATGGTCTTGCTAGTAGTGCTTCCATCCATTCCATTTAGATTGTCTGAAAAAATGGGTGGTGAACTCGAACCCGTAGTAACGGAGGTATGAATAGTTCACATGGAGTTGTCCGAATTGTTAATATCTTTACACAGACAATATGCCTATTTACTATTGTTTTTGTGGGAAATTCAAGAATCCACAGTTTGATTAGTATATTGTAAGACATTTAATTGATTTTTTTACAAATTCTTATTTGATTCTTTTAAAAAGACTCCACATAGTTGTGGAGAGAGTTGTGGAAAACTACGAGGTAAAAATTGTTTGCATCCATGCGACATAGCTTGCCATCCTGGCCCTTGTCCTCCTTGTACACTCAAGAAAGCAGAGCCTATTGTTTGCTATTGTATGAGGAATAAGAGAGAAGTTTTCTGTTCAGATCCGATGACTGCATTTGAATGTGGATAAGTATGTAGTAAGCTGTTGAATTGTGGAATCCATGAATGTCCTAAAAACTGCGTAAGTTTTTTTTAAATAATTTAGAAAAAATGAGAGATTTTGTAATAACTTTGCTTCTTTTTTAAACTTTAGCACCCAGGAGATTGTAAAAAGTGTGAGATCATTGTGGAAAGCAAGTGTTTCTGCGAAAAGGAGGCAAAATCGATGCCTTGTGGAGAAAATCATTTTTCTTGTGAGAAAATTTGCAACAAGACTCTAAATTGTGGCAACCATAAATGTCTAGAAATATGCCATCCTGGGTATGCTTTGAATTTGATTAATTATTTTTTCCTTAATTCCTTCAACTTTTGGGTAAAAATTTTTCATCAAAACTAGACCTTGTGCTGAGTGCATGCTAGGCCCTGAAGAGGTAGATACTTGCCCTTGCGGAAACTATTCACTTTTAACTCTTGTTGGCAGCAATAACAGAGAAACCTGTTTGGATTCGATTCCTGTTTGCGAAGGTGTTTGCAAAAAAAAATTATCTTGTGGTCACAGCTGCAAGAGTAATTGCCATGAAGTAAAGAAACATTTTTGATTAATTTCAAAGCCAGAAATCTTTAAAAATATTGTTTGGATAAATTAGGGAGTATGCCCTCCTTGCTTAGAGCCAACTGAAGAAATCTGTAGATGCAAGTTTACAAGCAGAATCGTGAAATGCTTTGAATTATTTTAAACTGGAAGAAAACTTTTTATCTGCGATAGAATCTGCAAGAAATTAAAATCTTGTAATTTCCATCCTTGCAACACGTTTTGTTGTCCAGCAAGAAAAGGAAACGATCCTGATGGTGTGCATCTTTGTTTGAGAGTTTGTGATAAACCACTTTCATGTGGAAGCCATAACTGCGAATTATTCTGCCATCTTGGAATATGCACAAAAGTAAAGATTCTCAAATTGTCTTTGTTTGATTTCTTTTATTTATTTTTTGATTTTCTTCACAGTGCCCAATTAAAGTCTATGATCCTATCAGTTGTGTGTGTGGAAAGACTACTTTAGAGCCTCCTTAACCTTGTGGTACAAAACCACCTGAGTGCCATTATCCTTGCTCAAGAAAAAAGCCGTGTGGTCATCCATGTCATTTAGATTGTCATCAGGATGCATGTCCACCTTGTGAATATAAAGTTGATAAAATATGCTATTGCGGTAGGTAACTTATCAAGGATGTGAGTTGCTCAAAAGAAGCGCTTTGCACTATCCAATGCAACAAAGTAAATACAATATCAAATACCTAAATGAAGTATTTTACTGATTTTTATTTCTATCTAGACAATGTCTTGTGGTCACAAATGTGAAACTGTTTGCCATCTTGGAGATTGCCCTAAGGATAATCCATTGACTGGTTGTGGAAGAAAATGTGGTAGAAATCGAAAATTCTGTGAACATAAATGTGTAGCCATATGCCATGGAAGTAACAAATTTAGTTTGAAATATATGTTGCAATTCTTAAAAATAATTTTTTATTGAGTAGCAACAGAATGCCCAAACGATCCCTGTAAAGTTGAAGTTTCAATCCGATGCCGCTGTGGAGAAAGGGAGGCTTTTGTGGAATGTGGATCATCTGACAGCGCACTTGATCGAACCCTTGCATGTAATCAACTCTGCAAAAACATCAGTAGATTTTCAAGATTTCATGATAAAAATAAAATCTACTATCCAGGGACTCTGATAAGATTTGCAAAGTCAAACATGCTCTATCTACTTAAAATTGAAAAAAAAGCAGAAACCTTCATCAAATCTAACGAAAGAGAGCTTACTTTACCGTTTTAAAATGATATCCCTAAAAAACTCTCTGTGCAAACTCTTCTCTGCAAGCATTATCATCTGACAGTCCAATACTACAACCACTTTAGTTCCCCTTATTTCGTTATCGAAAAAAGCCCAGATGTTGTTATCCCTAAAATGCTACTTTCAGAATATTACAAGAAGGTCGAAAAGGGTGATATCAAACCTCAAGTTCTCCCTTTTGAGGTGTCTCTTAGATTTAACATTTCTAATAGACAAGATCCGAATTGCGAGTAACTTGAGATTCTGCTCAGAGATTTCTCGAAAGAGTACTACCTCGAAAGAGAAGATCGCTAACTGCTCGTCCATTTCTGGGAATATGTAAAGCAAACAGATTCATTTATTGCTGTTTTTTCAAAAGAAAAATGTTAATTTTTTGTTAAAATTTAAGCAAAAAGCTGAAATGGCTTCTAAGAAACTTCGAAAGAGCGATTCCATTTACAATAATTTTACAATCGAAGAAAATGAAAAACTCGCTAAAGAAGAGGAAAATCAATAAGCAGCAGGATAAGAAGTGAGTCGCACTAAAAAGAGAATCACTCCAAGTGTTTAAATCACCTAAACTTCTCCTCGTCACAGTGATGAAGACGAAGAATAAAACAACTTAGATTCAAAATTAACTGTAGAGTTACAGGCTTAGAGAGAAAAATTTGCTGATAGGGCAAATCTGCTCACAATGTGCTCCGCTGCTGAAAAAGAAGAGAGAACCTCATGGATGACGATTGATATTTTCGAGTAAGATCCTCGCACTGCATAGATGTAAGGATATTCTAAATGGATGGTTAAGTCAGCTGCTAAGCCGAAGAATAAATCATAGGCTTAACCATCAGAGATTAGACCTCCAGATATCCTCTTAGCTACTGCAAATTATATTGCAACTAAAATCTTAGATGCTAATTTTTACGTTAATGTTCCATTTAAATACCCTAGAGATCGCTAAGGTAAACGAAGGTCTCATACTTTTGATGACATTTACACATTCATAAGTGATCGTTTCTGCGCCATAAGAGAAGATATTGAAGCACTTGGAGAGCCAACCGAGGATACTGCTCGTGCTCTTGAGATCATGGTTAGATTTTATGTACTTTCATTTTACGAAGGGTAAACCATGGAATCAGGGTTTGATATGAGAACTTTAGAAAATGACTTTGCTATTTCTATGAAGATTCTGCTGGAAATGTATGAAAAGTTGCAGAATTATGAAAACAAGCAAGAGATGCTGATTTATTATTTAATATTCAATTCGGAGGATAGTGATTCTACTTAGGGAATTATATCGTAGATTGATAGATCTTAAGGGAATATAAGAATTGAAGCTATTGTGAGATTAGTTGAAAGTGTCTAGAAAAAAGAATTTAGATAATTCTTCTAGGAATTTTAGAATCTAGGATATTTGGAGAGTTGCATTGCATGTAGGTTATTTAAAAGGATGAGAGAAGTGGCTATTTAAGGATTTAGAGATACAAAGGCATCGCTTACAATTGAAGAGTTAAAGGAAGAATTATTCTTTGAGTCAGTTGATTAGGCATTGAGTTATTTGAAATCAGTTGGGTTTAATGTTAGTAAGTTAGTTCGATCTGTGTAATATGAAACTGATTCAGATGAAGAAAGTTCAAATGAAGATGATGATGATGATGAAGAAGAAAGTGAAGAGGAAGAAGAAAAAGAAGATAAACAGTAAATGCACAAGATAATATATGTGGAAAAAAGTAAAGTTGCAGAGAAAAAGGAAGAAGAGGAGTAAAAAGAGAAAAAATTAAGAGTTAAAAGAGCTGAAATTGATTGGAGGAGAATTTATGAGCCTAATGAGTAGCTTTTCAAAGAAAGCAACTCTAAGATCAGTGATAAAAAGATGGCAATCAACTTCCCTGGATATGCCAATGAAAAACCGACGAACAATGAAAATATTGTGACTAGAGGGTATTTAGTTCTAAATCATCATTCATTTGTGACTGATATGATTCCAGAAACTCTTCCTTAAGAACATTAGGAAATGTTGCTACCTCTTGAAAGTGAACAAAAGAAGACTTAAGAATGTTAGATTGGTTTGGATAATCAAGAAAAACAGCAGGAAGGGATTTCATAAGAATAATGTTGATTATTTTGACAGAAAATTTCAATTTTGTTAAGAAATAAATGAATAAACTCAATGAAGTTTGTAAATAATTATTAAAATATTTAACTATTTATTAAATTCAACTCAAAGAAATTTATTATCATGAAACACTACATCTCTCTTTCTTGTAGCAGAAGTACATTTGTTCTAAAAATAGTTAACTTTTGCTTGTGAAAAGATGGAAAATATTGAAACATATGAGATTTTTGAAGCCTCTTTTATTATTTACTGAAAATGAAAAAAATAAAGAGGAATGGTGTTTGAAAGTTAGAAAGGGGAACTTTTTTAAAATAAGCAATCCTTAACATAAAGTTTATTAAAATGAGACAGAAATATGATAATACTAATAAATAATTTGTAAATTTTATTTATTTACATAACTGAATAATAGTTATTTAAATTTAGAATATGATGCATTCATGAAGTAATGGTTGTTATCAATCACAAGTTAACAAAATTGAAAATAAAATATCAATTCTCCAAAACAACTGAAAGATGATTTTGAGTGTTTCTTTGAGCATCCTTCGCTATCAAAAATATCAATCAAGTTTATAAATTTATGGGTAGATTAAACAGAAAAGCCCCAAATAGAAAAAAATAATAACCGAATAAGAAATTAAATAAATTCTGAAAAGAAGAGATAAGAGAAAAAGTATCAGAATGGAGGAAGAGGAAGAATTATTTGCGCTAGGTGAAGATCCATAGAAATTCATTAAGGATTTTAAGTAATTTTTAGAAAGGTTAGAGGCTGTTCGATCTCAAGAAAAAGAAGCATTAAGCTGTCTATTTCCCACCGAATACTTGTGTCTCTTAAGAATCAAACAGCTTCGAGAATGGCCAAGTGAATTGGCAATTAAAAAAATCAATGATTGTTTAGCAATTTTAAGATCCATAAAGATAACAGGAGTGATGAAATTAGTGATTGGACCAATCAAATTTCAAGAAAAAATATCAAGAGATCTCCGACTTGAATTCATCGATAATTTGTAGAATCTTGAAGGCTTGCTCGATATTTAAGTCGATGAATTCCAGTAAAATAATCTTAATCCTGATTTATTTCTTCTATTTTCCCTCTTTTCTCCAACGCAACTAGGATAAACCTTCGTTTACTCTAGTTATTCGAAAGGAAGAAAATTCCTAATTGAGACAACACTCTCCAAGAATGGTAAAATCGAACAAGTGTTAACCTTCAATGAAGCTTTTAATTAGAAGCCTATTATCAAATAATTAATGAGTTTGAACTTCCAAAAAACACGAGAATATGAAAAAGACCTTACAATATCTGACTTACAAGAGCTCAACTTCTAACTCTGGCAAATAATTTAAAACGAAAAAATATCAGCAATAGATATTCAAAAATTAGCCTAAAAATCTCTGCAAGCTCGCAGAAAATATGTAAAAATTCACTTTAACTTGGAAAACTCTCACCTAAGATAATTACTGGAGTGCTCGAAAGATCTTCTGAAAGTTTTCAACGAAGAGTCTAATGTTGAAAATCTCACACTGAAAATCAAAGAGTCCTTTGTGTTTTCTGGAATTCCAAAAGAGCAAATAGAAAATTTCAGCTTTAGAGACATAGAAGAACTACCTATTTCTTCAAAATTGTGCTTAAACCTTAGCTTGCTCACAATCGATTATGAGTTAATAGCTGAACTCATGCGGTTTATCAAGGGAATCACAATCATAAATATATCTTCTGATCAAATCCCATATAAAAGTAGCCTATTCGATAATATTAAGAAACTTTAAAGTAGCAATAATATTTCAGGAAATAATGTTTGGTTCTAAAATCTCAAAATCCTAGAGATCATAAACATAAATATCTCCCTGGAGGAGGTTAGGAGGCTATTTAAATAATTACCGCATCTTACTGAAGTTGGTTACAGGAATTATTAAAAGATAAAAGATGTTTTTACAGAAGAATCTGCTCCTTGTTTAGCGGATCTCATCAATAGCTACAGCTCTCTTAATATTTTGGATCAAGTTATTTTAGAAAATAAAACTCTATTTTTAAGTAATGCATTTACTCAGTTTACTATGGAGCAGTTAAATGTGTGTACATCAATGCTCCTTAAAATCAACAAGCCTATTTTCTTGAGATTAAGCTTGGGACAAGAGGATAGCTAGCACAGCAAGGTTAACTTAATGAGATTCGCTTCTTAGGCTGCTTTCAATTCATTAGTTATGCACATTAAAATAAACAACCAGATAACTGTTTTTTCACCAGAATATTAAAAGATTATTTCTAAAATTAAATCTTTTTATCCTTTATTGATAGCATATGATTAATGCATTAGTCCTTTTATGACTTATAATCCTAGACATATTATCCTCGATCTCTTTGTTTGTGATTGAATGAATAAACAAAATAGATCTAATTGTATTTTTTAGATAAAAGATTCGATTATCTGTGTTTAATTCTGTAATTGAAAACCTTCCAAGAAATGATTATGTGATTCCCAAGAAATTTATTGTAAAAATATTCCAAACAAACAAATGTTATCAAACAAGAAATAACCTTCACGAATAAATGAAGTTCCAATCTTTGATTACCATTAACCAATTGTTTATTTTAATCACTTACCACTAGATTTCTGGGATGAATCTAGAATTCTTTGAGATGTAAACTCAAGAATTCTAATTTGGTTTTTAGCATGCCCTAAAGAGAAAGTTGTGGTGAGTATTATTAAACTAAGGAATTCATAAATTAATAATTGAATTTTTCTAGAGATGTTTTAAACTAATGTGTCACGATAATATGAGGATATTTCAACAGATGAGGAAGAGTTTAAGAAGTTTTTGAAACGCCTCGAAATTCTGAGAGCAACTTACCCAGAAGAATTAAGCATCTTGAAACCGAATTAGACGCTGTGTATGATTAGGATTTAGACTCTTCTTGATTCGACAAGCGAAGAAAAATTTCTTAAGATAAATGAGTGTTTAAAGATACTAAAACAAACGAGTTTAAAAGAAGTCGCATATTTAACAATCGAAGTGAATAAGTTTGAAGGCACTATCAATAAACGATTAGGAGAAGAGTTCATAAAGAACTTGCAAAGCCTAAATGAAATAGGAAGCATATAAGTAGTGAACATCTAGAAGACTCACTATGATCCATATTCTTTCCTCCTTTTCATGTCCTACCAGCCAACTCAAGTAGGTTAAGTCTTCGTTTTCACAAGCAAAGCCAATGGGAGACTCTTGATTTTGTAGACAGAATTAGATAAAACCATGGTCGTTAAGCAATTTATAAACTTCAATGATGCCAATATGAATAGAAGGGATGAATTAGCTGCTGAAGAAATAAAATAACTCAATGATTCAATTTGGAACATATCTAATGAAGACAGTAATTACAATGAAAAACAACAAGGAAATTAAGAAATCAATCAATAACCATAATAAAACGAAGAACAACTGAATCTTCTCGAATTATCTATTGTCTTTGATCTCTAAAACTCAACCTTACGGAAATAATTTGAAAATCTTATGAGCTTATTGAAATTAATTGATAAGAATAGCAAACAATTGAAAAGCATATCAATGTCCTTTTAAGATAACGTAACTAAGAGATAATAATAGCAATCTAAATCCTAAAATGACCCAATTAATAAGGAAGAAGCAGACTTTTTTTTGGAAGATTCTGACCAATTTCTCATAGATTTCAATAATTTGCAGTTAACTTCCAAGCTAACCTTGATTCTTAGAGTTGAAAACGCAATTGACGCAACATTAGTAGCTAATCTAGCAAAAAACATCTAAAATCTACAAATAGAAATGCAAGGCTAAGAAAGCTATGACATTGATCTCAATAATATTGCAGCTGAAATACAGAGAATGTAAAATAGAACTTAGACCAATTCTTACTGCCACAAATTAAAATCTTTGAAACTAAAACAGTCACAAAGGGTAAACACTAGCTTATCTAGTAGTTTTATTCTTGCAGAGAGCTTGAAGCATCTAACAAAAGTATCTTTTAAGAATAGGACAAATTAGCAATAGATTTCATTTTTTGAAAAATAAAACACCAAAATTGCTGCTCATATTTTAAATTCCTGTGAAGAAATCAATTATGAGGATTAGCTTCTCCTTTAAGGTAGGTTTTTCTTGACATTAAAAACAACTAAAATATCGTTTAACGAAGAAAATGAAAGTCACCTTGCAGCACTATTCATGTTAATAACTAAACCAGTATTTTTGGCAATTTAAGATCTTTGGGGATTGAGTAAACCAAAAATGTATTGGGTGTACAAATTCATTTCACAAATAGCTATGAATCCCTGCATACTTTCAATCAAAATGGATACCAACAATGATCCGTTGAATAAGCAATTTCGGTAGGTAATTGATGAGATGAAACGCTATTATCTGTATTTAATAGCATTTGAAAAGATTTTTAGTGATTTGATGATCTGCAACCCGAAACTAGCCACATTTGATATTATTTCACTTGATGGATGAAAATAAGATTTTGTTTGAAAAATGGAGATTATTTGTGTGTCTATGTGTGATAATATTGAGAATGATTTAGGTAAGTTTTCTTGAATTTAAATAAAATCTTACACATCATGATTTTTGACTCAATGATAAGCACCGACATTTTTCATTTAGAATTTAAGTTTGAGACACAAAGAAAGCATAAAATGATCAAAAGGCAAAATGAAACGAATGAGATTTGTACAATTAGAAGTAAAAACAAGCTACTTTTAGGCAACAACTACAGATAAAATATTGAAAAGGAATAGAAATAAGTAAAAAAGGAAAAGAAAATTTAACTGGAAATTGTTGAAACTTTGCAACCACAGATTAAACTGGAATTTACATGTTGGCACTTTTGTTTTGCCACTATTTTATTCATAACTCAGGTGAAGGACACTTGACAATAGTAATGTCACAGAGGATAAAAGAATTCTTGATGACATTAAAGAATCCATCTCTTAGCGGAATCACTCGAAATCCTTGTCTAACACAATTAAACGGAAGAGCAAACCATCCTATAAGCCCTCCAGTGCTAGAATTGATGCATTGAAAAAGCAGAAAACAAAACAAAGGCGAGTTCACAGTGAATTTTACATCATGGTACCAAAGTGGTTTCAGATTATTGTTTTCGATAAATCCAGTTTTGAAATCTAACACATCATTGCCATCTTCCACAATCAACTCCACATATGGATCTACTTTATCCCCAGCAGTCGTCGATAAGTTATACCCACTGATGATTTTAATATGCACTAAGTTAGGAAAAGAATAATTATCAATTTCCTCTTGTTCATTAACTAGTTACGCTGCAATTGACCCATATTAATCAGATGCTTCATTGAGATATTTATTGTCTTTTTGCCTTTTGTTTGGAGATAAATTTGCCGAAGGATTTAAGGAAAATATTTAAGGAAACGTTGAAGTTGAGGGCGCTAAAATGCTATTATCACTTGACTAATTTTTCCCATTGTTATTCTTAGTAATGCTGTCATTGTTGTTGTTGTTATTGTTGGAATTTTCAGAAGGTTAATTAATTGGAGTGCCTGCATTATCCTGCTTGGTATCGAATGCTTAACTTGCATCGCTTATCTTTGCGACAGTCTAATTATTTGAAACTGGTAGTTTTGCTAATGTCTCTATTTGTTTTTTTGGAGATTATGGTGATTTTTTAGGTGAAAAAGCAAAGTGATTTCTCTAATTAAATGGTTTCAGAACATATCCTGACGTTTCTCCTCCATTTTATTGAAATTTAGATTAATAAATTAAACTACCTCTATCGAAAGTATGAAAGTAATTCAGCACAAATTAGACTCCTTGTGCGAAAAGTGGAAGAGGATCAAGATTAATAGAATCCGCAGTCTTACATCTTGGCTTACCTATCGCTAGATGCTGCCGAGTGAAGCTTGATAAAGAAGAGTAGCTTCCCAGAACAGATCCGATTAATTATTTTGAGAGGATATCTTTGCTGAGATCTCTCTAAGTGAATTCATAAATTTCCCACAATGCTGGTTTTTTCTCCCATATTTTACTCACATAAAGCCCGAAGAGACTCTCAATTGAGTTGGATGCACGAATTGGTGCGTAGTCTCGAATGCATCTTATTTGAAATGTTTGAGGACTTAGGTTTCTGTTACTTGTGCTGCCACTAGTGCATCCGTTAGCGCTTAGACCTTGTAATCTCAAGGAATCTTTCTTAAATGAAGGTTTGCATTTTAGTACACTCTGATTTTCAGCTAATTTGTTGGTTTTGGTATTTTGAGCAGTTTTTGCACCAGAAAGAACATCATTTTGGATAGTATTCTCATCCCGTTTCTTTTCTTCTTTAATGCATTTCTAACTTTCTTAGGTACCATTCCGAGATCTTCCTATTTGTAATTTCGAGGATAGTTAACTGTCCCTTGGAGTTGAAACTTCAATACTTTCACCAGGGAGTACTGGGACATTGTATAACTGAGTTGGCTAAGCATGCTGCAAATTATATATTTCTTGCTGCTCTGAGTAGAATTATTGTGGTGGCTGATGTTTATCTAAATCTTCAGATTAACCTGGATCTGTGATTATTTCTTCATATTTATTCTAAAGAAATCTCTTGAATTTGGGTGGTTGATCTTGATTCTTGTGGAAAAACGTATCGATTGCTTTGACAGATGAGAAAAATAATAATTGCTAGTTTGGATTGGCGATAAATTCACTTTCGTTGATCAATTCCTGAAGATTCTGATTTTTAGTAGGATTCGCTGATTTAGGCTTTAAGAGTAAGGTATTGTTGTTATGATTGCTATTGCTTGAATCGATATTCATATCGATAGCCTTTGAAGGAATAGCAATTATTCGTTCTGGAGTTAGCTCTTCAAATTCTTCTTTCATAATAAATTCCATCATTTCTTAGTCTAAGGAATCACCAATGTTATGGAGAGACATAGCATGGATTGGGGTGAGCAATGTCCCATCTATTGGAGCCATGCTACTGGAGATCAATGATCGATTCTGCAAAGATGGTAAACCTGTTAATTATTGATTTTATTATTGTCTCAGGGATAAATCTTCTAAACCTTTTCCTTTATTGGAGGCCACTGACAGATTAACATTATTATTGTTGTTGTTGTTATTGCTATTTGGGAAATACATTGATGCCGATACTTATCGATTTGGAGAATTCAGAGGATTTGCAGTTAGATTGCTAAAAATTAGCTAAGAACTTTGGTTAAAATTTACGGTTGTGTTAGCATTGTGAATATCATTTGGAACTCCATTATTCGTACCATTAACGACTGAAAATCCATTTGTTGGTGCTGTGCCATTCACAACGATGCTTTACAATTGAGAGGCTTATCCTTTATGATCAGCTAAAACATTGTCTTTTCCAGTTTAAATTGCTTGCAATAATCTAGCTTGAATTGCATCAGAATAAGTATAACTTTCTTTAATAATTTCGTCATAAGCATGAGGTAGTTTTCCGATCAAAATTATCTTCTCTCTTAATTCGTTTGGGGAAGGTAAATTCTACATATCCTTGTAGTCAGGAGGTAGAGTGTAGAGGTAGCCTTAAAGAACTGTTTCAAGGATATATTTCATTTTAAACGATTGTTTGACAGAGCAGTGATTGACAATCTAAAGAAACAGTGGAAATTGACTTAAAGAGAAAGCAAGGCGCTTTAATTAATTCAAAAAATCAGTCAATTCAAGCTTAGAATTCATTATTGGACCAAATATTATCACTGGATCTTTTTCTCCATCCTAAAAGAAGGAAATCAACAAAATATCAAAGAATTACTCAATAAACATGAATTCTGCCCAAAAGCAGAAATATTAGCCAATTTTTATTACCCAAACTTCGATCTCTATGTACCTTGCACCTCTGCTGAGAGCATAGAGAAGAGGGAAATTTTAATCAGAATTTCCGATATTTCTACCAGCGAGTTTCGTCATGGTGATAATGTCAAAATTAGCATGGTAAATGTTCTTCGCACTGTTAATAAAGTACTCATTGATAGGTTTGTCCATGTTCTAACAGAAAATATAACAAAGAATGAGTAATTAGGTTTGCCAACATGAAAGAAAATATTTTTAAAAAAAGGAAAGAAACTCATAATTATGATTTTAATTATTCCAAACCTAATAAATGCTCTCTTTGCGGGGATCAAAAATAGAATTATTTTTGGAGTAAATGAATCTAACGAACCCATTGAAAGACAGTGCTTCTCTTGATTTGCTAGGAGGAGTTCTGTTGCTTTCATAATTTTCTGCGCTATTTTCGTTTATCTGCTAGTTTCCTTCAGCTAATTCTTCGAAATGTTATTCTTATGGTTAATTCTGCTGAGTTTCAAGAATTCTATCAAACAAATCTTCAATTTCGTGAATTGAAATTATCTCTTTTTAGTCTAGAAGCACGAATTTCTTGAAGCCTTCAAGAGTCAGAGAATTTAGTGTTTTATCGTGAGAAAAAAGATTATTAATTCCGGAAGCTTTTTCAAATGGGGGGTAGAGTTCAGTTCTGTCGAGGATAAAGTCAATGATTTCCAATAATTATGTATTCGTTATGCGCTATTACTTTCCTGGCTGCTTTCCTGAAATTGCTTGCTGATATTCAGAATAACTGATTTTTTAGGATTTCAGCTGCAAATCAAGATCTTTCTTTATGATGTTAATATAAATAGATGCTAAATATGGTTGTGACACGCTAAGATGAACCTTTGTCTATAAAATATCAGACACTTCCCTTAGATCGTAGGTTTTCTTAGCTTTTCCAGTCTCTGAATTCACCATTTGGCTAATTTACTATCTCAACTAGATGATGTTTCCACTTAAAAAAAGAGAAATACACAAAAATCCTAAATGATCGAAATTAGCCATCACATAACAAAAAGAATCATTATTAATTGTAAACTATGCTTACCTATACAGCTATGATTTATGAGATTTCTTGACGAAATATTGAAATCCTTGTATGAATAAATCTCTTTCTTCAGGACATTTAAATTACGCTAGACACTCAATATCCTCGTTTGCTGAAACCACAAAGGACACAATTCTCTTCGGATCTACACCTCTTATCGATGCCTGAGATTCATTCTAGACATTATACTCTACGTCTTTAATCGAAGTAACGTCAATATATTTCTGAGTTTTCGAATTAATATCAATAGCTTTGATTTTTTCAGAAGTTGATATCGACATTACTAAAAACAGTTTCTTAGCCGTGCGTCTACTAGGGATGCATATTTCGACTTCAATGCCATAGATAAGAGCATTAATAGCTGCGGGAAGGTTCTTTTCAGGAAAATCTCTCATTTTAAAATTTTAGATGATTGTTTTATTTGTATGGTGGTGATTATTTTCTTGAAAGCGCTGGATCTCCTGCTTTTTATCAGATAAGAATTGCTTATCTTCGAAAGATTAAGACACTACATTGTCTCTTTTGGGAGTGCTATTATCGTTGTTATTATGCTAGGGTTGTTGGCGTTTGGGTGGAGAAGATTTGGGATCAAGATTCAATGCTATGAAACGCTTTGGAGATTCAGATAAAGGAATCTTAAGTTGCAAGTTAGAACTACCAGATACTTATTTCTTATTTTGTGTAGTTGGTGGTAAACCAGAGTAGCCTGGCTGTTGCTATTGGATAGTCTTTTCACTCATGTCTTCCAAAAGAATTTTTTAGAACGATTTTATGAAGTTAGCTCCGTTTGATGAAAGATTTCGAGGTCTAGAGTCGCTTCCAATATTTGTTTTAGAATTCAGCCTTTCTTTCTAAGTATATTCGATCATCTACGCCGCTATGGGAATTTCCTCAAGAGATCCCATAGGCTGAATGAGAATGGAAGGCTGATTCATAGATGTGCTGAGAAAACAGCAAAGCAAATTCAGAAAACACCTTTGATCAATGTAGCAAGTTAAGAAAACAAAAAGTTTTTTGTTTGCACGTAGAAGAATACAATTTCAAAACTAACTTTTGCTTTCTTGTTTCTGATAAATATTTCTTAACTAACTTGATTTATTATGTGGGATAAACTGATTTTGAGGAGAGCAAAGCAGACTTTTGTAAAAAGGTCTTAAAATCCTCCCCTGTCTGTAACTTGAATTCATTGTAAGAGTTGAAATTGCTTCTTTTTTTATAAAAAACCTTTAAACACAGAGTCAATTTCAACATGATAATCTTGTAGGTCCTTGAAAAAAATCCAAGGGAATAAGAGAATGGTTATCCATATTATGTGTAAATTCTCCTTGAGCTTCAACTCGAGCCTTCGTTTGTGTCTGAAATGTGTAGATCATGATGTGAAATGGATTTAATGTAGATCATGTGATCCATAATATGTTTTTTGTAAGCTATCATAAAATGTAAGCCGCTCACAATCTAAGGATTGATTGTCTTCACGTAAAAGTTTGCTAGATTCTACTGCTCGATGTTCGCCCTAAAAAATTTATATTTTAGTTATTATTGTTTGTGGTGAAAGTAGAATTAATAACTTTTTTAAGTTTACCAATCGAAATCTATGGACTTAATGAAGATGTTCGCTTTTAAGTGAGTGATCATCGCAGTCCCAATGTACCAATTGCGGCTAAAAGCAAATAGGTATTTTTGTAATTATTGGTGCTCAGAATTTACTCCTAATAATTATCTTACCTTAGTCTTAATCGGAGATTTTTGAGATTCTTAAATAATGTGAGTGCCCTAAGAAATTTACTTGTTTCAAATGAATCATTTTGAGTAATTAACTTCTTATTTCTCAAATAATCCTGAAGGCTTTTTTCAAACAAAAAGATAAAACAAAAATATTATTATTTTAATAAACTCTTCTGGAAAAAGAGCAATGAAATTTCTTACTTAATGACTATGTCTAGGGATGTAATGGTTTCGTAACTTCTATCCATAGCCAAAAAGCACCTCGAAAACTTGAGCATATCCACAAAAATAGGTGAAGTTTCTAACTAAATAACTAATTTCTCTAGTTAAGCTGTGTTCAGCAAGAACGACCTACAGAAACCTAGAATGTAATCACCCATTTAGCATTTTTTCCCTGAAGAAATATACACCCTACGGATTAATTCAAGTTCTTCTGTGAATTTATCAATGTTCTATAAAAAAAACAACAAAAGAATCTCTTGAGCCTCACAGAAACTAATAAACCAAAAGAAAAAAAAGATTAAAACAACAAACAATAAAAATATTCAAAAATAAAAAACATTTGAATTTTACGGTGGCTCAATGACTAAAGACTTAACTCCATCTCTGTCTTTGAAAAACAGTGGCAGGGCTTATTCTTTTGTGACTTGAGATACCTGATTTTCCTTGAAAAAAATAACATCAATAGTTTACATTTCCCAAAAAATTTTTACTAATAATTTAAAAATTTCTGTTACTCTTGACGTGAACGATGGAGGGAATTCAATGCTGTAGATTCCGATATTCACTTAGATATTGAAAATGAGTGTTTGATCCATTTCGTTGAGTAGACAAGATCTTGATTCGAGATTGTAAATATCATATTTAAAAAGCATATTGGAAGCATCGTAAAAGAGACATTCCTTAGACTTGGATAGAATGTACTTTTTTAGGAACGAAACGAAGTAAATGTGTTTGATTTTCTAGAAATTAATAGTGTATTTCTTGCCACAGAAGCTAATGAAGATTTTATTTAACTTTATGACAAATTTATTAGTTTTGGTGTGTGCATAATTAGCTTCAGTTATCTCATGGCCGATGCATTGCTACTTCACCATACTTTTGGAATCATCAAAAGCATACAGATCTATGTCACCGATACCCAATTATTAGATGTATTCGTGCTAAAGTTCAAGTACATTAAAAGCCATTTCTTTTAGCAATTCAAAACTAGCTTATTTCTGGTATAAGAAGAAATCAATTCCAACTAAAAATGATATTGAATTGTCTTCCAAGAAAATCGATAATCCTAATTCCTTGAAATCTGCAATGGTTTTCCCATTTATGGGACCATTCAGAAGTAGATCTATTCTATTTTCTTTTCGCTTATCAAATAACCAAAAATATCCTTTTTAGGTTCCAAAATCAGTGGCAATTAATTATTCTAGAGCTCCTCTGAAGTTTTCTAATAAATCTGTCTTTTAATAACTCAAAATGAAATTATCCTTGTAATTCATTTCATTTGGTTTCGCTGCTCGGTAGACTATCACTGATTCTAAAACCAATTCAACTTGTATACCCATCATGCAACAACATCTACTGATTTTAAATGTGCCCTCGAGAAATGCACCAAGACCTCTTTCAACGTTGCACCGGTGATTGGATATCTTTGCATTGTCGCCATAGAGTGTCGCTTCGATTTAAAAAAACATGTCTTTTATTGACTTGTACTCAACCGAGAGACTCTCATTTAGCAGTTCTCTCAAGACACCTTTGTTTACAACATATTTCCCTTCAATTTCTGACACAAGGCTTTTAGATTTTGCCACGTTTAGAAATACAAAATATTAGTATCCATCGATATTCAATACCACAAGGGAGTTCGCTATGAACAGCTCGTAGACTTCAGATAAATGAGGGACACGTTGCAACTCAAAGAACGATGTTGTGTCAGTGAATTTCAGTGGCTCATTAGTTGGTGCTAGGCTGATAGATTTTCCGATTAATGTCAGAGCATTTCCATTGATAATCTTGACTTTCAAATCTTACAAGGTAATGACCTTCTCTAGAGTTTGAATTTTAGTAGATATTTTATGTTAATCTAGTATTTTTTCAATGTAATTTTTTGATACATTTTCCTTGAAATTTTCAAATTCCGAAACTTCTTCAGCATCGAGAGGAGTGCTAAGAACTTTATCAGAACTTGACGCCCTTCCTTAGAATCCTCTAACAATAGCATTACTAATGTAATTACCTTTATCATCTAGTTTCTGGAGCAAGATACAAGAAACAACAAAAAAGGATAAGTATTTTTGTATTTCAATCATTTTGTTTACTTTTTTTTTCAATAGTTTATTCCCATTATTATTGTCATCTGAATCATCATCAGAGTCAATTGAGTCATCACTATCTGACCCTCCATCTAATCCTTCAGAATCTAGTTTCTTCTAGAACAGAATTTGCTTTCCATAAACATTTTTATCGGAGGCAAAAAATATTTCAAAATCTCTAGTTTTGTAGTGCTGCCCTGGATTCACGTAACCTAAAAACAATGAATCATAATCATTTTTAAATTAATACAAAAAGGGGGGGAGATTTTCTCATGAGATTCCTAATCAAAATTTTTTATTTAAAAAAAAAGTTAAGTTACTTGACATGTAATTCGGTATGTTCTGATAGCATCTCTTCGGACTCATAAAGAATGAAATCCCACTCTGTCCCCAGACTTTGTAAGCGTCGTTTTGCAAGCAGTAGATTTTCATTTGAATACTCCTATCATTTGATAAATTCAGCTGCATCTGGTATTCATAAACTAATGCAGTCTGCTGACCTTTTTCTAATAAATAATGAATCAAATTATACTTATTATTACTGAGAGGATAATTTAAAGTTTATGTGTGAAAAAAAAATAAACTAATCAACTTATATTGTAGCTCAACTTGTTTGAATGGTCAGTTTTGTATTTGCTATGAAGTAACCTAAAAAATATTGAAGAATACCTTGGCAGAAATACCTCTCATTCAGAGAATTTATCAATTAATATGGAAAATCAAACGCTTGCGAGACTTGCGGATTGAATGTCAGAATATTAAGACACTGTATGAGATTCAGTAATTAGCAGGAATATTAAGTACTAACTAGGATCGATTCTAGCGATTTGAGATCGGTGGCAGTCTCAAATACACAAGAGTCCAGAATCTAAGTCTACATCTACTACACCTATCCAGCTAATTGCCTGATGTTTTATGGAGGAACTAACCCTAGTAGCAATGCTGCTTCATTCTCTCCTAATCCTAAAAACGGATACAGCTACCCTTATGGATTGAGCTATTGCAATAATGAAGGTGCCAACTACCCTTAATGCTATTGAAGCTATTGGGACATTGATTACTGCTGCGAGGATTAAGAAAACTATTATCCGAGCAACTAAGAAGGTGAAAATGGTAATAGCGAAGAAGTCTACTATTAAACCGTGCCGTGAGTAGCATGGTCGTTCTCTGATTTCTCTTCGATTTGTATCTGGTTTTGAACGATATTTTCTTTATCTTTTTCCATATGGCGCTTTAGAAATAGTACTAAAAGATCTGTTTGTTGTGTTTTGAGAAATATAAAAAAAATTTCTTATTTGTTTGATTATGGTTTTAAACTTCCCAAACCCTTTGATTTTGCATATTTATCTAATAAAACAGATGTATCGTCTCTTCAGTCAACAAACTCTACTCGGGAATCTCAAAAGTTAAAGGTAAAAGGCTATCAGTCATTTTTAAAGAAATAAAATGAATAAATTTTTTTTTTTTTTTTCGTTTTGAGATTTCTTCTTGTTAATATGTGAGGAATTGTAATAAAATACCTTAATAAATTATTTAGAAGGGATATTTCATTCTCTCTTTAATGGCTCAAAATGACATTAAATGGCTTTTAAAAAAACCAAAAAAATAATTTAAACTACAATTGAAGAACACCTTTTGACTTCATTGTTGAGAAACAAATTTAAGAATAAACAATTATTCAAGCAATAAAAGAAAGATTTGCAATCAACAATCTTTTTTGAATTTATTGGATTAGTAGTGTCTGAAATGGTTATCACTCTAAAGTTGATAATGATTTGAAAACAAATGGGCTAAAATTACATGAATGGGTGGTATATTTAACTTTACCTTTCAACTTATTGTTTAGATACCTTTTAAAAGTTGAAATCTCTTAATTAATCAGCAAGACGAAATAATAAAGAAATTGAAAACAATAAATTATTCTGGTGTGTCTTAAAATCTTTTTTATTTTCATCAAAAAACATAAACTGTGTATTGCTAAAGAGGGGGAAGCTATTTAATAGA
>Ga0302271_10001358_pt1 | contig 23655 bp, 15 predicted proteins | sample III_Bog_N1_1_FD_198767 | JGI IMG/M metagenome (GOLD analysis project Ga0302271, IMG submission 198767) | Peat permafrost microbial communities from Stordalen Mire near Abisko, Sweden - III_Bog_N1_1 | ecosystem: Environmental > Terrestrial > Soil > Wetlands > Peat | place: Sweden: Abisko... | reverse complement strand
CACCCCCCCCCCCCCCCCCCCCCCCCCCCCCCCCCCCCCCCCCCCCGCCCCCCCCCCCCCCCCCCCCCCCCCCCCCCCCCCCCCCCAGAAGCAAGCTAATAGCAAAAAAAATACAAAGGATTTGATTTTCACAGAAAAACTAATCTAGCATTCAATCTATCCCATACACACGCGCAGCAACGAATCAAACTGGAATGTTGGATGTGTGGGTACGGAGCTGCAGTTTAGATGATGGTTAGGTTTTCACGCAGAACGTTAAAATCTCTCGAGGGTAGCTAGAAATGACAGAATTGCGAAGGATACTAGCAAATGAGACATAAATTCAAGAAGCCGATTAAGTGATAAGGTTTGTTTAGTTCGGGAAGCTGGTAAGAGAGATTAAAGAAGGGGTGAAAAAAGATGAATTTTTAGGTTTTCAATGTTGGAATATATTCTTAAATGCCATTTTAGATGCGGCTCTCTGAGTGGAGGACGACAGTAGACTTGGAGGACTTGTTCTAGAACACACGGATACTCCTGTAAGTCGAAAGGAAAGTAAGGAGAACATTGATTTTAAATCTTTCACAGAAGGTCTTTTTTGAGTTTAAAAAAAGATGTATTTTTCAAAGATAATCAAGGGAAGAAAAGATAAAAATTAGAAGGTTTTTAAGGACATATTCGAAGGGTTCTTAGTTCATTCTTTCGTATTTACTAAAAGAGATAAGATTTAATAGAATGCAAGCGAATCTGCTGCTATTGGATGGGAGAATATGAATATTCTTCGTCATTTTACAATTACAACATAATCATAAATATCAATATTTTGTTACAGAAGCATTCTCCTCTTTTTATTCACTTCTCTCATTCAACTTTTGATTGTTTTCAGGGAGAAGAAGAAACCATCTGGAAAGATGACTAAGAATGCGATACCTGCAATGGCAATAAGCAACTCTCCAACTAATAAGACAGATACACGATGAAATATTGGAGGGAAAGTGGATAATCTGATGGATCAGATGCCTTCTTCGCTAGGGAGAGCCTCAAACAAGGTGCTAGGACAACTGCAGTCGATTCAAAGATGCGAAGCTTCTTCGATCAGGAAGAGATTAAACTCAAAAGCATGAGCAAGAAATCAGTGAAAGATTATGACTTCCATGAGACACTCAATATGCTACACAAAGTAAATTAACAAAGAAGAAGTTAGAGAGTATTTTTAAATATTTTGTCTTCAAAAACCAATTCAGTGCATTATTGAAGCTGAGTCTGACGATGTCGAGAATCTTCTAGCATATTCTTCTCAAGATAGAATGAAATTAATAGGCTCATAAAACGAATGGAATAGTTGGAATAGCTTACAGTTGAGTGCGTTTTACTCAGATGATAGTCTGCAATCAGGTCGAGCAATTTGGCGATCGCTATGGCGAAATGGCGAAAACATGTAGACCATAGCTGCAATGGTAACTCCATGCGGCAAAACAACCCTCATGTGTGCTGCTGAAGTATCGCATGTCTCAAGTAGATTCTTGATTTTTCGGCTGCTTACTTAATTGTACATAATTTTGTTTTTTTGATTGATTTTTCATAAGTTATGAGTGAACTATTATCAAAGATCGATGTTAACTAGGTCACATTTCTTGGGACTGCATTGCATGTCTCTTGCATGGCAGGGTAGATCAAGTCAACTAGGTTACTCTTGACCAAATCACCTATCGATACATAGTAAACTTCTTTGATTGGAGAGATAAACAATCTAAACGATAATAGCACATTGTTTTTGCTATTCTTTGGTTTATTTTCCTTTTTTTCCATCTCTTAAAGGCTGCAAGACCAAGAAGGCCGAACTGCAAAGGAAGTTGCAACCGATGAAATCAAAGAATTCTTAACACAAAACACTAAACTCTTCCAAGAAATAAATCCCACAAATTCAGCTAAAATTCATGACAGCTTTGTGGATGAAGCTCCCGAGAAGCCCTAAATGATGCGAGGGATGGTTAACCGATAAGTCTTTGCTTGCATGAATGGAGAGCGAGTGCTCGAAATCAATCCCGAATTATGTTCACTGCTGTTCTACGATTCACTGAAACATGTCCCAAACAAACCAAAGTAAAAACAATAACCACACAAACACAAGCCAAAGTGATTTCTTGCTCTCTATCAAAAACTCACTAGCTTTTCATGAATTTCTTAACCATTCATTTTCATCAGAGAGATAATCCCACTGAAGGATGTGACTAAAATACGCGAAGCTAAGCCCCCTTTGTTCATGAGTTCTTCCTTGTTTTACATAAACATCTCCTACGCAAACGAAGACATTCTTATTTCTGTTAAATTCAGTAGTACGCGTGCATTGTGGCTGTACCATCTCAACAGAGCATTAGATTACAGTCATTTCGTGGAGACCAAAATATAAGATTATTTCTCGCACAAATAATAAAAGAAACTCAAGAATAGCTTTTTGTTTTTAAGCATCTTAGCGGAGGAGAACACAGATGTCCTGTCGCTGGAAGATAAAAAACGTGTAACCGATGCGATTGCGTCTTCGAATTCGACTAAGAAACAGCTTAAATCAGCGAAATCAAGTGTCATTTCAACGTCCTCACGGAAATCAATGAATAAATCCGGGTCAGCTATTAATAATAATATGAATAACTCTGGGAAAACCATCCCTGAATCGACTTCTAATAAACACCAAAACACAGCAAAATTACATTAAATAAACTAACAATACTCCAAAGACTACAACTTGTCAGGGAATGAATGCAATGAGAAGCGAATCGATTCCAAAAGACTCGAAAGCAGTGTGACGTCTATCAGTCATTAAGATAAGCATAACTAGCAGTAGCTGTGCACTTAGCAGAATTTCTCATCGAAGAAGCAAAGCTAAGCTTCTTCATCGTTTCAACAATCTCCTTGTTCGCAGGGAATGTCGTTACTCTCATCGTCTTCCAGCGAAACAATGTCGCATCAATAGAAATTCCTTTCAAGAACAATTTCTCTGAGATCCTTTGAAATTCTTGATATCCTCGGCAGTGGTGCATTTGGTAGGGTGTTCCTAGCGAAAATGAAATGCTAAAACGGAAAGCCTGATTTGTATGCACTGAAGTCACTGAAGAAGCATACGTTGCTGTCAAAAAACTAATTTAAATATGCAACGAGGGAATTAAATATCCTGAGAGCATGCAGGCATCCGTTTATCATCTAACTCAGAGCCAGCTTTTAAGTAATTAATTAGAATAGTACTTTCCCTTTTTAGTGGTTTCTTCATTCCTCACCTATTTTCTATGCTTTTAGACATTGAACTACGTATTCCTTGCATTGGAATACTGTCGCGGTGGAGACTTAGGCAGAGTGATCGCTTAGAAAAATGGCATGAAGGAATCAACGACTAGATTCATCTCAGCATAGGTTCTACTCGCTTTAGAGTATCTGCACTCCAAACGGATTGTCTACAGGGACATGAAACCAGAGAATATTCTGTTAGACGGAGATGGTTATGTCAAACTCACTGATTTCGGGCTCAGCAAGGAGAATGTCAGTCCAGGGGAGACACTACGCTCGTTTTGTGGTAGTCCTGCGTATATTTCGCCAGAGATACTTAACGGTGAAGGAGCTAGCATGAGCACTGATGTGTACGGGCTAGGTTGTGTGATATATGAAATGCTCACAGGGAGTCCACCGTTTTTATGCTAAGATGTTGCTAGCTTGTACTAAGCGATAAAAACTCAGCAGGTGGATTACAATCATTTGACTCTATCGCATTCTGCTACGCATCTGTTGAAGGTAAAAAGAGAAGATAAGGGAATCTGAGTTTGGGTTTAAAGGTCTTGATTATCTGATTGTTTTAAAAGGGGATGCTCTGCAAGAAAAGAGACGAAAGATTGAGTGTGGAGGAGGTAAAGAGTCATCCTTTCTTTAAGGCGATTAACTGGGATGATCTCTTAGCTAGGAAAGTCAAAGTTGACGAGGAGATACTCGAGTGTATTCATTCTTCTTAGAATAACTCAAGCATATTCTTTAGCTCACCGAATTCTACGATATTTACAGATCCTGAGTTGGATCCATTCAATCAGCAAGGATAGCTTAAAATTGAAAAATGGAGCTTTAATAATGAAATGTAGAGTTAAGCAGAAGGAGCAGGAGGAGGAGATAGATAATAGTCCATTTAACAATCCTATGAGTAGTAGCAGCATCACCACTCGCACAGATGAGTTAGGCTTGAAAATCCTGAATCCCCTTCCTGATTCACATATTGTACTGAATTTCAATTTTTATTTATTATTAAGATCCTTAGTAAAAATTCTTGAACTATTTGAAAACGATTTAAGCAAAACCCTCCTGCCATTTCTGATTAGAAACTCAACAAACGAATCTGAGCTAACAAGAATAAACTGGATGTATATCAAAACTAACACTAAACTTTCTCACTCTCCTCTTTATCATTTTCTCTATATGCAATAAACATTCTAGAAAAAAGAGCTTTCTCCAACATTTCATGTTATCTCACCTCTTAATCAGAAACTTTCCAAATTTCCTCTTTTCCTGCGCAAGTGATCTTAGCAAAAATGGAATAGAAGCCAGCATTAGTCCCATCAAAAAAGATTAATTTTCTCATATATATCAACAAGGATAGACAAGGAATCTTAGTTTGCTGAGCATCGATTGCTCTTCTTGGATTAATCTGATGTGAATGATGATAATTAAACTCTCAAATAAGCAAGCGAATTCTTTCTTTGTGTGAAGCTGACTTATTTCTTCTTATCTTTACAAAAGTATTTATTTTATAACTCTCTCTCTCTCTTTTTGGTTCTTTGTAGATTTCTGTATTTTCATTGCAACACATTGCTTATCTCATTTATTTAGTATATTTTTGCCATACAATTAATTCTTTCTCTCAACAACAAATATTGCTGCAAAAATCTATCATCTTATAAAGTCTATTCTCATAAAAAATCTCAAGAATCTTGTAAAAATATTTTTTTTTAAAAAGACCAAACTCTTTTTTTGGTAATCGTAAAAGCACATACACACACACAATGGTGGTTAACAGCAATTATAACTTGGGTTTGCTTTTCACTTGTAGTACTCCCAATTTTCTTCTTCGTCTAAGACCTGCTCGAGTGTTCTAGTCTCAACCATGTATCTCTCAGGCCATGCAATGGGGAACTTGTAGTTAGCTATATTTTTAATGTTTTCAACACAAAAAAGGGTTAAAGAGTGTTTTTATGCAGATAATCATCTTTCATAAAATATTTTCTCTTACGATCAGCATACAGAACCTTCTTCATGGAGCGTTCTAATTCAGGCTTGTAGTGAGCATTATAACCCCAAGATCTTAGAAAAACAACACAATTGATCAAGCAAAAAAAGGTAAATGAAGAAAAATACATAATTTTTAAGATATATTCTGTAATATTTTGTTGAATTCTAATTGGTTAGTAACTCAAGAAATAATGGCTCTTTCAGATTCGAATAAGCAATATCTAGAGTCGATATCAAGTGCACTCTTCTTTTCCTTGATTTCTTTGTTTAGGTTATTATTGTTACCTTTTATTGAGAGCAGCACGCTTCTCCCAAACTTCAGGAGGGTCTTATCTAATTTCTTAGGTTGCATTCTTACCGAACAGATAGTATCTGTCATAAAGATGCCAGCCATAGAATGCCAAAGCAGTCAAATAGATCTTTTATAAAAAAATGAGTAGTGTTGGGATAAGACAAACTTAAAATGAATTTGCTCCCCATAAAGCAACTGGAAGGATATGGGATTGAAAAAGATATATTATGTTTGCTAAATCGATTCAAAAGTTATGGAAAGTTTGTATTATGCTAGGCAAGATATTCCTCCATAAAACTGCATTATTTTGATGTGCTCTTTCATTTGATTTAGTAATGTGAACATTAGCTTACAGGTCTAACTCTTCTGAGCCACCATGAGTTTGTTTCAACGACGAAGTTTGTGTAATGGAACACCATTCTCTTGTCTCTTAGCTTTTGCCTTAAATATCCTAAATATTCTTTGTTTTTTATTTTGAACTATTCTCCTCCTCCCCCTTCCCCAGAGATAACCTTTTTATTTAATTTCACACGGAAGAGAAATTGTAAATGAGTTCCCATTTTGATTTGATTTGGATTGATTGATAAATCGATTGGATCAGATAAATAGCAAAACATATTTTTTTCTGTCTCTCTTTCTCTCTCTCTCTATTATTCTTTGCTAATTTATTCAATTTAATGAACCCTACAGTCAACACATGCTTAAAACCACTAATTATGTTTTTTATTTAACAATTCTTCCTGCTCTTGTATTGGCTTCTCTAATATTTTATGTCCATCATTTACCAAACCTGTTACCAGCACCTTTTTCATTCTCATCTTTCCAGTCATCCCATCTTCTTGCTTCATCTTGTTTCGCATCACCAACGGAATCTCTATCAGAATCTGCATCATCTTGCTCTTCCTGTCTCTTCTTCGCCTGCTTTGAACTCTCTTCAGTTCTCTGCATATTCGCGATCTCTATGTCAGCTAGCTGATCTAAAGTGACAGTTGGCATTGTTGTTCCAGGAGTGAATACCTTTTTGAAAATACAACAAAAAGTTCACATGATTTCTGCAATGAAAAAAGCGCAATTAATTTCTCTACTTGCTATCTAAGCTCATGTCTGTGCTCTTCCATTGTCTGTGCGCAACCACCGCAAAGATAATCTACTTTGCCTTTATTTTGCTCCAGTAAAAAAGGAACTGTTTTATCATCTTATTTAGCTATTTTCGTGACAGTTGGCTTAGGGAGTGGCCTATTCATCATTTTTTCATGCTGTTCTTTCGCCTTAGGATCTTTCTCGATGAGCTCCTTGTACTCGAGTATCTCGACTTCTTAGAGATTAGATCTAAGTGTATCGATTGTCTTAAACACAGAAATAGAGATTTAAGTCATCACCACCTCCCGTCGGTCGGTTTCTTCTTTGATGCTCTCTAAGTTCTAGTTTCAAGGAGCATACAAGCAAACATTAACAAATCAATAGGCATATTCTACTCCCTCAAGCTGTGCTTATCCATTTCTAAAGAAATCTTGTTATTAATAATAAAATTATTTTGTACATTAAGCTTATTTTCGAGTGCTTTTTGGTCTTTGTAGCTTTGGATCTTGTCCTCTCGAGAGACTACATAGTTTCCATCGTCGCTCAGATTCTTCCATTGTTTCTTTTGCTGTTCATATCAAAGGGAATTCAATTCAAAAACAATCAACTCTGCATATATGAATCAACATAGATTTGTGATTGGGCAGTTCGAAAATCATTACATCTTTTGAAACGAGCTCATAGTGGTTGAGAAGTTTAAGATATTCACCGAAATAGAGCTAAGCAAACTCAAGATTCTTCTTTCGATCTGTGACCATTCTTGCACTCACGAATCCCATGTAGTAAGGGAGCAACAAATACCTTAGAGAAAGATAAATTGAAAAAACATAACATTTTAGTTTCGAAATCCTAGTATTTCATATGGGATTACTTAAGATTCTCAGTCTAAATCTCATGCAACTGCTCATTCGGTGAGAATAGGGAATGATAAATGATGGACTGCTGCAATTTACTGAGTTATGCAATGACTTAAGCATACGACAACCCGTCTGCATCAGAAGAATTCTCCTCGAACGCAAAGCACCTTTGCTATGCAGCATTGAATTGCTGTGAGATCTCTTCTGGAGTTAAATGGTCAGCGTCTACAGAATCCATTAGACAAGTGGAGTTTCTTGTTTTTTAGTTTTTGTTTGCTAAGTTGAGGTTTTGATGTTTTCTTGAAATTAAGAAATATAAGGTTTTTTAAATATCTATTAAATTTATTAAATCTGCTTTCCAAAGTATACAATTAATTAAGCTCATCTGATCTTAGTTTCTGGTTATTCATCCCCCCTCCTCCAGAAAGCAAGGAACTTTATTATATTATTTTTACATTTCGAAGATGGTTTTCTCCTCTGCTCTGAAGTCTTTCAAAGTGAAATTACCTAGAAAAATAGTAAATAATCTATAAAAACCCTTGATCTTCAAACAATAATTTAAAGAGATAATTTCACATATTTTGTGATAATTTAAGCCCTTAATCTTCATTATTCTTTGAATTACTGGTTATTGGTCCATTAAAGGAAAAATGTGCCAATTAGAGCTCTACTTAAGAACCAATATTAATCTACCTAGAAAAATATGAGTTTGCTTTAACAAAATGAGAAGATACAAATACGAGGTTTCAAATAAGAACATTGGCTTAGAAGATGTGATCAAAATAAGCAAATTATTCGAATAAACTTTTGTTTTGAGAAAAATCCTTAGAGATCACTATTAGCATGATATTCATAAAAACTATCATCGTTTTAACTAAGAATTAATAAATTAATTGTAGTAGTAGTAGTTGTAAGGTATTGTCATAATTGCTGTTAGTTCCCTGAACAAAGAAACAGTTCGTCCTCTAATTTCAAAGGGGCAAACTTTCAAATAATATTAAGCCACTGCAAGAATAATGACAGTAACAGTCAAGCAACTTTCTTGAATAATTCTAGCAAGAAGTTATGGTAGAAATACGAACAATTATCAAATGCAAAAAGCATATGTAATTGTAATTATCTAACAAGCTCTCCTAACTCTCCAAAAAGAATCATGGCTAAGTATGTTTTTCATTTTCAATAGAAGTCGGCGAAGCAGGAGTTATCACTCTTATCCTAGTTGGGTAAGGATCACTAAATAAGGATACATCATGATCAACACAACAAGCATCAATTTCACTAGGAAGTTCATTTCTCAATGCATCAAAAAATAACCAATAAATGGGTCAGATGTGAGGGTTGCTTTGAACAGGTAACTAATCAAATCAATAACTATTATTCCTAACCATTCATTCATTTTTGGTTTTATCGTAGTACAATATTGATAGGGAATTAGCCTAGAAGAACAGTGAAACAATCAAGAAAGATGATTCATAGAATGGCTTCAAGTTCTATTGTTGTGATGCATGCAGGATATCTAACTGTACAATCACAATCAGCAGCAGCAGCAGCAGCAGCAGCAGCAGCAGCAGAAGTGACAGTAGTATCAAAACAGCAAGCTCTTCAGGAAATAATAGTTCAAGCAACTAATTCAGAGATCCTTCGCTAGTAGTATCCATTTCTACACCACTATAAGTTTAACAAACTCCATTGAGAAATGTTATTTAGTACTAATTCAATGAAACAACAACAGGATTGGATATCTTAGATACTGCTACACAATACAGTGATTAATATTACTACGATATTTCAGGGCCTTACAAAAGACGAAAAGAAGCACAACTAACAAACCATCTAAACAATCAATCAACCTTCATGAATCCTTCTAATCGTCGTAGAAATCCAGCGATTAGCTAGGATAATATCAACAACAACATTACTGTGTTTCAACAGAAACATTACGAGACAGTTCTTCAACATCAATCTTTCAATTATCTTTAGTATTTCGCCAGTGAACTTCCTTTCGGTAAGGATCCACAAATAATATCTATTCTATTATTTAGAATTTTTCCTGAATATCCATTCAACAACAGGGAGGGGTTACTCTATGAAAGGAATGCTAAGCTAAACTAATTGGAGATAATGATATATATTTTTGGAAATCTAATAAACTCAAGGTGTGAAACTAGTTTTAGGAGATAATTTGATTCGCTAAGATCTGGAGAGATTGAGAAAGCGTGCTAATGGAGAGCATCAAGGGAAAAGTAAAATGGAATCACAGGGAAAGGAAATAATGTTAAATAAAAAGAAGGAGGATAAGCAGCTTGGAAACAATGATAAAATCGATATGAGGGGTTATGATTGTCAGGATAATGAGGATGTTGTTGGTGATGGGTTTCAAGATAGATATTCTACAAAGGAAGTTATGACAATTAGTGATTATGAAGTCAATAGAACCAGACTGTTTAAAGCTAATAAAATAATATCTAAAATCGGATATGCTAATTAAAAGAATCGGAGATTAGAAGCATATGATGATAATGATGATGGCCATGCATAGCAACCTCTACCAAATATGATAACCACCAGATCCAAAAATAACATTAAGAAAACTAGAAATACTCCTTATCAATAAATCTCACTCAAACGAAGGCACACATCACACTGACAGATACATATGCACATACTACATACACACAAACACAGTCATCTATATATCTTATCTTTGGCACGTTTCAACAAAACTTACATATTTATTCTCTACTTGGTTTTGGAAAGGCAACGAATATCACCACTCCAATTCTCTTTCCCCTCGTTCTGCGTTTGTTGTTTGTTCAAGAAATCTCCATTTTTTCATGAACTGATACAAGATAAAGAGAGAGGAATAAATTTCAAATATCTTTAACCTGGAAGAAATATGCGAGAATTTAAAAAAACTTAATTCCAATTCTGAGCCATAGAAAAAATATATAAATCATACAACAAATCAATCAATTCAGTGGTCACCATCCATAGCTAGCATTAGTTAATTTCTGTAAAATTCTGCTTTTTTCTATTCAATACTTGTAGCTTTGTTTGATTTTTACTCATTTGAGCAGTTCTATTTATTTCGCTGATTTAATTGTTTTTCTTGTCCAGTCTACTTCTTCTTCTTCTTTTGGATGTAAAAAGCAATAAAATCACAATTGAGATTTTTATTACAATTTAATAAATACTTAGGTTCAATTTGTTATTTTTAGATGGGAATTGGTCTTATTTCTTATCAAAAAAAGGCTTAATTTAAATATCAGTAATCTCGTTTTTAGTCCGAGAATTATCATCCAACTCAAGGGGATTATTTGAAGGAGCAGATATTGCGATCAAAGCTGATAAGGGAAGGAAATTATATAGGAGCAGAAAAAACATATTTGATTACCACAGAAGGACTCCATATATTCGCACACAAACTATTAAATCATAATTACATAGCTATCTGTCTGCCCTCGTTTAATTAACATTGAAAACATTATCAATTACAATACATATTCATATCAAAACATACTTCTACACATACAGTCATACACACACATAGATAATTAACGAATTTGTATATTGATTTGAAGCATACCAAATTCGCTGCATGTCATAAAATCACTTCGAGCAATAACGCGGCTACCTCTTCGATGAGCGAAATATTCAATACGTTGAGAAGGTTTTGCTGGCTGATCAAGCAAAGATTCAAATCTACCTCGCAGAAGATGTCGAAAGTCACGATACTTACCTACTCAAAGTGATCGACATCGCAAACTAACCTGAGTAAGAATTCTTGAAGAACGAAATCACGTGTCTACGAGCGATAGCGAAGCAACTCGCAAAGAATAAACAAATCATAACAACCTATGAAGATACCCAAGTGCTGAAATAGATGAAGCTATAGAACATTGGAGGATCTGCGAACAATAGCGAGAATGATAATACAAAACCTAATTGTTAATAACAACGCTGTAGACAGCCCAGCCGACATAACCGTAACTAAAGCTGGAATCCTAACAATACAGCGAACAATCCTCCCAAAAACAAGCCAACAGCTGCAGCTTCTTTAACCGAATGTACTTACGAGCAATTCTGTACTTCTAAACAACTGGAATCGCAAAGCAGATATTTACCGCAATTAGTGCGAGAATTAGTGGGTAGAAAACCCAGCTCAAGGATCTTAGTCTTAAATAAGGAAAGTTTTGGGATTACTTTAGCTGCGTTTTTAGATCAATCCAAGGTAAAATCCTAATCATGTTCACTAACACCACGCAGAATTTTACATTATTTCCTTTAAATGGTCAACGCGAAAGCCTTCATGCATGCATTGCATATCTACGCGCTGTTCACTAATTTAGATTCGTTTGTGTATTCCAGCGAACTCGATGGATTTGTTCTGAATGATTTTTAGAATACAACCGCGAATCTAGATTAAATTCAAGAGTATTTCAATTCATTAGACAACAAAAAACCGAATTCTGCACAAAATCTCAATGATGGAGATAAGTATAAACAGAACAATGCGTTCTTCTCACCTTAGCAAAGGGATAACATCAGGTTCTACCCAGAAGCGAATGAAGTCTATGCAATGGGTGGAATTTTACATTTTATGCTATTTGGGAGTGTACTGCAGGCAGGGAATAGAGATTTCTAGAATAATACGATGATTTCGGTGAACATCAAGCATATTCTGTAAGCGATGCTGAATCCAGAAGAGAAATTACGTCCTTCGTTGGTTGAGGTTGCTAAGATTCTTGAGAAAGAACTGTCTCCTTCGTATCCAAGCTATTCTCATTTAACGTCGTGTTTTCCGAGTTCAGCTGCGTCAAAAGAGTTGACTAAGATATTGCCGTTTAAACGGTTATCGATTTAAATAATAAATAAAGGAAATAATGCATTCCATGCTCAGGAAAAGCATCATCATTAACATAATTGGAAATCATGGGATGTTCCAACTACTACAGCAATGCCTTAGGGTTATTATGGTAATACAGATTTGAATAGAAATTAACAAGAACAGTCATTTAACAACGCAGGATAACGATTATAGACAGCTCCAAAAGAATATCAATTCAATTAACCAGAAGAATAGGCCGATATCACTGTTATGCCAATCGTTTTAAGACAAAGAGGAGGGGATAACAATAATAATAATAACAATAATAATAATAATAATAATAATAATAATAATAATAATAATAATAATAATAATAATAATAATCATAATAATCATAATCATAATAATCATAATAATGTTAATGATAATGTTAATCGTAACAATAACATCAATGATAGCAACATTATGGGAGTATTTTAAACCAGCTGGATGTAAGGTTCTAGTTATAATGCTGCTGGGTTAGATCCAACAACTTACAACTAATCTGTTAGCGACGCAGTGATCAGTTTTGCTAAGCACATTGAGGTGATTGAAGGATTAGCTGAATAGCAGCAGAAACTTCTTTCATTTCAAACTGAACCTCCCTTGCCTGTATTCGGGTAGCATCCTTCTTAGGATAGTTAATCTTCAACATCTGCTGCTGCTGCTGCAGCACAATCATCCTCCCGCAGTGCTTTCAAGAAATTGAAGTTTATGCAATTCTATTTGAATAAATTACAATAATTTCTCGCTTAATCTGTGATTTCATATATTCTCTAGAAAGAGCAAGCAATCATCGACGACTCAAGTAACTTCTTGCTTTAATCCATCAAGCAAGCAGCGGAGAAGCATAAATCAGAGATCAATCCTTAATTAACCTTCGAGGTACTTCGAAAAATCACCAAGAAACTAGCAATCCAGCAAGTAACTGTCATCTAAAATATCAATTATCTGATTGCATAAACTGATCACCCTGATTTAGATCTCTCGTATTTCAATGTGCTCACTTCAAACAACATCAACAATCATAACAATACCATCATTAACAACAACGCCACTACAAATGGTTTCAATGATAACAATAGCTTTGCTTAATCAGCTAATTCAACTGCTCCAGCATCCAATCGGCCATCGAATTCCAGCTAGGCCACTACCTTTCAACAACAACAACGACAACAACAACAACAGCCTCCCTCTTTTATTCCTTTTTCCTACAACCCTACTGACCGAAGTAGCTTAGGAACGTATGCTAATCGTAGTACTCTTGGGACTACAGAACGCAGCAGTCTCTTCGGTGCAGGCGCTGAATAAGCTAGCAGACTTTACAATTTCAACACTCGAAACCCTAACAGCATACTGTCATAGTTCATCAAGCACTCCCATCCTGCGTTCTAAATGGGCAGTACAAAGGAATTCAATTCATTCTTAGTCTCACTGTATGGATTCGGAAAATACTTCGAGAAAGATTCAGGATAATAGGCAGAGAACTAGCTGAGTAAGATATTCTAAGATATTTATGCTCGCACGAGGGAACTATTCTTTGAGCAGTAAGATGGGTCAACGATTGTGCTGAGATCGAATGTTATGGAATATCAAAGGAGTTATGTCAAATAATGATAAGGGGAAAGTGTGTATGTAACTAAGTTAAAAGTAAATATAAGGACTTCAAAGGTGTAGATTAGAGAGGGAGGAGTAGTTAATGGAATTTTAAGATGATTCGCTAAAATTAGCAAAAAAATTAGTGTTTGTATGTTTCTGTTTTTGTGATTGTAGCCTATTTATACTCTTACTATGTTCTTATTGCTTCCTCTTCAACCAACTAAGCAGTCACTTTTACATAGCATTCGTTGTTGGTTAGTTGGTTAGATTGGTCAAATAGCGATCATATGATATTTCATTTATTTTTGTTTATCTTTTTAATAACTGTTAATTTTGCTAATGTTCATCAAATACCCTGATATTATCTAATATCACCCCCTCCCCAGAGAATTAAATCCTAAATCTCAACAAATCCAGTAATAGAAGCTCAACGATCAAGCGATTAACCAACTTAATAATCAGGAATTCAAAAAACAAGAATAACAACAATAACTAACTAACTAGCATAGACTGCTTGAAGATAACAACAACTACCTTTATCATCCTTTCTCTTTTTCCAATTAATCGTAGCAACAAGCATATTCCCTAGGAAATGTCCATCAGTATTAACCAAGAAGACATCCTGTTCGTAAAACTAAACTGAATTATTATCACAAAATATTGATCATTGTATTATTTAATTATCTTTCACAACAGCGTTTCGATGATCTGGCTGCTCGCGTAACTTGGCTGGAATAGACATACTAGCAACGAGTAAAAACAGTCAAGCCTGTTAGCTTGAACAGCTGTATATTTTGATTTGTTTCTATTATTTTTATCTTATCAGCACCTTGAAGACGACGATCGCATACATTACTTAGAAGACGAAAGCTAGCGACTGAACACATGCAACATACACTTGTAATCTGTAAGCAAGTTATGTCAATTTAAGAAACAAAAACAAAAGAGAACAAGCTTTTCTAAATCAAATTTATTGATTGTCATATTATTACACAAGTCTTTGATGGCGATCGAGGAGAGAATGATGCGTGTTATAGATTCATTAGATCTTCTGACAATAGCTAATAGCAACAACAATAGATAACTGAACAGCATTGGTGTTAGCAACAACACCACACACGACATAAACTCTATCGGGAGCAGCTCTAGAAATGGAATTGAAACCTAAAATGACATCAATAGTCTCTATAAAGTAAGTCATCTCAATAGAAGTGATGGTATTGATATTCCCTGACTGCTTTTTTGGTTTGGTCTCACTCAGCTAGCTGGGAAGAGTTTGAAGGCACAGAAATAAGTGTTCGAAGAGCTGAGTATCATACGATAAGCACTTGCCGCTAGCAAATAACTCGATCCAAATCCATCTTTTCCACTTTAACAGACGATCATTGAAAATTACAAGAAGAATCAAGATGGGAATAAGCAGTAGAAGGAAGATATTAGGAATAGCAAGGAGAATAAGGAAATTGATGAAGATAATCAAGAAGATACTAATAATAATATTCATGGCAATATCAATGGATATCTGGACACATAATAGTCTTAATAGTATGAACATAATCCAATTCACAGATTATTCGGTAGAGAAGAATAGTAGTAGCAAAGAAAGAATGATAATAAGAGGTATCGGAATGATCAAGGTAATTAGTTTGATTACAACAACAACAGTTAGAAGGAACAAGAGAATATTAATCAGTAAGAGTTGTTACCATAGGTATAGTAATATCAAGGGTAGTAGTCTTCTCAAAAGTAGTTGTCTAGAAATCATCATAGAGATTAGCTCTTTACTTTTACTGAGAACAATAACAACAACAATAGTCATCATCATCCTAAGCCTCAATAGCCTTTCTTGAATCATTTGAATAATAGCAGCTATGAGAATTACTTAAGGAATTCAGCGCACAGCTAACCATTCTTAAATAGCAACAACAAACAAAACAACAATAACATAAAAAATAAGGCGCAAGAGAATTCCTTTGAAACTGAAGATTTTGAGATCCTTCATCAGAGGAAGTCGAAGAATGGATCTGTTCTGGATTACACCATCTAATATCGTAATCTACACGAATAGCAACCAACAATTCCTCAAAAAGGAGAAAAATACTCATTAAAGTGTTGCTGCTAAATTGTTTGTCCTTTCGAGTTGCTGATTATTTTCTGTATTTTTCTGCTATTTTAAGATGACAACAATAAGCAGGATCGACAGCTGAGACAATCTCGATCAGGATCACTCGAAAACAGGCACGCACATAACTAAAAAATACATTCACAAGCTCATTTCCACAATAATAACAATTTATCGATCGAATCATGCAAGAGGAACATCAACTCAGGTAAGATTAGCAGAACCTGTTAAATAAATAGGATAAATAGATCGAATAGAATAATGTGTTTTAGTTAATGATTCTAGTATTATTGTTGATACCTTTTTGCTCATTTCCTGAAAAAGAATGCAAAAAGAAGAAGAAAGGTTTAAGCGACAAAGAAACAATTCGAGGTTCATCAAGTGGAGGACGTAATAATCATAGTAGCAGTAAAAAGGCACTTCAAAGGTAGTCATCACAGGCATACTCAAATAGTCATCAGAAGTAGTAGTAGCAGTAACATCATCATCTCAGTAGTGAATAACAGTAATAAACTTTTTTGTTATTTTACTTGATTGATTAATTGATGATGACTACTGGCAGGGTATTCCGTAATACACCATTTGGAACTGAGAAATCTAGAGAAAGAGAGATCCAAAGTAGACTACAGTTAGAGAGAAGAATCAAAGATGAAAAAATACAATTACTTGAAGGAATAGCTAGGTAAAGTCCTAATCGTTTTTAGAATCATAGCCATCATTGAGAATGAGAGAAATCTTAGATAGTAGTTGTTACTGATAAGTCTTTAGAGGAAAAAATAATATATAAATTACTTCTTTTTTACATGTTGTTTCAAAGCTTAAACAGAAACAATGCTATGATAATTAAATGAATAAATCAAGAGGGAGAGAGAGAACGTTTGTGGGTTTGATTTGATATCGGAGGAAAGTATTTTCAAAGAGAACTTTCAAGATTCAACAAAAGGCTAAAAAATAGCAGAATTTATAGCTTTTTAATTAAGTCGATTTAATCATACACTGAACTATGAATGAACATTTTAACCATGCATGAATGGTTTGCAATAAACAAACTAGAAGCTCATACAATTTTAAAAGGAGAGTGATTATAGAAAATCGACGGTAATTGAGTTGATAATAGTCGATTTCGAGCCTATTGTCATTTTTGGAATAAATTAATAAATTGGGGAGATAACAATTTTTAGCAACCAAACTAGAAACAAACATAAAATTACATAAATATAATATTTCACCTCTCTTCTCACAAAAGCGAGATTACTCACAAGTATATCTAGATTCTTATTTGAGCGATTTTCTCAAGAGCCATGATGCGAGAAATGGGTCATTACCGATCATCGGTGCTGGATTCACAGGGCAAACCAGAAGATTCTATGAATATCGTGCTACTTGGTGAAGGCAGTGCTGGAAAAACTACCATGACTGTACGAGTCAAGGAAGGTAAATTCATCGAACAATATGATCCGACACTCTACGATGTCCACAAGTTCAAGCTGTCGGTGGACGATAAGGAGGAGAATATTGGTAAAATAAATCTTATTGATCAGATAATACCACAGCATATCTTAAATTGCTTCAAGCATCCAGAAAATCTAGCTGATTTTACATAATTATTCCTTTTTGATTTTTCTCCTCAAGAGGTGCAAGACACTGCAGGTCAGGAAGTGTTTTACGACTCTGTCATTGATGAGTTTGTTAGAAAAGCAAATGGAATTGTGTTCTTGTATTAGATAACTAGTCAGCATTCACTCTAGGAGTTAGAAGAGAAATACATCTAGAAGGTTCGTTTAATAAAAAAAGATGTCTTCAATGCTGTAATTGTCGGGAACAAATCAGATCTAGAAAGCTACAGGGAAGTGTCATTCTAAGATGGCAAAGCAGTTGCGGATAAGTATCGCATACCGTTTTATGAGATTTCCTTGAAGAAAGATGACAAAATTGCACTCACGATCTTTTAGGATTTAGTCAGAAGGTTAAAACCGAAAAAAGTGGTTGTACCTGTGAGAAATGATAAAAATTAGCATTGGTGCGCGAAAACATGCGATATTTTCTGAGAAAAGAAGAAGAAACGAAGGGGAGAAAAGTGAGAGAGAGATACAAGGGTAAATTAGCAGAAATGATTGGTTATTATCACAAGATTGTTTAAAGTTCACTATATTTTCTCAGCTGAAAAGATCAATTTGAACATTCCTTTGGCATAGAAATTAGCAATTCATAGTTGTTTTTCTTTTTTGTAGTTATTTTTCATACTAAATACAAGTTTAAATTGTTTTTTCAAAGCATGTACAAAAAATATGAGATATTCGTGGGGTTTTTAAACGAAAGAGTAAGGAAGATAAAATGAATTATAAATGCACACTAATGATAAATATAATACATATTAGAGAAATAAAGATTATTGTGTTTGAGTAAAATACGATATTCATGGATTTTGAATGAAATCTACATATGTTGGGTCTAGAAACGCAATGAGATTAGCTTTGGAGATTTGCATTGCATTTGAGCTGAGTGAGGAATCTTTTGTTTTGATTTCACATACATCCAATGGTCTCTGCTGTGACTTTGATGATTCCGAATGAAGACTTGCTTCTGAACTGCTCTAACCACTATTTTATCTATCTGCATCTTCTATTCCTAAATTTTCTTCATTTTCCATTAATTATCTCCTCTCGAAATTATTCTTGCAATTCGATTTCTGCAACTGATACACAGATGTCGCGTAGTACTTTGCAAGGAATTAATTTACTTCCATGAGATCTTCTAGCTCTCCATCGACGATTTCCTGCGTAGTGAATCTTCCGAATACATTTTTTTATTCTCTAATTTCAGTGAATTTCTGGAGATTCTCTGGATCGATTTCATAGATGATTTCTGCAAAGAAATCGTCGCAAAACGGATAATTTAAATTATTTGCTTTATCGAAGGCATAAGTTAAGCTGACAAGCCTGATGCTCAAGTGTGCTTGGAGCTTAATTAGATCCAGAGTGTGGATGAATGTCTCACCGGAGATTTAATCGATGATTTAGTTTTTAGGATGGTCAACTAGTTAAATCGCTGATAATAGCAGATTGAATGTTTTTTCCTTTTGCAAGTACATATCCAGCAGTCCTTTTCTGAGGAACACACTTGGTGCTTCCTGCAGATTCATCCCAATAATCCCAAGCATTTTCCTAGAATACCCAACATGCTTCAGGAGAATCGACTAGGTCTCAAAATCAAAGTGATACGAGCAGTACTTAGCATATTTGTTTCTAGGTAATTCCTTAATCAGTTCCTGCGCTTTTGCTGCTGCAGACTGTCTTCGCAATGTGAATAGATTCTTGAGATAATCTAAGTTACTTTCGCTGGTGCGCATCATGGCTTTGATAAATTCCGTTTATTTGAAACATTTAGCTTAGAATAAGCTTAAGACTTTATACCATTTGTAGGCTTCTTGGGAAGACACTGATTTAACGAATTCTATCAGAAACTAATAGTCTTAAAGTGGTTTAGTGCATGTATCCAAGGTTATTTCGAGGAAATCACCGTTGTTTACCTTTTGTATATGCGTTACTCGCTTAGAATCATCGAAGAGCTCAGCTACACGCTACTTGTAATCTTCTGCATCGACTTAGAGCAGGCCTAGATCAAGCACGCAATCCCCAAACAGACTGAATTTCTTCTTCTCAAACGGTTGGAAGATTAGTTTGGATGGGATGATAGTAGGTGTCTATTGCCGAATAGCTAGCGCCCCACATCTCTCAGGAGTAGCTGCCTCAATCTTTTACTTCCTTTTCTTGTACTTTCGCTTTTATTAAGGGGAGGATTGTTATTCTAAGGGTTGCTAACTATCATTCGAGGGTTTTTTAATAGTTTTCTTAGGATGTAAAAGTGTCTGCAGTTGCTACTCTGGTTTGCTAATCGATGGCAATTTCATTGTCTCAGTGCAGTTTTATTATTGTTAACTTTCCTTTGATATTAGGCAGTTCTCCCTAGAATCATAGGCTTCATTTCCTCCTTAGATTCCTTATTCATTTCCTTATCCTTGCTCTTCACTGACTTGCTCCGCGTCAGGAATATCTTCATATTTCTCAGTTTGTTAATGGCATTGTTACCTTGATTATGGCTTTGGCAGCAGCTCATAATTGCCTGAAATAATTGATAGTCCAGAGTGTTTTTATTGATCAGCTTAGGATAACTATCCACCTTATTGTTGCGGATAATAATAATTCATCGGGGATAAGTTGTTAATCTGCAGTTGTTGCTAGTATTGCTAGTCTTCGCCTGAAGATTGTTGTTGTGGTATTTGCTACTATCCACTGGGATATGGTCTTACGCTTGGGCTAACATCTTTGTTAAACAGCATCGTTTTAAACAATGTTTTGCTCGAAGATTTCTATATTTCTCTTGGGTAGAACTCAGTAGTGTCAGCTGTCTGATAATTTTACGAGAAACTCAGGGAATGAGTGTGATTATATTAATCATTAATATCTTCACCTTGATGGCAAAGTTAATTCTAGCATGGAATCACTGTAATATCAGGGTGAGAGTAGTACTACTAGGGGCAGCAATTAGCAGCTTCTTATTGAGAAAATGATACGTTAGTGCGTAAAGAATTACTGTTTGCTTGATAATTAGCTCCTTGATTGAATTGCTGTTATGTGTGGTTTTCCTTTTGCGAGTAAATCTTGTTTTGATCATTCACATTCAAACTCTATTATGAATAGGTGTTTAGATCAATCTAACGATGAGGATATTCGTGGAATTACTCATTTTGGTTTCCCTAAGCAATCAACTAATAATCGCACTCTCCAGTAGCAGTAGATTGCGTTTGCCTATGTTGAAATTGGTTATTTGGATAAGATCTGCTGTATTATGTTTATTCGCTAGAAATGTAAAAAGGTTGATTCTAGCTATCGATTGGATTTAAGTTGCCTGAAAAAGGAACTGTGGAAGCTAGGGAATTCTTCTTATCAAAATCTTCTACTTGCATCCTTTTTTCTGACCCTAATAATGGTTAAAACTCCTACCTTTAATGGCTATTTTCTTACTATTATTATTATTATTATTATAATTTCCCTTTAAAGTCAATTCCATTTGGATACCATTCTGCATTTGGATTATTTTTATCAGTAATCGGCACTGATCCACAGATATATCCCGATGATTATTAGTCTAATGTCCTATTTGAACTGGTGAAGCTTGCAGGAACCATTATCAATTCAAGCAAACGAACTCCCTTTGTTATTATTTCTCTTATGTTTTGTCCTAATTCTTGATCTAAGTTGGATGTTTGGTGTTTGTTGTCTTACTATTTTGTTTCGTTTATCTTATTATGTTGTGTAGATTATCGAAATTCACCCCCACAAAAAAACTTTCATTCTATCTCTATTTCAGCACAGATTTTAGAAACAAAAAGGGTTTTCTTGATATCCAAATTGCAAAAAGGGGACTAACTCATTCTACAAAATCTACTGCTGTCTTGTTTTTGGAGAGTTAAGCTGGCTCATTTCTCCGAAAGGGGTGAAATTGCTAAAAGAAAGTTCCATTTTAAAAAGTAAAAATTACATATTATTTGAAATAAATAATAGCATATTTTTATGTTAAAACCAAACTTCTTTCACATAAAATACACATAACAATCCTTCACACTATTTAAATAAGGGGTGAAGTGGTGTTCTCCTTAGCTGAAATGGCTCAAATAATCGAAACAAAAGAGATTTGATTCTTTATTTTTTTTAAGTTTTAAAAATAACTCAATAGAATGCATTCTAATAGAATTACAACTTTTGCATCAAATTATTAAAAACATCTTTTAACTAAACATAACTTCATCTAAACCCATCATTTTCCTTCATCTTCTTTGACAACATCATCCTCACTTTTCTCCTTCTCCTCACTCTTCTCTATTTCATCTTCTACTCGTACTTCCTTCCTTTTTCCTTCTTTATCTATTCCATAATCTCTTTTTTCTTAGTATATTATTGTATTCTCTACCCAAGGAAACAACTTAACCAATGGTGAATCCTTAGTTGTCCTATTCCTTTATAGATTCAGTGTATCCTTTATGAGTATTTACGATTTCTTAAAATCAAAAACATTAGGTGATCTCACAAGTGACTTCAAAATTGCAATCGTTCTTCTCCCAATCTGAATTGTTTCCCCTTCTGCAGTATGAATATCAAGAATCTATGTTGCATTGAATAGCTCATGGTGATTAAGTTCTTAGATGAATATTCTCGCCAAATGAGAACTCTCTAAGAATGTTTTTGGTGCCTCCTTAGCAGCTGTTCTCAGAACATCCATGTTAAATCTAAAATCCGCTGAGAGATCGTCCTTCTTCTCACAAGAAATTAATATATTAAACAGAATATACGATCCTCCCATGCGAAAACTAGTCTTGAAATCAAAGTGTCTATCAGGAATCTCGAAAAGACCAGCTGTTTCTTCAAATAATTCTCTCGCGGCAACGATACTTGCTGTCTCCTTTGGCTCAACTTTACCACCAGGATCAGTGTAGAGCATTTACCCTTTGAATTTCCCTTTTTTTTCAATCTGTCCCAATAATAAAATCGAATAGCCTTGAGTCTAAAAGGTATCTAAATCACTCGATGGTTTGATCTTCCCTGCTGCAAGCAATTTGCTTTTCTTGACTTCGATCTCTTTGTCTGAAAGTGAATACCATTACCATAATAGAACACCACCACCTGTAAGTCCATGCTGCTGGTGCTACTGTTATCGTTCTGCATGCAATTACTCCTTTTGATCGAGTCTCATTTAAATTTCTTCCAGCAAGGAATAGCCTTACTGCTGCTGAGGAGATTATGATTATTATGTTTTTTAAGCAATCTTAAGGAGTTTCTTTTCGGGTGAATCTTTGGATTTTTCAACTTTTTTAATGGTTTTTTAAAGAATTCCTGGGAGACGCTCAGGAGTTTCTCTACTAGGCGAATATTTTTATTCTTGTTCATCTTTTTCTAAATTTTCAATGATTTTCTCATCTCCTTATGCTTTTTCTTGTTAGTTGTCTTCCTACACATTCTGGCTAATGCTGTAATTTTAGTCATTATCAGTCTACTTATCTTTTATGGTTTCATCTGCGATCAACTAATTTTCAACTTGTTCATCATTCTTCTTCATATGATTTTCATCTTCTTTTCTTTCTTCCTCCATTCTTGCAAAAATATCCTAAAATTAATTATTGTCTGATAATAATTCAATTATTACAGCTAATTTCTTTGATTAATTCTTTTTATCTTTTGCATACCCTTTCTTTGTCAAAATACCTCTTCCCCTCAACAAAAATCAATCTATCGAACTGCTATAAACATAATTCAAAAAGCAAAGCTAAAAACTCAAACAACAATCATCAATTTACAATGTATGTTTGCGTTTTTATTTGTAAAATAATTGCTATTTTTCATTTATTTTTATCCTTTTCTTTTTATCTTCATTCTTTTATTATTCCCTCCTAACATCAATCTTAGATAATTTATTGCTTCAGAATCAAATTAGACAGCTTGACTTTTGATTAATCTGAGGTTAATTGAGAATTTTTCAAAAACTTTAAAAGAAGATAATGTCTTTTTTAACTCCCCAAGAAACTACCCAAATAGAGAAGGATAGT
>Ga0302271_10001357_pt1 | contig 23670 bp, 11 predicted proteins | sample III_Bog_N1_1_FD_198767 | JGI IMG/M metagenome (GOLD analysis project Ga0302271, IMG submission 198767) | Peat permafrost microbial communities from Stordalen Mire near Abisko, Sweden - III_Bog_N1_1 | ecosystem: Environmental > Terrestrial > Soil > Wetlands > Peat | place: Sweden: Abisko... | reverse complement strand
CCCTTGTGTAGGTATCTATTAATTAGAGTATTATCCCTAGAATTCTTTGAAATTTACATTAGAGAAATGACTTCTTTTAAAAGCTTCCTTTGACTTCGTTCCTCGCAAGTCTTAAAGATTCTATTGTGAGTAACTCTTCGCTATTAACGACGATCCTTATTCCTCCTGGGAGGTCATTTTCCCAGTACCAATGATCGCATTCGTTAAGTTATCGATACTTTTGTTGCTCGTGTGATTTGGGGAATTCGGAGTAATATTTGATTTTAGTGATTTCTAGCTGTTGGTGGAGGTGGTATTGCTATTTTAAGAAATAGGAATTGGAGAAGATGTAGCGCTATCATTAGTTGAATGATTGAGAACATGATTAGCGTTGTATTGTGTTGCTAAAGACAGCAAGCCATTCAATTTAAGATTAGTATTACCAGCATTCATGTTACTTGGACTGTTTGTATTGCTATTTGATGTAAGGCAGTGTTTGGAAGCATTCAAGATTGAATTGAGCTGAGATTAAGATTACTATTGTGATTATTGGGATTACTGCTAGACCTATTACCCTTTGATAATAGCAGGTGTTTTGATTGCTTTGAACATATTGTCCAATACTAGCTAGGATTGTTACTGCTGTTATCCTGCTGCATTATTTGAATTCTAATTGCTACTTCCAGTATTGTTAATATTATTACTTGAGCTGTTTGTTGGTGTTCCACTCAAGGACCCAAGTGGAGAATTCAAGAATTTAATTTAAAACGTAGCTCTTTTTGTGCCATTATTGTTGGTTTTAGATGATTAATAGGGCGTGCTAGGGACGGTATTTGGAATATTATTTGGAGGACGCTGCAGAGAAGCAGCTTTGATTTGAGTACTCGAGGAAGTTGTAGAAGTTGATGTAGCTAGGGCTTATTATTGTTATTATTATTGCTAGCTGAGTCGATGTGCTCGAGATCCATGGGAAGATAGGATTTTTACGGGAGGATTGGATGATGGTTACTAAGGATTTGGTGAATTACGTGAAACTTATGTGAATTGCTGTTATTGTGAAGAATATGGTTCTGGAAAGAATTATTGTTATTGTTGTTGTTACTGCTGCGGACGTTGATTCTGTTATGTATTGATTTTAGATATGGAAGGAAGCGACAGAAGGGTGTTCCCAGTCGGACTGAGAGATTAGAATTTTGATATTCTTCTGCTGGATTGAGCAGAGTTAGTTGTGGTAGTGCCATTATGTTGACTGATGCTAGGGCTGTTGGTGTATTTTGGATTCTGTTTATGATCTTAATTGGGTGTTGGTGGAATTCGAGAAGACATGATTCTAACTGCTGAAGGGGAATTATTAGTATTATTATTATTATTGTTTCCAAGATCTATGACAGATAATTTGTTTTTCGAGGAAAATGGTGTTTATGAAGATATTTATGATTGCTATTACCCTTGTGTAGCACGCTCATCAATGCAATCAGTTTCCTAAAATAACAGGCAAAAAAGATTTTCAAATTTTATCTCAAAAAGCCCTAAAAACCCCTCTACAATCTATATTATGAGTACTTTGATGGTATCTGGTGATTCTTCTCTGAAAAGTCTCTTTTAGCTTCGAAGCTACGTTCGATCAGTTATTCTCGGCGATCCAACTGCAGAAGATGCTTCTCGGTGTGAGGTGAGTTCTTCGTTGGTATTGTTTTCAGTGAACTGAAAGATTCTTGCACTTAACGAAGGTGGTCTAACTATTTTAGTTAGTTTGTAGTTACTCTCATGAGACCGACTGACTTTCTCACGGATGAAGGTTAGCATCATCAGGGCCTTCATAGTCTAAAAATAGCAGATTATAAATGGCTAACTGCTTTAAAAAAATCCATTTTTCTTATGTTACTTCAGCTAATTTTCTTTGATTGATAAAAACTCGTGTGTTTTCTTAGAAAGACAAAGGAATATTTGCATCGAGCTTTCGAGTGATAAACGGATGTTTCAGCACTTAGCTCACAGTGTATCGATTCAGAGGCTCTTTAGCGACCATTCGGAGAAACAGATCGCTTGCTAATCTACAGGAAATTCACCCACAAAAAACAGATTAAAAAAATAAATTATGTTGATTGGAAGTTCTAAAAATAGACTTAGGAGATAATCAGAAAATCATCCTTCATGTTGTTTTGTTTAATTAGTTATTCTCTGGAGATTTCATGTTTGTTTTTACTGTGTTTTGGAGAATGCTAGCTCGATAGTAGGTGTTTTTGTGCTTGTATTCAAGGAACTTAATCGCTTGATATATTCTTCCCTAGTTTCTGCGCTGTTCTTAAATGGATGTCTTCCCATTGTGAAGAGCATAAAAAGTATTATGCCACAGCTCCAGATATCGATTGGCTGTTATTGTTTTGTTTAAAAAGAATAAAATCAAGAACGTTCTCTGGATTTTTTGTCAGTAACTAGAAGTCATAGCATTTTCTCTCAAATATATACCTTGGAGTACTGCTTCTCTAGAAGAATCTCTGGGGCCATAAACATCACTGTGCCACAGCGTTACGAGTATGATCGAAACGGAGCACCATCTTGATATTTCACAGATAACCCGAAATCCGAAACCTTGAGTTAACTGAAATCCTCTTTGCTTCCTAACAAGATGTTCTCTATGAATTTAACAAAGAACAACTCAATAAATCACAACAGAGCAAGACACAACCAAGATACAGCATTTTAAGACTAATTCAGATTAACTAACTAAACATAAGAACCATTTATTCATGAATCTCATTATTTTGTGAAATTCCTAGGAAAATCTATTTTTCCTCCTCCCCCTGTAAATCTCTCAGAAAAATTAAATATTTTCCAGCTTTTTTTATTCATACTAATTACTGGTATATTTTCTATATTTTTACCTGGCTTGATGTCCCTGTGTATGACATTATTTTCATGCATGCATTTCACAGCGAGCAACAAATACAGCATAATCTCACTGATCTCTTATTCCGTGAATGGTTTTTTAGCTAATCTGCGCTCTTCAATCAGCTGATAAAGATTCCCACAACCTATATACTCCATCACAATATACTTGTTAGAATGCGCTTCGATGAACTTTTTTTTTTGAGTAAAAAATGCATATTAGTCACAAAACAAAAACATCTAATAAGTATTTCATATTTGCGATCTCTCATAAATCTAACTTTACCTTCTTGAATTTCACAATATTAGGATGATCTAACCCGCTTAGGATAGATGTCTCGATGGATGAGTATTTCTCACGATTCTGCTATGTAACCTATCCAAAATTAGAAAAACCAACAACTCTGAGATATCTTCGCTATTGCTCTCTACTTGATCAGCAAAGGTTATCACTTTGAATAATTAAAATCACAAGAATGCCCAGAAGAAGGACTTAAAGTTGTGAATTGCTAAAGTTATCTATCTGCGTGAATAACAGCAGAATTCTTTTTGATTGTTTAGCAAATAAATTTCATTCTATGTATTTGTTGTCTACTTTGACTGCGATGAGTGATCCATCTGATAAGTCAATCCCTTTGAAAACAATCCCGAACGATCCTTCATCAATTTTATCGAGCAACTAAATGCCATATTTGTCTGCTAATTCTTTTTGTTCATCTTAGTCGAGCAGCTCCTCTACTTTATTTCCAACTTACATGCCTGACATACCTATACCTTATCCGCTTATTCTCTGTTGACTCTTAATTAATCTACTTAATAATATTGCATGAATTGAAAAAAGCTTATTGGAAGGGTTAATGTCACACAAAATAAGTAGTCACAAAAGCATTTATCATACTAACAATACATGAGAAAGTGTGAAATTTTATCACATCTAACCAAAAAATTTGAAGAAGAACAAACACTCTATCTTAAATCATTTTTTGAAGGTGGAAATACTTCCAGCCAATATAATTTGATAAAATAAAACTGCTCGAAACGGCTTTTTAATTGGTGAATAAAAGCATTCTAGCTACAACACCAAAAATAATAATAAATGAATAACTACAGCCTTATTAAGGATTTAACAGGAATTAGTCACTTTTGATATATCACATTGTTGGTTCTTCTTGACCTTCTTTTTAATTTCAATAATTGTTTTGTTTTGGAAAAATCGTCTCTTTTTGTGTGTTATTTCTCGCTCTCAGGCAGCCTTCATATTTGCCAGCTAAATACTCACATCTGCTTCTGGCTTTTTTATCACTGGCAGGCTTACATTTTCTTTCTCTAGATAATCCCTCATCCCATCGTTTTCGTCGAGTTTCAAGGTGAGTAAATACCCAAAGATACCTAATCCAGTTAGGAGCATAAGAGGATTTAAATCGGTTAATTTAACTAGTGGTGCAAAGGTACTTCCTGATAATAAAAAAGAAGAAGGATGAGTGAGAGAGAATTCAAGGGAGAAAATGATAATATGATTAGGTTTTAAAGAATTAATTTTACCAATTGACCCAACGATCATGCAGATGCCTTGTCCTTGTGATCTTAGAACTGTTGGGAAGACTTCGCTTGTGTATGACATCAGATTCACGATGAAGAAGATAATACCGAATTTCAGTAGCTTTTTTAAGGGGGGATTTAATGGGAAATACATTAGGATCTTAGTGATAAAAGGAAAAAAGAATAAATTGTGTTACAATAGCGAGGAAAATAGCTGCCTCTTCTGAGACACAATAGTCTTCTGAGAGGATGCACTCTTTTGGGATTTCCACTAACGACAACAAGAAAGAGAAGACTGTGATGAGAATAATTGATGATTTCAGTGCTTGTTTTCTCTTCAATCGTAGCTTCAGAGGCACTAGTTTGTTCAAGTTAAAAAAATAATATTTTTAATTAACTGAATTAATCAGCACAATTTAACGATATTTTGAGTTGTCTCTGTTACTTGAAACCAAGGCTGCTATAACTTCGATGATAGCTAAGAGTGTAAAGTTCTATTAGATTTATGTTCCAAAGGATTCGATGGAAAAGAGCAGCATAAAATATGCGAAATATCGAGTGAACCAAAAGTAGCACATAGTAAAGGAAATAAATGCGATCTATCGGGATTTAAATAAGTCTGTCATGTTTGTTTGTCGCTGTAAATTATTCGTATCCTTTTGAGGAAAGCTTTCGGTTACGTTATTCGTTGGTTTCTATTCAGGAGATTGCATATTTGATTGAAATTGACTCTAAGTTAGGTAATTATTTGTCCGAATATACTATGTTGCGGCTGCATTGTATTCCTCCATTTCTTCGAATAGATGGAACTCATAGGGTGGCCGTTTATTTCGTTCACTGATATACCTAAATACCTCTCGAGCTTCATAATATTTCTTCTTACTTGAGTAATATCGTGGACTCTCACAGAAATATCTGTAAGTCAGTGCAATACTAAAAACTAATGGTAATCCAATCGCGTAGATATATATTTCTCTCCACTCACTGACTATGCTACTCACCATAGGCTAGATGACTTAAGACAATGCCCACATAATTGAAAGCACTGTTACGGAAATATCTCGGAATCTACGCTCGGAGATTTCTGTGCAATATACTAAAATAATTGTCTCATACCCATTCATGCCAAAACCTGCTAGGAATGTTAATCCCATGACCATGTAGATATCCCTAGAAAATCCGATTGCTATTGAAGCAAAGCTACCGATGATTAAAGATGCTAAGAAGCTTTTACGTCGACCAAATCGATCGGAAAACCAACTGCTCACTAAACCAGCTACGAAATAACCTTTTTCAGATAAAATGAGAAAATACAATGAATATCTTCATAAATTTATGCGATTTTTGTAATTAGTTCTAGATCTAGTCTCTTTAAATCGAAATTAAGGTATATGGGTTACCTCCAAAGATGATAGACTAAGCAAAGTTGATGAGATATGCTTGATCACAAATGAGATGGAACTCAGATGCAATAGACTAATCTGAATTATGTATCTCATATCTACCTTCACCGGAATACGTAATCAAGCAAACTAATTCTTCTTAACAATCCACAAGATCTGAATCATCATCCAATGCGCAACTGAATTTAGGTGATTTAAACATAATTGGAGATATCATGACTAGCATGCTGTAGAAGATCCATTGCTGTTTTTGTTTTGTTAAAAAATATAAAAAAACACAATCAAAAATCTTCTCAATTTTTGGAATATGCCTTGCATTTGCAGCATTTCATTAAGCATAGCTACCTTCCTCCTCCCTTTCAAATTATCATCTCATCTTGTTAGTATTATTCATGAAATTACGAAAGATAGAATCCAAGTGATTCTTTATTAGAAGCGAGAATTATCTCCAACGTAGACATATGATTTATTGAGGTCAATGAATGTTTTCGTCATGTCATGTACTTGAAATGCTGGTTTCTTAGTCTTAGCTGTCTGTTTGAATCATCGAAACAAATGAGAATAACTACGAAAAGATTTGGAGGATTATTTAGTCCAAAAATAGCAGCAAAAACTCCTATGAAAATGATCTAATTCTACTTTTATTATTGATGTGATGCCTTTCAGCTCTCCTTCTGAAGTGGAAGAGCTTGACGAGACTAACAAAGGATGCTTTAAGGTTGAGGACATGCTTATTTGTAGATTTAGCTGAGTTTGACCCTCTGTGCGTAGATCTAAACCTTGTAATTTCCCTTTTTTTTAATATTTCACCTTTTTTGTATTATCCAATGAATCATTTTAAAAAATTTACTTAATACAAATCATAGTCCAAACAATTATAGATTAAAGACAAGAATTCCTCCACTTGATTGATGTGTTCTGCGTTAATTATTTTAGATGCATTTTATTTGCTAAATAGACTATTTCTTATTATTTTTCTTAGGAGACTTTTTAATGCTTTCTCTGTAAATTCCTAAATAATTAAAGGAAACTCCTTTAACTTCATATTATGATCAGAATTGTATTAATTATTTAAGAATATGCATATGTAAAAATGAGTTTAAAGAAAATAATAAGAAAAATTATTTTTTATAATAGAATAATTATAAATTCTTTTATTCTGAAAAAAAACGAACACAAAAAATGAAATTAATTCTATCTCCTTTTTAATTATTTTTTTGGATGGACTTAAACAGTTTGTAGTCAAGTAATTTAGTAGATTTGTAAAAAAAAAACTAATTTTTTATCACTTTAATTAAAATGCTACTTTTATGAGACTTTTTTCATTTGGAGGGATATTCGTTAATTATTATTAAAAAAAATAAACAAATTTCATAATATCCAACGATTTTTATATTTTTTTTCCCCATTGAAAAATCCAACGATTATATTCTTTTCTTCCCCACTAAACGGGCTTCCATTGAATCATCAATACAATTTTTTTAAATAATTTTTCAATTATCTAACTGAAAATAATTCACATAATTAATTAACTTTTTTTCATTAAACTTTTTTTCTTAAATAATCTTGGAAGTTAGGATTTTAGCTGGGGGAGACGAATAATTGCAATAAATAACCTTATTTTATTTGCAATTATTGTATATTTTAATTTTTTTTGAATTTGAATTTATTTGATTTCTTTTCTAATACATGAAGAAAATTTATCTGAATTTTTTTGTTGTAATTTGTTTTTTAATTTTATTCATATATTTTATCTGCTTGGTTTTTTTAATTTTTTTTCAATAATCATTAGGAGAGAAGCTTATGTATGAGTTGTTGCTTGTTTTGGAAGAATGCTGCAATTACTTTGTGATAACCAATATATGCAAGTATAGTGATTAGTTATGAACTATCATATCCTATATCAATGCAGATTATTGAAAAAGAATTTACATATAAAAAAGAGCGAAAAAAATTGAATTTTTTTTGAAATTGTTGGAAATATGTGCTCGTGCGTTTGGGACTTTGCTTTGCTGGAGAAATGCGCGATAACTGTTCAAGAAGAAGACGATTTGTGATCTAAATAGCTATATGGGCAGAATGTTAAAAACTATTTTGTTTTGGGGGTTTATATAGCTGTTTTGTGTATGGAGTAGCTCAGAACCTCAGAAGAAAGCACGTACGTTGCTTTGGTTTCCCGTTCGGCTCGTAGTCAAAATCATTTGTTGGTTGTGTTTTTCTGCGGTTAGGTTCCACTCTCAAAAACTTTCACAATTGCTTTATTATATGTCCATCGATCAATCTTCAAGGGATGCAATTTCGCGCCTACTTTTTATTGATATTTTATTGAGGGAGTTGGCTTATTTTTTTCTTTTTGTTTTGTTTTATTAAGTTTTATCCTTTTTTTTTCTTCAAGCATGTAATCCTTCCCATTCTCCCTCTTTAATTAGATCCCGCACTTTTTATTTTTTAAATAATGTAATTTTATTAATGCTTTTCCTTTCTCCCATCTATGAAGAATTTATCTGGGAAATATTTGTTAATTTTTATTTAGTTTTTTTTCATATTCTTACTGAGAAATTCTTGCTAGAATTAATGTTAATGCAGATCGTTTACATTGCATCCGAAACAATTTGCCTATTATCTTGATAAGTTGATTTTACTCTTTTCGCTTTTTTTTGTGATATAATTTCTGATAATAAAGAAATCTTGACAATGCATATTAACACGAATATGATCAACTTTTTTTTCCAAGAAGTCTGCTGAAAGATGATTTTCTTCTCAATTATACTTGATTCCACCCATGAAATTACGAGGGTCAGGTGCCATTCCGTTGAATTCAGCTCCACTAAAATCGAATCCAGGATTCTTAATAAAACCAACAGTAATATCATAATAGAAAAATCCATTTTCAGTGGCAAATTTTTTGAAAAAATAAACTAATAAATCTAAAGCTGATTAGATTTTGTTTTTGGTTTATTTTGATGCATTTTTTCTTGTATTACTTCTTATTAGAATCTCTCCAGCATGAGCTTCTTTTAGACTTCAGATTGGATAAGTGGATCAAGTGCAGCATGTCCCTTGAAAACACATGTCCATACATCACCTTTGTGGGCTTTCTACAAGATAATATGCAATTCTTCATCCTCTTTTGCATTGAAACCAATAAATTAGCTCAAATCATTTTATTTTTCTCTTTTATAATAAGAATATTCAAATATTCCATACCAATACACCACGTTGAATCATCTGTATCACACAATCCTTGCAAATCTTCCTTTTTTAGAAATTAAAAAAAATTATTGCATTTTGTTTTACTCATTTAAAATTTCACTAAACAATTCTTGGTTTTCTCTTACATTGATGAATGGGTCGTTCCCTTTGACAGCTATTTTAAGATGTGTTGGTTTGATTACTATTTCAAGCTTAGGTAGTTGCTATCCTGGTGCCAATTATTTACGAATCTCAGCTTCATATTTCTTCAAGACAAATTTAGGTGGCTAGATGTAAATATTGACATCTTCCAAAGTCTAGTCCCACTCATACACTGTCTAACCTAACAACTTTCTACTGTCATGAATAAATTCCGATTTTAAAAATAGATAGAGCATACCCTTGTGTTAGAATTTCTAACGCTCATTGGCCTTTTTCTTCAGCTAAGGATCTAATTGCATTGGCTTGAAAAATGTGCTTTTTTTAAATGTTTCAATGTTTTCTAAATTTTTTTCTTTGAATTTAATTTAAAAATGAATTCAGATTAAGAAATGACTGATGCTTGATGAATAATTTTGCTTTAATCAATTAGAAACGAAACCATAATAACAAAATAATTAAGACCAAACTTCATTTTTTTTCCTTATTAATTTCTCTTATTTCAAATAATTCTTTAATGGAACAACTTAAATGAGAATTTATTTACAAATCTAAGGACAACTTTTCTTATTTCAATCTTTTGAATGGCTAAAATTAGTAAATTGTTTAAATAATTAATTTTTTTCTTCTGAATAAACAGCTGATTTATTTGAAAAAAATTGAGAAATTAGTCTCAACTGAAAGATCAAAAATCTCTGAGAATGCAGCTACTTTTATTCATATCTTTCTACCCAAATAGAAGAATAAAAACAAATCAATTATATTTATGTTAAATTGTTAAGCTATTCAAGAAGAAGGAGTCAAATAAATGAAGAAAATACCCTTTAAATTCTTTTTAACAGCCAACACATAAAAAAATAATCTCTTTTCTTTCAGACCATTCATTCTCCATATTTTAAACTATTTTGTTGTACCTCCAAAGTAGATTTATGTCCAGTGATGCTAGTAGAGCCATGTTACTCTCAATTAAACTTTATAAATATTTTCTTTTTCACACACAATTCGAATTTTTTTTTGTGGAAATAAATCCACCTAGACAAAAATTCCTCACATCTATCTTAGACTCTTTTGACTTTATTATTTATTCTTTTCATTTTTGCGATTTAGATAAGTTTTATTAATTTTGTTTTATTTGATTTTGATTTTGTTTTTTTGGTATATTTTCTACTTTACAATCGATCCAAATTATTTGACTTATTTTACAATAATTTTCAATTTCTTTTGTCTTTAATTTGATTATCCTCTTTCGAATAAAATTAAATTTATATCTAGAAGAAATTGTTTAGATTTTCTCAAAGCAATCTTTCCTTTTAAATAAGCAAATCCTGAAAAATTATTTTTAAAAAGTATCTTATTAGCATTTTCAATCTATGTGTAAACAAACAATCACTACTTAAAGAAACATTATTTTTCGATTTTGTGTCTTACTCTAACATCTTGAAAATTAAAAAAAAGAAGCCCTCACTACTGAAAACAAGAGAAAAACAGAAATTAAAAAAACAAGGAGAAACAGTGGAGTAAGAAATTACATCAATTTCACTGAAGAAAAGAGGATTGAAAATTGAACTCCTGAAAAGCAAAACAGCACATTTTTAGTTCGCGAAACAAAAAGATACTTTTACAAACTCTGCTATTTCTCTTAAACTTCTAGATACCTTCAGGTAGTACCTCTATTTGTGTGTCTGATAATTCATAGTACTAAAGAATCGAATTTCTGTAAAATTTCGTGAAAATAAAAGAATCTAAACACTTATGTTCAGCAAACGTCTTAAGAGAATATATGAGGATGTATTTCAAAATTTTTACGTGGAGCGCTTGTATAATCTTATAAAATGCTATGACAGATCATTTCCGTTCGCAGTCGTGTTAACTAGTTTTTAGTAGATCATAATTGCGTATCCTATGATTTCCAGTGAATTCAGTAGCGACAAGAATTCTAAATTTTATCCATTCTTGAATTGGCTAGATTAATTCAACACAAATGATCTGTAAAAATTCTTCTTGATATTCTTCTTCGCTATGAATGTTACATTGATCGTTTATATCTTTTTATGCCTGATAAATCTTACGTTCAACAGTAAGATGGACTTTATCTTAAAACCTATTTAGACATTCATGTCGTTTTTCTTCTAAATCTACTCTTAGACTATTGCGCTTCTGTCTATTGAGCTCTCGATCAATTCAACTTACATATCTCTTCAAATCACTAACATCTCCTTGACTTTTTTTCTAAGTAAGATATTTTTACTAAAAATTAGTTTTAAGGGTATCATTTTGAGACAAACACATATTCTAAGCATGGAAGGGTTCCCCTCCAAGAAACCTAGTCTAATTTGGAAATGTAAAAGAATATGAAAGAAGGAGGGCAATTATTAAGAAAAGTTAGTTATTTTTATTCAAACTATTTTTAAATACTCTTCTTCTTCTTCTTCTTCTTCTTCTGAAGAATAACTACTGAGTGTATCCCCCCACTTGAATAATAATATTCTGAGATCAGAATATTTCAAATATTTTCTTGTCCTCTCTCTCTCCTCCCCCTACTTTTGTTTAAAGGAAGTTTTGAACACTTGTTTCTAAAAATGAGAAAAAGAGTATCAATAAAAGATAGCTAATTTTGGAGGAACTAATCCCTTGGTGTTGAATTATATTTTTATCAGCCTGCAAGTAATTATCTTAACCTCCTGCTCCCAATTTTAATCTAATAATCAGTCTAGAGATAAATACCATTCAAGTCTTACTGCATTTACTGTAACCTTATTGATTTTTTAAAGAGTTTAACTTTCTTTGATTATCTTTCCTTTTTATTGTTGAACACCAAAGTGTTCTAAACTTAAATAGGAATTAGAAATAACTCCTGCTCACTTTTTAAAATATATTTTGTATAGTTTGAGTGTTTACAATATATTTTGCTTTTATTGTCTTTTTTTGGATTTTACTGTCTCTCTTTCAATAATATTTCAGTTTAACTATTATCTCATATTTTACCTTTAATTTGTTTCTTTTTCTACAGCTTTCATAGTCGAGCTCCATAATTACGATTATCGTTATGATGTTCGTGATTTCTTAGCAAAAGGAGCTGATGGTGCAAGTATGAATCTTTTATTTGCTTAGTATGTTATTTTGCTAGTCTCCGGTATTTATTCATAACAATCTCTGAGTATTCTCTTCTAAACTATTATCTACGGTCTATTAGTTTTGTATAATGTGATTTACATGCCATTTAAGAACTGGCGGTTTTAGTAAATTCAAGTGTGTGGAAATCTTATCAATTTCTTTATCTTTTTACTCCTATATTTTGAAGTTCATTCAAGTTCAGTAGATTTCTCTTTGTGCGTGTTGGTCATCTCCCCCGTAGCTTTATATCTTGGAAAATCAATCTATTAGATGAGAATAACCAAAATTGTAGATAAATTCTTCAGCTAAGCACAAGAAGATTCCGCTCAATAGTCCTTAGAATCACACTCCAATAATAACAAGGAGTTCAAAGTCTTATAAAACAAGCTGGTTTCTGTTTTGAAAAAGAAATAAAACGAATAATCAGGGAGCATTTCCAATCATGAAGTTGATGTGTTTCTCCGATACATGCAGGAGAATCTCTCTTGTGATTACGATAGCTACGCAAACGACAAATAGTCTCCGTATCTTGAAGAGATCATCATTATCCACAGGGAAAACTGCTTTCAAAAGGAATTTTGTTTCTGTAAAAAGGTAGATAAAAATAGTTCTAAAATTGTAACTCAAAAAAAAATCAATTGTTTTTTGCTTGAAACCCCCTAGGACATTCTATTTGAGGATTGTTCTCGTGAGGAATTCTTAGGAAAAAAGGTGCGTTAGTAGTTTCTAAATGATTTCATAATGAAGGAATACACTAAGCGCATGGATGAGCGAGGGTTCATCATAAATGAATTGAATTTCAGTTTCTGGTGTTTTTTGATTGATATCATGAAAAATCAAACAATGTCATTTGTCGAGACGATTAAAATCAAAAACGGTGGAGATCACATACATCTGTCAAATCGAGACAGCTAGAACTTAGAGACAATCTACGGGCATGCTATAAAGACTTTTGGATCATTCTAAGATCGAGTGAAAATTAAAGAAAAAACTTACTAAGTATAATTACTCGATACACCATTCTTCGATGAATCCTTAGTAAAAGCGTAGATTTTATATTATAACTGTCTCCTTGAATATTAATAATTACTGAATTTCTTGCAGAACGATTACTTAGAGTTATTGTAATTATCTGAGATAAGTTTTTAAATACTACGAAATCGAAACAAATTAATTATTTAATTAGATGAGCTGTTAAGTATAAATCCAGCGAATAACTAACTACAAACCCTAGTAGATTGTTTCGAAGGTTCATTATCTAATCGGCGTATATTAACTAAAAAATTTGGGCATATTATATCTAACCCTAAGCAAGCCATCAACTGCAGTTAGCTCTATGAATATTCCAAAGAAACCTGTGTGATTTTCATATCTCTATTATAGCCAATAGGGAAAATCGTCAAGGTATCTTAGAATTTCGAAAAAATAGTACCTCTTCTTTCCAACGAAGAAGCCATTGGAAATAATGTTAATTTCATGATCCCCCCTCTTATCGGTGCAGTCCACGACTAAATACTTCGTGGGTTTGTTTAAAAAGAAGAATTATTCTCAGGATTAGCAGATTACCCGCTATTAATAGGAATAGATAAAGATGGCTGGTCGTTGCCTTATTCAATGAAAGTATAAGTGAGTTAGATATCTGATACAGAGTTTGGTGCATCAAGTTGGATAAAATAAATTAAAGATAAGAATATGTATCTGACTGTGAACGGCGTAGCACCAAATAATCTTTTCGTCACAGGAGAAAAGTTCTTTGTGAGACTATTTGGAGATATTTTTTAGAAAAATGAAATCAGCAAAATTTGCATTGGAAACATTCTCCCAATGTTAGAGTTCATTAGCTAAAAAATCGCAGGATAAGTTGTTGAGACTGTGATAATAAAGCCGAAATCTAGATCTGACACAGTGAATTCGCATATTGATTTAACGAAAAAAAATAATAATATTTTTATTGAGATTGCAAAATATGATCTTTTTTTAGTTAAAGCTGCTTTTTTCCCTGTTGCGAACACTTATGTTAGTTTCATTGAGCTATAAATCATTGAGCTCTTACCTGTAATCTCCATGCAGTAGTTGAAAGATGCAATTAGGTTACTTGCTTTTTAGCTGATTGAATTGGCTGAGAAAGACAGAGATACTGTGTAAGAATAATTAGATGAATTCAGTGGAATATTCAACCTTCCAGATTAAATTACTATGTCTAATAAAAATTATTATTCTAAAAAAAACATTTATGTTAATTCCTCGAACAACATGCGAACTGAATCGTCGGAGAAATATGATGAAAACATTGAAGAGTCTGTATCTATCCATATTGAAGTAAAATATTTTAATTTAAAATGTCAATACAATTACTTCAAAAACTCATTTATAATGCCCCTTTTCGACTAATTTTCCCCCCTACATCCATAGAAAGAAGACATCCATCACAATAAAGAAACCCTTGTGCTTTAAATGGACAAATCAAACCTCCATTTTACAAATTCAACTACCGAAAAAAACAGTGGTCCATAAGGGAATCTTTCAAAATTTCATACGGAACACCATAAAATAGAATCTTAAGCTACGTTCCCAACTGAGAGTTAAGTCTTCGATAATTTCTTACCTTAACCACCTTCTTTAATGCATCAGATAACTGGGAATATTATGGTTCATTCTGGATCAAATCATTACCTAAATACCAATGCAAATTTGAATTCTGCGAGTAATATCCTTACTCAAGGAAATTATGGGTAATAAAACACAAGCATATGTGAAACGTTGAATTTAATTAGTCCTAGAATCTTGTAAGGCTCAACGTCCACCAGGGAGATAAATGTGACAGCAATGAAAGATTCTAACTCGGATTCAATAGAAGGAATTACAAATAGTAATCCAAAAAAAGATGGATATTTCGTTTCAGGTAAAAAAAATTATGCTTAAATGGGTAGATAATTATCTAAAGATATGTCTCCTTCTCATTCCTTTCCACGAGAGGAGAATAATGGATTCTAGAAGGCTCCTGCACAGCAAGGTTTTGAAGATAAAAATTAAAGAATTCTTCAACAAAAGATAAATTCGTAATTTAAAATATTCTAAAATGCTTAGATGAATGATAAAGTCAAATAAAATGGAAAATAAGTTGTAGAAAATGATGATGAAGACGACGACGATGATAATAATAATAATAATAATAATAATCTCTCTTATTCATCATTCTCACAATAATCTAAAGATCAAAAATAAAAATAAGATTCACCGAAAAAGAATAAAACAAATAATTTTGCTCCAGAAGGAAAAGGTATTCTGAAAATGCAGAAACTTATCACTTCGAGTTCGAACAATAACTACCCTTATTCCAAAGAAACTTAAGAAAACGAGTAGTAACTCAAGGGAACTCCTAAATAATCAGCTTTTACAAATATAACAAATTAAACTTCACAAAATTTACAGAGTATCCATAACATTTTAGCTGAAAATAAACAAAAACTTTAGGTAAATAATTCAATTCAACCAACTAATAAAAATCCCAAGAATGTCATCCCTCTTTCAACAACTGATTTTACAAGCAGAAATACTCATAAAAAACATAAAAAAACAATAAAATAACATAAATAAAATCAACCATTTCCCATGGATAATAAAGGCCTCCCTGTAGAAAACAGCATACAAAGCGGAAATACACATAAATCTTCACCAAAGTACAGAATTCAATTTCCAATTTTTTTCATATTTATTTCTCACTTTTTTTTGCTTCCTCAACAGAACCTAACTATTGAAGAGCATCCACCATCATAACAAGCATTTCGTCCTCTAATTATGGAGTATCTTCAGTGGAGGGTTTCTTTTTATCCTGCTAATTTTAAATCTCGTACATTTTTTCTCCGCCTATGGATTTCTTACTGAATAAAAAAATGACCAATGGTATAGTTTATACTCCGATGACTTAGAAGAAGCACTCAACAACTTGATTACTGATTTTGCTATGGAATTACTCGCTGATGAAGGTGCTATTCTGTTCTAACCAGCTGAAAATAAGATTGAATTAGAAAACCTCATAAATTTCGAATAGACTGTTTCGTTAGATGATCTAAATAGCTACTACATCACATCCGTTTCCTCTGACGAATCTGTGCATAATACGTTCAAAGTCATGAACACTTACCTGCAAATTCTTGGGCTACTTTCAGATTACGCCGTAGAGGCAACTACAGAATTCTACGATATCACAACGACATTAAGTTATTCAATCTTAGTCATGCTAGCTCATATTCGATATGCGATTCAATAAGACATCCATTTATCTTATTAACAATTAACTTTCATCTATGTAAACTAGCCTTCAATAGCGATAATCTTCGATGATGTTGGATTTGATAAGAATCAGAAATTCACGAATAGTTGTGAATCGTAAAAAAATGGATAAGTTGAATAATTAATCGAATCGATTGTCATCTCGTTAGTTTTCAGTGCAATCATCGGAATGGTTTACTATCATATTTAACTGCGAAGAGAGAGATTACTGAGGTTGTTTTCGACGATATCAGCTGAAGATATAGGATAATTATTGAAAAATGTGAATATTTCCATTGAACATTTTCAACCAGTTTACAACCATCTTATTGGGAAACACAGGATGTTACTTTAAAATAATCCTAAGATAGATAGTCAATATGAGAATATCAACATTACTGGGCTAAGAACTCAAAGAAGAAATTAAAATAGTCTCCTTTTGTTTAGCGGAAACATTAACGATAATTTAAATGGCAATTTTACATCGTCTTCTACCACAATTGGAAAGAGAAAACGTAGAGCGATTTCAGCGACAACGTCTTTGTAGAAAATCTCCCCGAAAGTTATCATCTCATTGATGTTAGTTTTTTGTTTTCTGCAATGCTACTCGATTGCTAATCTCATTACGCAGGAGATATTTATGAATTCCGTGAAGACTCTCAGATCAATTAAAGGTAAGTTCAAGTAGAAAGATGTGTTTTCCATTCATTTTAGTTGATTAGATTATGGATGGGATTTATCCATTTGTTTGCTAATGTTATTTTTCTAATTTTTTGTCAGATATTTTATCAGTGCAGAAGACGAGTGTTTCTGAATCATTTTAGTTTGTCATCAGTACAATTTACATCCGAATCCATTAATCTGATTTCGATGAAAGTTATCTCGAATTTTATTCGACAGAAGCTGAAGATTTTATCGCTGAAACTGTGACATTATTTAAAGAATTATACGAGTGTCTCTAGAATTATGAAAGTGTTGTGAGTATTCCTGGATTACCTAATGACTCATTCCCCTCTGATTTACTAGAAGTCAACGCATGTAGCGCATTGAGATCGCACACTGATTTGCAGACTCGCACAACTTCTGAGTTAATAGCAACGAATTGTGAAACTTATCTCGCTGGATCATTATCGAATGGGTTAATTACATCGCTGAAGTTATTTTATCAGAGCTAAAGCGATTACTTAGAAATTGCTATGGATTCGAATGATATTGCAGAATTATTGTAGCATTAAACTGATTTAAACTCGAATATTGATATTTATGAGGTTTATGCGTACAGACGTGCTGGAATTAATATGTATTAGGCGCTGCTAGCTCGATGCGAAGATATGGTTGGGACACTATTTAGTGTTTCGATTTCGTTGAATGAAATTGTTATTTATATTTAAGGGGTAATTATTATAGTTGTTGTGGTGCTAGCCTACAGAGCTGTGGTCTATGCGATTCACAAGACACTACACTCGACATAACTGCTGCTAGATATTATTGACATTAATGCGCTACTCAATAATTCGTATGTTATATCGTATTTCAAAGCGAATTGAGAAGAAGATAAAATAGGAGATTAAAGGAAAATAAGAGAGAGAAATATACAGGTCAAGTAACTTAATTAATAATTTAGCTATCTTGTGGTTTGCTTGATCAGGAGAAATCTGGATATTATTCAATTTTAATTAAGAAAAAAGTCAGATAAATTGCGTTTATTTGCTTGCTGTTCAGTAATAAATTATTTAAAAATATTCTTTTATTTGTGTTGTTTCGATCAATTCATAAAGAGAAATTTACTGAGGTTTGTTGATATCTTTACAACTTTCAATTGAAGAAATGAAGAACGATCACAATAATTTGTACAAGCTAATTTTAATTTTAGAATATTAGCATTATTGATAAAAGTATTCTGTTTTTTTGATAAAGAGACAGATTCTTATCTGAGGAAGAGCTTTCTTTTTGTTTTTTATAATTTTCTTGGAAGAAAAAATTAAAGCAAAGATATTTTAGAATTAGTCACTGTTTTTACTGCTGAAAACCTAAAAATGGATTTCATAAACAGTCAAAAGTTTCTGCAGAGCTTCTTTGAAGATCCCAGTCTTTAGAAAGATACTTTGAGTATCTTGCGGGCGCTGCAGGCGATTGAAGATTTATCGAAATGTCATGCTAAGATCAGCTTGAGAGTCGCTTGCTCGATTTTTTGTGCAATATGCAGCAAAGAAATCAATCAAAATGAATACAAGTAGAAACAATATAAGATGATAGATTGCAACTGTAAGTCTCAGTTTTATCACAGTCATTGCCTAGGTGATTTTATTATGAAGAACAAAGACTCATTTACAAATGTGAAGAACATCCTGTAACTCCTCAACGAAGAGTTTAAATGTCGAAAATGCAAAACATGTAGATTCACTGAATAGGATTTGAAGGCTATTTTCAATGAAAGAGAACTGCAAGAACTCTAAGACGACGCCAAAGAAAAGAAGTAGGAAAATGAGAAGCGCAAGAAGGCATTGGAAGAGCAAAACAAAGAAGAAAAAGTCATTGAGTGTCATGTTTGTCTGAATGACATAGAAAATTTCGCTGAAAATGGATACACCCTTAGCTGCGGACATAGCTTCTGTAGGGATTGCTTGTTTGGTGATTTCAAGAACAGAGTCGAAGGGTCTATTAAATTCTCATTAAATGAACAATTTTGCCTTTAAGAAGGATGCAAAAAGTAATTGATCTTTAGAGATTTTGAGAATATCCTAAAGAAAGATAAAAACATACTTAGTAAACTAGAGGAAAAAAATATTAATTCAGAGTTTGAAAAGTTAACTAGAGGAGAAATTGAAAATATGAATGGGTAAAGAGAAATATTGATAACTTGTCCAGGTATGTACATTTAAGAAGAAGGCAAAAAAGAAATAAAATTGATAGAATAAGAGCAGATAACTAAACTAAGGCAAGGAAAAGAACCAGTGCCTCCTCTCGTCTTGGCAGCTAATCAGCGAAGAGAGATTTGTGGAACTAAATTCTTGTTGGAAATAGTTGATAATCTGTATCGTCATAAGTGCTCCAAATGCAAGTAAAGTTTTAAGCTGAAAAGATATTATTGAGAGTATCAAATGGAAAAAATTTGTTTTTTTGGTTGAATCAAAATGAGGATAAATCTTCAAATTATTTTTTTAAGCACTTATTTTTATTATTTTTAGAGCTTGAACAATTCTCAAGCATTCCATAAAACAAACTATTTGTTTGTTTTGAAAAAAGGTATGAATTTTGCATTTATGGATGCGATGATATTCATGTCGGCTACAGTTGCACACAATATTAAAAGTGGAAGATGGATTAAAATAAAGATTACAGGAAGGAGTATGAAGCACAAGGACTCAGGTTTTGTCCAAACTGCAATGTTATTACATTTAGAATAGATGGCTGCAATAGAATCACTTGTACTCAATGCAAAAAAAGTTACTGTTACACTTGCTATTTTCTCGCAGACACTGCTAATGAAGTCTATGCTCATCTTAAAGCCAAACATGGGGGATATTATAATTGAAAACTTAAAAATTAATAATAAGGGAAATTATTTTTTGCATAATATCTTGAAACCCTTTATTAACATTCTTTAATTATCATAAAAAATTACAAATAGCAATATTTTTTGATAAAAAGGAGAAAATATATGCTAATACTTCTTAAAATACTGGAAAAATTACACAGCTTAAATCTTATGTTACAATATCTAAAAAGATAGTGAAAATCGATATTCATATCAAATTAATGTTTTGTTGTATCTCAAATTTCAAAGAAAAATGAAATCATTTGTTAGAATAGTCGAATTACTGATCACAATATTCAAAGCTTGCACTTTTTACCTCTATAAAAGATAAGAATTAATAATGAATTTAAAGACATGTTTAATCATCTTGAAGAAAAATCAAAGCAAAATTTTTGAATATGTAATTTTTTTACTGCTGAAAACCTAAATATAGATATCATAAACGACCAAACGTTCCTGCAGAGCTCCTTTGAAGATCTCAGCCCCTAAAAAGATACTTTAAGTCTCTTGCGAGCGACGAATGCCATCGAAGATTTATCGAAATGTCATGTTAATATTAGCTTGAGAGTCGCTTGTTCGATTTTTGGCGCAATATGCAACAAAGAAATCAATCAAAATGAATACAAGTAGAAAGATTACAAGATGATCGATTGCAACTGTCAGTCTCAGTTTTATCACAGTGGCTGTCTAGGTAACTTTATTATTAAGAACAAAGACTTATTTATTGATGTGGAAAACATCCTAAAACTCCTCAACGAAGAGCTTAAATGTCAAAACTGCAAAACATGTAGATGAATAGAACTTGAAATCTACTTTTAATGAAAGAGAATTTCAAGAACTCTAAGACGATGCCAAAGAAAAGAAGGTAGACGAGGAAGAAGAGCGTAATAAGGCATTGGAAGAGCAAAACAAAGAAGAAAAAGTCATTGAGTGTCCTGTTTGCATGGATGACATAGAAAATTTCACTGAGAATGGATACACCCTTAGCTGTGGACATAGCTTCTGCAGGGATTGCTTGTTTGGTGATTTCAAGAACAGAGTCGAAGGATCTATTAAATTCTCACTAAATGATCAGTTTTGCCCTTAGGATGGGTGCAAGAAGTAATTGATTTTCACAGAATTTGAAAATGTCCTAAAGAAAGATAAAAACTTGCTTAATAAACTAGAGGAAAAGAATATTAATTCGGAGTTTGAAAAGTTAACTAGAGAAGCTAATGAAAATGAGAATAAGTAATTAGAAGTATTAATAATTTAAATAAGGATTATCCAATGCTTTTTTCAGAAGCTTTACATTATCAATGTTAAGAAATTCAATTAATTGTTAGAATATTTTTCGTTTAATCATCTTGAAGAAAAATCAAAGCAAAAATAATTTTAGAATTTGTAATTTTTTTACTGCTGAAAACCTAAATATGGATATCATGAGCGACCAAAAGTTTCTGCAGAGCTTCTTTGAAGATCCCAGTCTCTAAAAAGATACTTTGAGTCTCTTGCGGGCGATGAAGGTCATCGAAGATTTATCGAAATGTCATGCTAAGATCAGCTTGAGAGTCGTTTGTTCTATTTTTTGTGCAATATGCAACAAAGAAATCAATCAAAATGAATACAAGTAGAAACGATACAAGATGATCGATTGCAACTGTCAGTCTTAGTTTTATCACAGCGGTTGTCTAGGTAACTTTATTATTAAGAACAAAGACTCGTTTATTGATGTGGAGAACGTCCTGAAACTCCTAAACGAAGAGCTTAAATGTCAAAACTGCAAAACATGTAGATTCACCGAATAGAACTTGAAATCTACTTTCAATGAAAGAGAACTGCAAGAACTCTAAGAAGATGCCAAAGAAAAGAAGGAGGAAGAGGAGGAAGAGGGTAAGAAGGCATTGGAAGAGCAAAACAAAGAAGAAAAAGTGTTTGAGTGTCCTGTTTGCATGGATGACATAGAAAATTTCTCTGAGAATGGATACACCCTTAGTTGTGGACATAGCTTTTGCATGGATTGTTTGTTTGGTGATTTCAAGAACCGAGTTGAAGGATCTATTAAATTCTCCCTTAATAATCAATTTTGTCCTTAGGAAGGGTGCAAGAAGCCATTAATATTCAGAGATTTTGAAAATGTCTTAAAGAAAGATAAAACCATACTTCACAAACTAGAATAAAAGAATATTAATTCATAATTTGAATAGATAACTAAAGGAGATAATGGAAATGGGTAAAAAGAAATATTGATAACTTGTCCAGGTATGTACATTTAAGAAGAAGGCAAATAAGAAATAATACTGATTCAATAAGAGCAGATAACTAAACTTAGGCAAGGATAAGAGCCAGTGCCTCCTCTAGTCTTGGCAGATAATCAGAGGAGAGAGATTTGTGGGAGCAAATTCTTATTGGAAATCGTTGATAAATATTACCGCCATAAGTGCTCCAAATGCAAGTAAAGTTAGTTTTAAGCCAAGAAAGTGTTATTTGAGAGTATTTTTAAAAATCAATTTGTTTTAAGACTTTTTTACTTTTGCTGAGAAGTTCTAAAAATATTTTTACAAAAATGCTTTCACTTTTTCTTCCCCTCGAAGAAAAAATGTCATTATGTTTTCAGTTAATAAACGCCTAGATTATTATAAAAAAGGTAGCTCATATTATTTTATTGAGAAAGGATAATGTTCTTCTCCTTTCTTTCTTTTCCTTGTTTTTGCAAAATACACTAATTTCTCTCATCATTATCAAACATTTCTCATTTAGCCTTTTTTCTGAATAAAAAAGGTATGAGTTTTGTATCTATGGATGTGATGACATCCATGTCAACTAAACTTGCACACAATACTAAAAGTGGAAGATGGATGAAAATTATTAATACAGGAAGGAGTATGAAGCACAAGGACTCAGGTTTTGTCCAAACTGCAATGTTATTACAGAGAGAACAGAAGGTTGTAATAGAATCACTTGTACTCAATGTGAAAAAAGTTACTGCTTCACTTGCTAATTTCTTGCAGACACTGAGGATGAAGTCTATGAGCATCTCGATGAAATCCATGGAGGATATTTTGATTGAAATCTTAAAAATGTTTAATAATTGGGCAGTCATTTATGCTAAAAATCTTGAAAAATTATTATTTTTTGCAGAGTTCACTTGTAAGTTATTTATTCAATTTTTTGTTAGAATATCTCTTGTTTAGAGTACACCAAATATGTCCAGTTAAATAGCGATTTTACGAGAAAAATAAGCTGAAAAGGATTTTTATAAATATCTAAAAACACAGACAATAAAAATATATTTTTATTTGGCATCTGATTGCTGTCATCATCTTGTATGATGTTCCTAAATTTTTTGATTAGTATCTTCAGAAAACAAAAATAGAAGACATTTTTCTTCTTCAAATTAAATCAAGAGCTACCAAAGCTGCTTTTCTCTCTTTATCTTCTTGTTAGCTTTCGTTCGTCAGATTATTAGGCTAGTATGACTGATTTAAAGGATTATTTGTTGCTTTATTGACAATAAAAATTTTCTTTCTATTTTATCCTTGCTACTGTTGTTCTTATGATAATTAGGACTATTAAATCTACTAATTCTTCTATGCTTCTTACTTT
>Ga0302271_10001356_pt1 | contig 23675 bp, 22 predicted proteins | sample III_Bog_N1_1_FD_198767 | JGI IMG/M metagenome (GOLD analysis project Ga0302271, IMG submission 198767) | Peat permafrost microbial communities from Stordalen Mire near Abisko, Sweden - III_Bog_N1_1 | ecosystem: Environmental > Terrestrial > Soil > Wetlands > Peat | place: Sweden: Abisko... | reverse complement strand
AATTTAAACAAGAAAGGAATGTCAAACACTTTCATCTACAACATTTGCTTATTTTTGGTTTAAGAGCAAGTTGATTTGGAGTTTACTTGATTTCCCAGGGTATGGCATTGATGAAGAAGTATTTTGCTGATAAAAATTAAGATTATTGTTATCTTAAAAGGGGTCTTGATCTCTCTCTCTTTCCTTGATAGAATGCAATTTGAGATGATATTTTTAGAAACCTTTTTTTGCAGGATTGATTTTGTATTAATGGTAAAATATTTATGTTTTGGGAGTGTGGCTGTCCTTTCAAATTGGATCTTGCAACTTTGAGTGGAAGTGATAAGAGTAAGTTTTGATAAAATCGAAAATAAGAAGAACTCCTAACCGAAGGGAAGGAAAAGAGAAAATTATTATTTAAATTTTGTTCGTGAATATTTTAATTAAAACTGAGTTTACTAATAAACATACTCAATTATTGTTAAAAAAGTTTTATATTTAAACACTTAAGGAGGGGGTGAATTCTAGCATTTAATAGTCTTCATTTCTTAACTAAAATCAATACTTTTTCTTCATGATGTTCCTTTAATAATATTTGTTTGAGTTTACTCTTGATTGATATTCTTATCGATGATATTTCTTTTGTTACTTCCAACTAACTTTTAAGATAATCAAACTTTTTTGGATTCTAAAGTTCTCACTGTGCATCCAGCAACAAAAAAAGAAGATTATTCTATTGAATGAGTTAGTTTATTCATTTGTGGGTGAAACAATTAATTTAATTCCACTGGGAAAGAGGAACAATAGAAACAAACACACAAACAAAAAAACAGATATTTTTTACAAGTTGATATATCTCTCCAAAGATTCTAATCATAACGCATAGTGTATGAAAAATTCAGAGGAACAAAAAGTCTAACATCTCCTCAAACCAAACGAGGAGACTCACAAACTAAAACAGTTTAGCTCCTAGATTAGTTTTCTTAATGACCACTCTATGATTACTAAAGAACAAGAAGGCGATGAGATAGCACAAAAAATGCCATAGTTCTTGGTTATGATTCAGAAAATCAAATTTAAATTCATGGCAAGACGATTACTGAATTCAACACGCTCCTTCATGTTCAAGAATATCTTGCCACAGTAGCTTAAGCAAATCGATGACAAAAGTTATGCAACTGAATCGGGAAAAGGCAAAAAAAGAAGGCGGAAAAAAGACTGGATGCATAACTCATCCTACGATCCACGATAATCGAATAATTAAATGAGTAAAACGACTTCTAATGATGGATATGATGGTGGTAAACTTGGAATGTCTCTGAAGTTTCTCTACAGGAATCAATTCCTTTAATAATTCCTGAAGATGGTAGATCGCAAGATTTCCGTCTTCGATCCTACTTCCGTGGAGAAAATCGTTTGGGATGTCATAAACGTTGTTATGATCTTCGTGTACACAATCCAGATTCCTTTATTTGTGACCTTCAATCAGTAACGCTAATGGTAATTCCATTGGTTTCTGATTATCTCTGTTCCATTCTTTCTGGTTATCGATACAATTCTTGCGATTAACACTGGCTGCTATGACAAGGGTAGGCTTATCAAGAAGAGAATAAATCTGTTGGATATCAACTTTACCAGATAAATAGTTCCAGATTTTCTAATATCAATGTCATATGCTGTAAGAATGATTTATTTAGAGTTATTTTATCTTTTGTTTTTGATTCATTTCTAATGATTCAATTTGAATTATTTTAATAAAAACAAGTTATTCATTGCTGTTGATTATCCGCTGAGAGGAATCACTGATTCTGGATCGATCACAACACGATGGCGAGATATATTGCTGCTTCCATTATTCTGGAAACTCTAGGAATTCGGAGATATTGTTGAAAAACTCTAAGGACATTCCATTTTATCTAAAAAAAGTAGAAATATCATAGGTCTTATCAAGCTCATTATAACAATCGTCTACATCGGTCATTTGCTATCTTGCTTTTGGATCCTGATAGCTGAGCTTGAGAACAGTTTAGGATACTCTACTTGGACAAAACTAAAACAATTCGATAGCGCCTCTTGGCATCAAATCTACATAGATTCGTTTTATTTTTCCACGGTGACAATGATCACTGTTGGGTATGGTGATTTCATCCCCGTGAACGAAGCAGAGAAGACGATCTGCATTGTGATTATGATCTTCTCCTGCGGTGTGTTCGCTTATTCGATGAATACGGTGGGTGCCATTCTCGAAAGCTTCAATGAAGATCAAGTTAAAAAGAATCTCAACATGTCAATTATCAACGCGTACATGACACGGAAGAATGTAAGCAAACTCATGAAGAATCAAATCAGAGAGTACCTTGATTATTACTGGAAAGAAGAGAGCGAGAGAGATTAAGAAGCGGAAGAGAAGATTATCAGTTAATTGAGTGATTAACTGAAAAAAGGATTGCTAGTGGAATCCAAGAATGTTGTGCTGAAGAAATCAGCTATTTTCAGAAATAACTTCTCCGATGCTGTGAAGGAGCTCATCGTACCGTTGATCAAGGAGTATAGATGCTCACCTTAAGAAATGATATGTGTCAAGGGAGATCCAAACGATTGCTCAATTTATTTCATCGAGAAAGGATCAGTGGAGGTGATTTTTGAATCCAGCGATGCTAAATCAAACATGGTGAAGTCATTAGCGTGTATTTAAACTGGGGATAGCTTTGGAGAAGGCAGTTTTTTTACTGGGAAATGTCGAAGCGCAAGTATTCGCTCAAGAGAGTTCACAACGTTGCTGATATTGAATCGCGCTGAATTTCTGAAGATTCTCGTGAACTACCCCGATGATTATGAGAAATTCTGCACTATTAGAGATAGTTTATGCTTCTACGATGATTTCAAATAAATTGGTGTGTCGTGCTTAAGTTGTAACTCGAAAATGCACTAAATAGCAAATTGCAATTACTTGCATTTCAATGCGAACACACCGCATTTAAGGGAGATGTTTTCACAGCCAAGAAAATAAGAGCGTGAGTAATGGTGTAGATAAAGGAATAATAGAAGCTCCGCGAGACTGAATCTAGGAATTGTTAATAAAACAGCAATGGATTACTAAGGATAGCATGAGGATTCAATAGAGTATTTGGATTACGGACAAAAAGAAGAATCTTCAGAAAATGATGAGGATAATTCTGAATAAAATGAGGAAGAATTGCTAGATCTTGCTGAGAATAATAAGCATTTGATTCCGAAGAATCAAATCATCAATGAAGAAGAAATTGAAGAGGATTCTTTTTCTAAGAGAGAAAAGAACCCGAAAGACAAAGATAATATTGATTCTCCTACTTCGAAAGGCAGCTTGAAGTATTCTTCAGATAAAACACAGAAACATGCTTCACCTCCTGATGTTAGTATTTTTCAACCTGAGCATTCTTCGAAAAACCAGCCAGGCTTCACAGAAATGCATCTACAATACGACAATAGCCTTTCAAGCAAAGGGTAACCAGGTATAAAGAATCAAAAGATATTGAATAGAACTGATTCACTGTCTCCACAGAGCTCATCAAACTAAAGGATGTCAAAGTTCATTGCATATCAATCGCATTCTTCAAAGTAATAAACTAATATTCTAACGATTTAATAATCTTTTTTAAATTAGTCTAGGGGATAGCGGTGAGTCCCAAAGGTAAAAGTCAGGTTTAAATATTGGAAAAACCTATTCGAAGATATTGATGGTAAAAGCACTCGAAAGTAATCTTAAAAAGAAGGAGTTAATCAAAAGATCTAATCAAAAACTTGGAACGGTCGCAGGGAAGTTCTTAAGTCCTTATACAAACCCATTAGTTCCAGAAAATCCCATTCCTAACAAAAAATCAAATTTAGGATTTCTTCGCGGTGCAGGTCGCAAGTAATCAGTAAATTCCGATCGAAAAACAACATTTATTGGGAAACTGCATTCAAGCAATCCTCCGAGCAATATCCTTGGTAATGCTATGAATATAAGTGAAATTCGAAGAGCCTCAGTAGATACTCGAGGAATTGCTGGTTCACTTGAGTTCCCCGTTGCTGAGAGTCATGATTTATAGCTAGAAGAGTAGTACGACGAAGAAAGAGCAAAGATTGATAAAGCAAATAAAGTTGAAGATGACTTCGATGTTATGTAGAACTTTATGTTTTACTTTCCTTTGAATAACTTCAATTACTAAGTGTAGTTGCTGCAGATACCCAAGGAAGAAAGGCGAAGAATCATGATATGGAACTCCTATGACAGCAACAGCTCAATTGTCATTAAAAGCTCTTCTTTTAGAACGAAACGACGAGACAAAAAAGCACCGGTTTTGAATCTTACAGTTAAGAAACAGTCTTCCAATTTCCTTGAGAAATAGCCTGCAAGGACGCAAGAGAAAGCTCTTACATTGAAGCTTCTGGATCAGGCTAATCTGAAGATTAAATCGAATTTATCTTAGAAATTCTCAGAAAGATCACCGTATAAACAGGAAAACATATAAAAAGATGGTTCATTTCAGATATCTACTTAAAATAAAGGAAGAAAACACATAGAATCTAAGACTATTGTTGTTCCTAGTGCAAAGCCATACAGATACTCGCAAAGATAGAGTACAGTTGAAAGTGGCAACTAAAATAACACCCAAAATGGGAATAATAACTAAATTATGAATATTTTTATTCCAGTTCGAACTAGCTCACTTTTAGGAGGTAAACCCTCTGCTGAGACATCTGCCACAATAACTATGCTGCATAATGATCTAACTGATGTTAAACATATCAGTAGTGTTAACTGTATTCCAATAGACGTCAATAATAATGGCTAAAATGAAAATACAAAGGGTAATAATAATCTTCAAACTGTCGAAATTGATAAATAGGATTCTTAAATCTTGCATCAGTCGAATTAATCGAACATTTGTATCATGTTTGATAATCTAATCCCTTCGAATTCTAACATTGGTGAGTAGAAAAACCAAGGAGATACAAGATCTAGAGATGTTGAATATTAATTTGATGATAGTTTATTCTCGATAAATGAGTTACCAATTGTCTTCAAGGATTACAGAGATTCTGGTGTTGCAGCTTTTTAGTCAGATAATGGGTATAACATTACTGTGTAAGACTCAGAGATAACGCAAGATCTAGGCGCTAATAAGCCGAATATCGAGAATGTCTTCTTCCAAAGTGTCACCAGCAAAAGGAAATGATTTAATAACACAATAGAAAGTGTACTTGAAGTTTCTTTTCATGGTAATTAGAAACTTTGATACTTTTTCTCAAAGGATAAGAAGCTGTTACTCTTAAGTGATATCATGACTTCTCTTTCTCTCAGCCCAGAAGTAAATTAAATATATTTTTGTCTTTTCCAGAATTATTTATTTATCCCAAGAGAAAAATCATAAAATATCTCATAATAAAAGACAAAAAATGAACAAAAAACGTTAGTTCATGTTACGAAATATTTTTGAGAAACGGAGTAATGTTGAAAAATAAATAAAAAAGTACAATTGTATAAAAAAATTACATTAATAAGGTTTCACTCATAAGGATTACAAAATGGTGCATTGGTAGCTATCGAAAAAAATCATAGAGAAAAAACAATGACAAATTGTGTTTTTTAAGTATTGTTATTACTTGGGTTGTCATGTATTTATGTGGGAAGAAAAAGAAAGTGGAAGAGAAAGAGATTCCTTGTTACAGTTTTTTGAATAAGCTCAAAAAATTACTAATTCGATATGATTAGCAGCTCAGAGGATACTCTGAGTCTTTAGCATTTTAGTTGCTTGCCTTCTTAGCATAACAACTAGATTTCGTAAGCTTGCTGCAATAACGATCTTAGCAATGCCAGTCATGGTGTGACTGATTAGCATAAATCTAATAAGGAGTTCAACTTCACGAGCAACGAAAATCATAGAGAAAATAAGAATCTATCTGTGAATATAATCATAGAGAAAGAAGAAAGTAATTCAGCGAACCTTTCAATTGTGAAGAATGGAGAGGAGAAGCATGAGAAGCAAGAGGGGCAAATCATAGGGGGAACTGAATACATGAAGAAGGATGGAGGAGAAGAAAAGTTGAGTCTTCTGAAAATAATTTTCAACATAAAATTGAAAATGTTAGCTCGAAGAATTCTGAACTAGACGAAATCACGCATGTTCAAAAACATGACTAATTCATAATTCAAAATGATCGATGATAAAGCATGGATTCTCTAGCCAGTCAATAAAATCTAACAACAATAATAAGCTAAAAATCAATCCCAAAAAAATAATAATTCCTTGTAATTCTAGAAAAAGAAAGCATAGTCATTATTTCGTGGGTCATTCTTTTCGCGGAGTGGACGCAGAGAACCAACGACTGAGATGAAACAACAAAAACGCTAGAAATCGTAGTTAGATGACGATGAACAACAAATGTTAGCGGACAGTGATAAGAATTTACTCTTGGTTGATTTGTTTAAATCTATGATTATTGGTCTTAGTGGTAAGAGATTCTTCAGATAAATGAGCGAGATGATACCGCTGATTCATCCGAGTTCAGTTTTTAAAATACTTTGGGATTTAATTAGCATGTTGTTGATTGCAGCGTTTCTCATATTTATCCCGTTATATGTGACATTCTACGATATGCTAGATGTTTCGTTAAAGCAATTCATGATTATGCTTGCACCGATTTATGTATCTCTGGATGTGTTAATCAACCTCAACTCGAGCTACTACGAAAAAGGGCTTCTGATTCGAAAAAGATCTTCGATAATACTAAATTACTGGAAGAGATACTCCGCAGCTGAATTCGTTATCTTTACGGTTTGCATTGTAAGACTAATATTGATGACAATTTTAAGATTTTTGATAGCTTTCCCAATTTATGAGTCTAACAGCTTAACATTTTACATTAATAATAGGTTCACAACATGAGAGTCTACTAAGAATAATAGAATGAATGGACACGATCGCTTTTGTTGGTGTTTATCTTGAAAATCTAGCGATACAGTGCGATTTTTCGTAAGTTTGAGGAGTTCTTTATTTCTCGAAGATCTCGATAGATAATGGATCTAATGAAGCTATTATCCGTGATTATGATTATTGGTCATTTCATCTCTTGCTTCTGGATTATGCTCTCGTAGTTTGAGAAAGAAGTGCAGCATGAAATGACTTGGCTCGACAAACGAGACATCCCGAAGACTGTGTGGCAATACTAATACATTGAAGCATTTTACTTTACAATGGTAACCATGGTGACTGTCGGATATGGCGATGTCCTGCCGATTACAGCTATTGAAAAAACAGTCTGCGTGATATTGATGCTAGTGTCTTGTGGAATCTTTGCGTATTCTATGAATACAATAGGGAATATTCTGGAGAATTTCAATCAAGAAGAAATGGAAATCTCATAGAAAATGGAAGTTATTAACACATACATGAGTAAAAAGAACGTGAATAAACAAATGCAATATGGCATCAGGGAGTATCTTGATTATTATTGGAGGGAAGCAAGTGAGCGAGACTAAGAAGCTGAAGAAAAGATAATCTTATAACTTTCTGATTCCCTCCGAGAAAATCTACTTATTGAAGCGAATAAAATTGTGTTGAAGTAATCCTCTATATTCCGAAAGAACTTCAGTGCTCGGATAAAACAACGGATAATCCCATTAATCAAAGAATATCGTTGCACTCCTGAAGAAATCATCTGCAATGAAGGAGACATCGATGATTGTTCGATTTTCTTCATCGAAAAGGGTTCTGTTTAGATTTTCATCGAAGCAACAGAATCTGGACAGAAGATAGTTTAAAAATAATTGTTAACACTCAAGAAAGGGTCATGCTTCGGCGAGATTAGTTTTTTCACAGGATAACCTCGATGCGCATCAGTACGATCTAAAGAATTCACAACGCTTCTGATGATTAAACGAGATAATTTCTTGGAATTACTGAAAGATTTCAGCGAAGATTTTGAGTAATTCAGCGCCATCAAAGACAGCATCGCATTATATTAAGATTACTCGATTCTCGATATTAAATGCTATTCGTGTGGTAGCTCGCAGCATTTAATCAGCCATTGTCCGTATATCCACTTCAAATGCAATTCTGAGAAAATTATTTTTCTAGCCAATAAAAGTGTCGATCAGGAACGGTAAACGATCAGCAATCGACGAATCAAAGATAAAGAACATTCCATAATTAAAGACGGAATCGAATTCCATAAATAAACCATCCTCCGCTGTCTAGCTGAGAATATCGACCATCCGAATGTCTTTGGCGATGAGAATCTTCTGTATTCCATAGCATTCCAAACACCAAGTGAAAACGAAGAACTATTAAAAGAAGGTGAAGATGACAATAAAAACCATCATGATAATGACGATATTGGTATTGATAAACAAAATATTATCAGTAATTGCTAATAATCAGATGAAATTGTCGAGAACGCTGAGAATACAAATTCTCCTTTTCATTTCTAAAAAAGCCCAAACATGAAATACTAGAAGAAGGCATCTTAATATTTCTTTGAAAATGACGAACTCCGCAACTCCAAGCAATTAGGGTTTCAAAACATCATGACTCATTAATAGAAGTCACTGGTTTGCGATCCAGAAGATATTGGCAATTATAATTAGACAAATGGAAGTAGTAATTTCCAAAAATCTATCAAAGATTCAAGTAATAACAGTGGGAATAATTACATTCGATCGATTACTCCACTGATTTCGAAAGTACCAACGATGGAAGAAGTCAAAGAAGAGTAGGATGAAGATGAAGATAAGAGACATTTCAAGTTTAAAATTCGGAACAACAGCTACATTGTTGAACGAGTTGGGACTCCACCGAGAAGACCAACTTCTATTTTTTTAGCAGCATCTGCTGATTTAATTCCGTATGCCAAAAAAATACTATTTTCTTGAGTTTCGTAAAAATTAAACTAATAAATAATACATGAATTCATAGGCATGTACACAATCGAAGCAAAGATGATGGCTTTTTGGGTGTGAATGTCGAATAAACTGCTTCTAATTTGATTATCCTTTCTGAGAGCAAGCAACAAATGGAAAAATCAGCAGGCACACCGAACAGAGAACTTCATGGAAAATTGCTTGGATTTGAAGAATAAAATTCCTTGAATAAAAGCAGTAATAATGCAGTTGGTAGAAATACCATCATTCCAAGATAAAAAAAGACAACCCTACTTCTTGACTTGAACTCATGGAGAAATACACGTTAAGGGCAAAATATTAAAACAAGTACTGTCATAAATCCAATGGTATTATCTCGCAGCGAGGAGCATAAGCTGTCTGCGTTAGCTGGAAATAGCAAGAACAGTTTCAGAAATAGTCAAAATGATAACAATAAGTAACTTCTGGAATAGATCTTAGATCTTGTAGGGTAGATGAAATCCTAAATGGATAGTAATGATAACTGCAATGTTCCGGGGTTGGACAAAATGTTCGAAGCTTCTAAATAAAAAATTGTAAGGAGGAGACGAGGGAGACTCTTGCCTTCTAGTTTTCTCGCTTTACAAAGGAATGTCTCAAATAACACTAGCAACAACAGCAATAACAGTCCACGCAGAAGGAACGAATCTCTGAGGGATTCTCTGGTAAAATAGCTAACTCCTTAGAAAGATAGCCATTCTTTTTAGAAACATAATTCGATACCAGAAAATAATAACACTAATGCAACTCAGATGGTAGTGAACTCTTGCCGTGATTATGAAAATATCAACGATTACGATATGGAGAGCTATTATTCAGGGGAATTTGGTGATCAAATTGATGGGTTTGAAGTTATGAAGAATTATGAGATATACTTCCCCTTTAATAACTTGTAATATTAGCTAAAACTCATGGGAATCAGTCGGGAAGAGAAAAAGAGATTGGTCATTTAAAGTCGCTTGAAGAATTAGCAGACTATGAAAATATTTAATGACTCAGGATCTACGAGGATAGGGATGCTATTGAAAACAAGCTAAAGTAAGAATTCGATGCAAAAGGTCGCTGCAAAGTACCAAAAAGAAGGTGAAATGCTTGAAAACTAAAATTTAAATGATATTAAGAAATTAAAGTTTAACACGCAAAGTAAATTTAGCTAATTAGAGTTGAAAATTGGGTAGTATGGGGTTCACGGAGTGAAGAAACGGCACTCATCACCTTCTTGTAAGAAGAAAAACCCTCTGGAAGAGAATGTATTTCCTACTACAGCGAAAACATTGAATCTCATAAATCTCCAAAAGAATTCAAGTATGAGTTCAAATCAAGAAATTATTCCTTTTGATGACAAAAATGAGAATAAATCTGCTGACAAACCTAAAGATAATAGCAATCAGCATATTAATAGTCTAAGCAACAAGAAAATTAGTTCAACACAACAAGATTATGAGAAAAATAATGAAACAAAAAACAATAACAATCAAAACAATAATTGTAAAGATTCTCCTGACAATAAATAGATATCAATTGAATTACATTCTGACATACAGCGAGCATTGTATCCAAGTGAATTCGTTCCACTTGAGAAAGAATTCCCCGCGTTGACATTTTCAGCTTGTTTTGATCCTTCACCGTATTTCAAGTAAAATGACTAAGGTGATATTTCACATCGATAGCTACTCGATGAAAGTTGCTAGAATATCTGTGAGAATAAGTAAATCAGCAGTAATAGTATTATGAAGGATGAGAGCACGATATTAGATGAGAACATGTCACTTAAAATGAATATAAATATGATTAATTCGATTAGATCTGCTATTAAGAAAAATTCAAGGAATAAATTAACTTTAGATGACTATTTCGCAGATGACATAAATGAGATAGGTGGGTAGAATAAATATGAAATTAACAACTGAAGATAAAAAGAGTTTTGAAGGATGGAAGAGTAATTAATAGTCATTGTCGAAATGATAAGGTGAAGAATATCAAATTAATGGTTATTTTACCAATCAATTTCAGATTGCAATTACAATTTAACAAAGTTAAAAAAGAGTAATTAACTGAAAGAAAAAACCATTTAGGCTTTCATAAATTAGATTTACTTTTTTGATAGTTTTTTATTCTTAAAATTCTCTGTATAATTTGTATTTTAGTCTTTATAAATTTTATCGATTATATGGATAACTTATTCAAACTTATTATTCCTAAATTATTCTGTTTTTATTCTTTTATTGTAACACTTTTCTCCTATCTTATTAACCTGAATTAGTTCCTTATTGCGATTTTCTACTTCAAAACATATCTAGAAGAATGAGTTTAGATCTTACAGAAAAAAATCAAAAACCAAGATAATATTATATTTTTTTCCCGAACTTTCAATTTTTAGCCTGAATTTTCAGTCTCTTTACACTCAATTTGGCATGTCTGGAGGAGAATCTTTCAATGTATTTTAATAATCTATTGAATGATTGATTCTTTTCGTATGAATTATTTATCTGTAAATCAAAACAGCTTTAGAAGATTAAAAAATAGATTTCATATCTCTCTCTCTCCCTCTCGAAAAATCGCATTTTTTCTTCAAAGATTCATACCAAGATGAAGGCAATCACCTACAAGAACCTCAAAGTGAAATTCAAAGGTGGATAGGAAATTATTCTAAAAAATGAACTAGCAAAAGGAGCTTTCGCGAATATTTACTCCACAAATGATCCTCAATGTGTAGCTAAAATCTCAAATCTCTCACATGAGCCATCCAAAGCGTCGTTTCAAAATGAATGGAGATACTTCGAGAATCTTTGCCCGCATACTCATTTGATCACTTTCTGGGGAGCATAGGAGGTGCCTGAAAACGATGTTGGAGTTCTTTTACTTGAGAATTGTCCGAAAGGTTCTTTAGTGGATATTATGAAACTCTCACCTAAATAGTAGCTATCTGAGTAATAGGTTTTGAGAGTCATTTTGTAAGTCTCGCATGGGCTTGAGCATATCCACGCAAAAGGTCTAGCGCATAGGGATATAAAAGTAGAGAACATTCTCCTAGCAGAAGATGGTAACTTTAAGATATGCGATTTAGGTTCTGTAACGAATAACTTGCTCTAAAAAATTGGAACTTCTGCGATTTAGCCATTACTTGAAGAAATTAATCATAACACAACTCCAATGTATAGATCCCCAGAGCAATTAGAACCATCACTCTTTAGAGATCAACCATTGGCAGAGAAAGTGGATATCTTCGCATTAGGTGTTTTAGGATATATTTTATGCTTCAAGAAACCTCCATTCGAGTCATCTTTAGGAGCAATATCAAGTACTTTTCGCTGGCCAGAGATACCCGCAACGACAGATGAATTCAAGGGATTGCTGAGTAAAATGTTGTCAGTTTCACCAAGTGATCGGCCATCTGCAGCAGCATTGATCAAGGCAATCACTCAGGACTTAAAATTCGATGAAGAAACTGATGGAAAGATTGATTCATTTATTTTTGCTAAAGATGGTCTCAAAGAAGCCAAAGCAAGTTGGTATTAGATATTACAGACAAAAATCACAGGGGTATTCTTCGATACATAAGGATGGAGTATGCTTATCCTTCTTATTTTTCCTGCATTTGTTTAGAAACTCTAAAAATAATGGAAAGAAAAAAATAACAAAGTTCACCATATATTTTTGAATAATCATTTGGTTTTTTTGGATAGTTGTTGGAGCATTACAAGTGAACGAATATGGTCCAAAGCAGGAGTACGTTTTGAAGCTGCTGTAAAAAGCATGGAAAAAACCTTAGAAAGTAGATAAGTTTTATAATTTGCTGTCGAATAATTGGAAGAAACACAAAATTAATGCAGTTGTTAATCTTAAGATGCTGATCCTCCTGCATAATTATTTCAAAAAAGGTCCAAGTCTAGCAGTGATAAACGCAAAACCTGAGTAGTTACTGAGTGAAGTTTCAAATTAATGGCAGGAACTGTTGAAGGGACAAGCTAAACTCCCAAAAGATCCTAAAAGAACTTAGTTCACGATTAAACTAATCATAAATTACACAGAATTACTCCGAGAAAAGCTGAAACTTCAATAAAAATACAGTGATTATTTCGAAGGCAATTTCTCTCCTAATCCGTTTATGAAGAGCGCTTCCACATAATTCAAGCCAATAGAGCCGCAGTTAATTATAGATTTATTTGTCTACTTAAATCATCTCCTAAAATTCGTGCAGAACAATTTACTCTTGCTAGGTTAACTCTGGAACATGCAAGCTTGCATCGCATTGTGCGTGCTCGACGAAATGTTTTGTATTCTATGTCTGTTTGTGCATCTCTACAAGACCTTCAAGCTTTCTACGAACTTCAATTCGAAACAATTTGACAATGAATTACTGTCCACATTCTTCGAAACGTAAGATACTTAGCTTGAAAACCTTTACAATGAGTTGTCTAGATTCTTTCATAGATGCACTTAAATAACTGAAACAACAATACAGTTCTCCTCGTTGATTCCATCGTTGCCTAGTTCTCTTATTGGGTACATCAAATCCACTCCTTATTTGAATAATTCATTTATAGCATTTAATGTATTTTAGTACTTCAACTATTCCGTGAATATCTGCGGACTGAAATTGCCATTGTCACTTGATCCCAACCTCACAGAAGCTCTAGCATTTTCAGCAAATATGACTGCATCATCTACTAGTCTCTTTAACTCTTTGCCATTGACTAAAAAAATGAATCCTAACAATAATGTAACTAGAATAAATGGTAATAACCTGATTAATATCGAATAAAGTAGCGAATAGAATGGTAATGATGGTCTTGCAATCACAGCAAATATCCCAAATTCTACTTCTAAAAAATCTAAATTTTCCTAATAAGAGTAGTAGTAAATACAAGTTGAAGATGGTCACAGTCCACAAGAGCATATGGATTTTAAAGATTAATTTGAGTTTGGAGTCCTAGAAGCTGGCGAATTAAGTATCGATTCAAATGATTTCTTACCAGCTGAAGAAAGCGAAGGAGCATCAAACCATACGCAGCATCAGCATTAGCATCAAAATATGCATCACTAAAATATCCAAACCAAAAATAATAAAAATAATAATTTGAACTCATAAAAGCCTTTAGATCCTTTTGACATGTGGAAAGCCCATGAAAATAACAACGAAGACGCTAGCAATGTCTTCTCGTAATTCTAAAGTGCCGCGGTGGATAAGACAAGATAGCAGATTTAAGTCGAAAACAACATAGAAAATTATTCACTGCATCCATCACATCCTACACTGATTTAACCTGACAAACAGCAGAATTTTATGATTCCAGTTACACCAAAGCAACCAGCTTTTAATACTGATAAGCTGAATGAATCTCTTCGAAGAAGCATCCAAGATTTCAAAGAGTTAGAAGATAAAAAAGTCTATGAGCTAGGTGATGTTTTTTAGAACTGCAATCACTTTGAGAATTATGAAAGTCACGAAGAAGTTGCAGAAGAAAGACAAGGAAAAAGTGAAATTAAAGCAAAAAAGATTATTCCTAACTTCAATCCATTTGACGTAGAGTATTAAGTCAATGAAGCAGAATAAGATTAACTTCAAGAAAATCAATAATAAAACTGGGAAGACTAGTTCAATGTCGAGTATGAACTGCATCATTAGTAGAAATAATAAATTGTTGAGAAAAAATAAAAGAAATAAGAGGAATTAAATGGATAATATGCTTTAGCAGATGAATAATAACTTAACTCACCTGAGAAATATCATTTAAAACCTACAGGAAATAATCAATAATTAAACGCTTCACCTTCTTAACGTTAGAAAATGAAAATGGAGCTTTTAAATAATGACAATTCACCTGCAAAAAAACAACAATTCCAGTAAAATTCTTCGCCAAAGAAACAATAGCAGTTAGTGGAATCATAACAAGAACCGAAGATTAAATTTCTATTAGTCCATCAAGACAGTGATTTAAATCTAGATGCATCACCTGCATCAGTACAGCATTAACAGTCTCCTGAGCTAAACCCACAACCTTCTCGGTTTATGCCTAAATAACCTTTTAATTTGTTACAACTCAAAAAATAAGGATCCTCTCCCAGCTAGTCTGTAATACCATTTAGTAAATTATAAAAGCACACTAGTTCTGATATGTTTGAAGATGGTGATACTGATAATACAAATGTTAATGAACAACCATTGAATAAACATAACGACCCAGATTCACCTAGTTTATAAATAAGAAAAGGATCAGAGTAATTAAATCATCAAAATGACCCATCAGAAGCATAGCCATTTCAATGTGATGTCGATGGAAGTGAAATGAACGAAGATATTGATACAAAAGGAATAAATCCAAATAAATAAGAATAAATCTATGAAAACCACTCTGCATTGATCAATTATATTAGAGATGAAGTGAGCTCAGAGTTTTATTCTTTTATTGTGGATATTTCCGAAGTTGATATTGGAGCGAAGATAGGATCGGGATGTAGCTGTGATGTCTATAAAGGTGAATGCAGAGGGAAATCGGTAGCGATTAAAGTCATGAAGCTAGATAATTCAGAAGAATCACATTTAAAAGAATTTTAGAGAGAAATAGCTGCTTTGATTAAGCTCAAAAATCATTAAAATCTCTTGTAGTTAGTGGCAATATCATCGCATGATGAAGATTTCTACATAATAACTGAATTCTGTGAAGGAGGAACGTTGTTTGATTTGCTACATAGGTAGAAGAAAAAAATCAAAATAATTCCTTGGAAACATAAAATCAGTTGGCTGACTGATATAGCCAAAGGGATGGCGTTTCTACATTAGAATTCCCTGATCCATAGAGATCTCAAATCACTCAAGTGAGAGAAATAATAATAAAAAAATAAAGATTGAGAATAAAAATTCCTTTTAAAGAAAGCAAAACTAATCTTATTTTTACTAATTTTTATTAGCCTGCTGTTTGATAAAGTATATGAGCCTGACATCGAGATGCCTCCTGCTATGAAGATTGCTGATTTTGGACTGACTAAAGTTGGAACTAATTCACTGAATCCTCATATATCAGGTGTTCTAGGAACGTTTGTAAAAAATAATGTGATTTCTAGGTTGGATCATTTAAGCTCAAGATATTATAAATGACGATTATTTTTGAATGTTAATTAATTAGCATTGGATGGCTCCTGAGATTATGAGAAATGAAAAAACCACTGTCAAAGCTGATGTCTATTCGTTCGCTGTAAAAGATAATAGATTATCATTTTGCACTTGCAATTATTGTTAATTTTTTATTGTTGATGAGATAGATTGTCATGTGGGAGTTATTTGTAAGATAGACACCATTCAAAAATCTTTAAGGAGTTGTTCAAGTCATTAAGTTCGTTGCTGATGAGCACGGAAGACCTGATGTAACATTACTTCCCAAAGACACACCTTTAGGAGTAGATTCAATTTTTTATTCTGACAATATCTTCAAATTATTTATGCAAATTTTTAAAATAAGTTGAAGGAGTTAATGGTGCTATGTTGGGATGAAGATCCTACAAAGAGGCCAAGCTTTGAGCAGATTATTAAATTACTGCATCACCCAGAGATTTTAGCATTGGATTGAGAAATTGTAGATAATTTTTCAACTTGAAACAAAAATTTTACATTAAATTAATTTCAAAATAAAAATAAGTTTATTATGTCAAAAAACTGAACTTTTAAAGATGATTCGTGTTATCCAATTTGTTGTTGTTGTATCAAAAGCTAATCTTAATGAAGATATTTTAACCTTAGCTGTTATTGTTTTTGAACTCAAAAAACCATGAAATTATGAAGTCAGAACTCCAAAAAGAAAAGCCTTCCCTTTTGATTAGCTGAAATTAAGGATCTTTAAACTAAATTTAGTTCGTTGATAAATCGAATTTTACAAAGAAGATTACAGGATATGTAAATTACTGAGGCTGTATATCTGGCTGTGCAATGCGACATGTGATAATTTGATAAACAAAAATATAAAAGTTAGAGCAAAAACAGGAGAATTCAAGAAAGTACAAAAAATCCTCTAAATAACAGGATAACCAACATGGAAGGAAACCAATATCAAAGTCAATTAGACGAAAAATTCGCTGAGATCTAGCAGATTAGATAGATCAAAGAAGGTTGGCATGAGGTTGTTAAACATAAAGAGCTGAGATTGTTATCCATAAAATATCAGAACAACGATATCAAGTTAGGAAAGATTGAAGGAGTTATTCATGCTAACTTTGAAAAAGCAGAGAAGTATTACAGTGAGTGCTTTGAGAGCTAGAAAAAATGCAGAGACATATGTGATGAGTTAAAGTGTCTGGAAGTTATTGAAGATAGGACTGCGGTCATTCTTTTCAGAACGAAGAGTAAGTTTATTGTAAGCGCTCGAGAAATCGTTTCAGTTCAAACCACAAGGAAGATAAATCCTACTGAGACGGTTGTTTTCAGAGCTAACATTGAAGGGCATAAAAATTCTCCGATTTCTAAAAGTGTTGTGCGTGCAGATGGTAAAATTTATGCAGTTTTTTTGAGAAAAGTTAGCGAAACTGAAACAGCATTAGAGGCATATTTCCTGATGAATCCTAAGGGAAGTGTTCCTACCTCGCTAGTAAACTCACTCATAGAGCAGCAAATAAAGTGCTTTGAAAATGATGTGAATGAAATTAACAAGCTGTGAAGTGATTTTTGTTTTTTGTTTTTTACATACAAATGCAACTCATTTTGAGATGTGGTGTTTTTAGATAATTCTAAAGGAAATTTCCACATAATTTACACTTTTATATAAAAATAACTGATAAAAAGATTTAAAATGTTCTATTTTCTTGATTAGCAAATATCAATTGGATGGTTTTAATTTGCTAAAATGATGCCTCATATTAGTGGATTCTAGATGAATTATGCATCATCTTAATATTAGAGTCGAAAACAGCTCATTTGAAGGTTTAAAATCGCAAAGTTCTAGTATTTTTCAGCATTCCAATAAATTAATAAATAAAAAGAAAAATAAACGAATATTTTGGTTGATAGCAAGAAAATGAACACACTCAAGAGAAGAGTTATCTTAACAGGCGCTGGTAGAGGTATTGGAAAAAGGGCCGCAGAACTCTTGCTGGAATAGCATTCCAAAGACTTCGCTTACGTTTTCACTCAGAGATCTAAGAGCCATGTTGAGTTGCAGAATCATCTGAAGAATGTGAACAAAAATGCAGAATTCGAGATCGCAGATTTAGAGCTGAGCAGCAAGCAAAGTAGAGATACCTTTGTCCAATGGTACAAAGAAAAATATCAATCTGTAGATGTGATTTTCAATAATGTTGGGATGCACGATAAGATCAATGACGTTGGAAAGAGACCTTCAAGAAGTGTTACAGAGCTGACCATGGGGGTTAATTTCTTGGATACTGTTGATTTGACTGAGTAGTTGTATCCAATCTTAAGTGAGGATGGAAAAATCATCGAGATGAGCACTAGAAAATCGAAACTTGTAAATCAACCACCTGCAGCATAAGAGATTCTCGCAGACCCAAATATCACAAAGGAAAAGCTCTTTTAGCTCGCTTAAGATTACATTAATAACAGTGAAGATCCCTCGAAAGATCTAATTTTCAGTCCTTATGTGTACTTCACATCGAAGGCGTTCTTAACAACTTATGTTAGGTTTGTTGCGTAGAAGTACCTCAAACCTAAGCAGTCTGTTTTCGCTGTGCATCCTGGATGGGTAAAGACTGAGATGGGAGGTAGTAAAGCATAAATGACAGTTGATGAAGCTGCACCTTATATTGTGAATATCATAACTGGTTATCCTTTTGAAAGACATCCATTGAGTGGAAAATTACAGTTCAAAAATGAAGATATGGGATTTTGAGAAAATATGAAGGAAAAAAAAACAAGAGACGAAGGAAATTCTTGACTTGATTTTATTCTGATGAATGAATAAGTGTTTTGTCATTCTTTGTGAATATGTCTTGGTATTTGATTCTGACTCAATATGAGATAAACATGAAAATAAATGAAATATCTATGTCCATCCCACAAATTCCAATTTTAATTTATTTTTAAATTGTATTTTTTTCTTCTTTTTACTATTTTTATGGATAATAAAAACGTTAGTAATTTTCAATGATATTTGAATGGTATTGAGTAAATGGATTGGAATGAAAAGTATTAGTTCTTTTAAGCCTGATTTATTTTAAAATAAGGGTCCATCTGTTGGTTAGATCATCTTAGTTTTTAGAATTTGTTTAATTAAGCACGGAGGAGATTGGGGGTAGGGGAAAGAGAGAGAGAGAGAGAGATGGGAGATCACAATTAGAAAGAGAAAATAAATAATCCCTTGTCTTGTCCGAATCGAAATGATTTAATAGTCTCCGTTTAAAGAAAAGCTAGAACAATCCCTTGTCTTGTCCGAATTGAAAATAATCTAATAACCCCAGTTAAAATAACATGCTAATTCCTTGTTGTATTGTCCGAATTGAAATTAATCTAATGATCCCCTTTAAGAGATAAGGGAGTCTAAGAAAGTAATTGAATTAATATAATAAAATAACATCCAAACTAAATTCAAAAGAAAAAAAAAATCTCAAAATGAACCCAAATATTGAACCCTCCCTTTAACCAGCATTCATCTCTAAGTCAGCTTAAAAAAAGCAGTGGCAAGCAGACACTTATGAGACTTGTTGCAAAGATGTAAATCATTGCATTGAATTTTTAGATTTTCTTTTGAGATAATATTTTCTTTATTTTTTTCAAAGATCACACCAAGAACTATCTCAAAGAAAGCTAGAGAGCTCCAAATCAAGGTATCAACGTTTAGTAGACTGAAGAAAAGAGGTGACAATGGAATCGACTTCTTGTCTTAGAAAGGTACTTGATCTTATATATAAATGAGTTTAATGATCGTTTGTGTTGATTTTCTGGTAGGCCAAGGCAAACCAAAGGAGTTTGATGATGAAGACATCGAATTCATCGAACCTTCTTTGATCGTTGGAAAACTAGATGCTTTCAAGACAGAAATGAGACGTAGACTAGCTCTAAAGAGGAACATCAGCTTAGACAAACTACCTAAGAAACTTGTTAGTTCAAAGTATCTCTGCTCCCTCAAGCAAAGATGGTTTGATATCTTCCAAACTGATAAGAAATCTTTGAAAGCTAAACTGAAGAATTCTTCATTCTCCTTTCACCCCCTAAACATAATCGAGCAATAGCAATTCGCCTGCTCCTCTAGCTGCTCCTCTGATAATTCTTCTGGAATTAACAGTGGAGAAGAAAACCAACAATTCTCTTCATCTCCCTCCTTCGAAGCTTCATAGTCAAGCTAATGTGATGGTAGTGATAGCTAGGTGTAGTCTTTTTCAATCGGAGACATCAACTCTCATCTTGAAAATCTAGAGTTCTCAGAAAATTCTTGTTCTCTAGTATTCAGCTAAGGACACTCTGGAGACTTCAACAGCAACAACAGCACCACTAGCAATGACTGCTAATCATCACATTAGATCTAAGGTGATCAACAATGGCCTCCTTTTTCAATGGAAGGAGTAGACTCTCGTTCTGGAGACTTATTCCCCTCAGAACACTCTTGGTCTCTTGACTTTAACTGTGAAAGCATCGACTACATCAACGACTTCAACCATGACAGCTAGCTATCATAATAAAATTCATTTGCTCACGAATTGCAGCAATCGTTTCCATTTCAGAACCAACAATCGATGAGCCCACTCCACAATGTTGAGTCATCTTCTAACCTCGAACACTAGGCAAGTTCAGACATGTCTACTCAGGCAACTGACTCATCCGAAACAAGCGACCAACTGCAGCTCAACGACCATCTTGAATTCAGTAGCTTTGACAATGAGAACTTATCTCTTTGGTAGTTTTTATAACTACCTTGATGACCTAGTTTTTTCATGTCAAGTATCTTCATTTTATGTGCTATGAGAATCTCATAAACAGATCATTTTTTAGTTTTCATCTTTCGATTTAACTCAAATTTACATTTTTAGCATTTAAATTCTTCAGCAATACATATCTCAATCGCCATCTTTGAGAACTCATTCGAAATATATTTCCAGTAAAATCTAAGTTTTTAAAATATGCGAAGACTTTTTCGTATGGATCCACAAGGCAATGTGAATAATTAAAAGATTAGGAAACAATAACAATTAACTTTAGAAAGAAATAAAGATGTGACTATTAAAAAATTAGTGTTTTGGGAAGGAAACATCCCTTGAAGATAATATGAGGAATACTCGTGCAAAATTGTTTTATTAACCAGGCTTACGTTTTGATTTCCCCCTTACAAATGAATAACATGAAAATTTTCGATATTTTGGGCAATTATCAAAATTTTTGAACTTACAAGGAAAAGGGAAGGAATTCAATCATAAACTATAAAAAGTGAGTTAATTAATCCCACCCCCCTCCCCCCCCCCCCAAAAAAACTTAATTCAAAAAAATACAGAAAAAGGTGCTATTATATTAAAATTTAGGCCTTTCTTTCCTTTAAAAACTAAAAAAAAATATTTTTTTTAAATTAGTTGTAGCAAAATATTATTTAATCTAAATTTATCTAAACTAACAAACAAGAATTCGGTTATTTGAAATTGGAAAAATTGCTATTAAATACTAATTTTCTATTGTATTTTTACATTTTTTTTTCATCAAAAAGAACCTACCCCCTTAATTTTGCTGTGACTCATAAAAATACAAGAGATCATAATAAAAAAAATTATTTGTGTTCATCAATGATTTAAACTTAATTCAAGCAATACATTGAATTAATTGATATTATTTTTTTGTTTCCGATTTCTTATTCAAAAGAATTGATTTTTTGATAGCAAAATAGTCTTAAAATCCTATCTAATAGCCTTGCCTTGGAAATACATTCTAAAATCAACTTTCTGATAAAACCAAATTGCCAAGCAATTAAAAATCCAAAAAAAAGATAGAAGATCCCTGCACGCGTCGAAAGAAAAAGAAACCAATTCCTAATAGAGAAAAGGAGAACCAGTTTATTATATATTATTTGAATTATATTATATCCCAAAGGATTCTCTCCCTATTTGTATTTAAACTTTTTTTGCGTAAAGATAAAAAATAGCTGACTACCATCTGATATGAACAACCAACGATTTTCCTCTCCTTTCCAGCAGCCCTAATAGCCATAACCTCCATTCTAGAATCAACAACAGGAGAATTTCCAGCAACAGCAAGGAAATTATTATCAACAAGGACCATTTTACTAATAACAAGGAGTTCAATAGTAACCAATGGGAACATACCCCTAAGGACCTTATTAGCAATACCAAGGTGGTTATTAATAATAACCGTATCCAGTTTAGCCACAGCAAGGATTACAACCAGTAGGACAGACTCCAATGCAGCCAAATTTTTTCAACAGCGATTTAGCAAAAAAGGCAAAAGTTGGTTATGAACTACTGAATGTCTTCACAAATCAAGCATTTGCGAATGGCGGTATTAGCGGCTACCTTCCTCAGCAGAGTCTCATCGAGAAATGGATTTTTAACCCTTATGTGCGATCATTCTTCGATATTGACAATTCGTATATTGTGCAAAAACTAAAAATAATATTCCTTCCGTTTCTCATGCGAGGAGATTGGATTGTGCATGTAAACGAATTCTAACCACCGATTGTCCAGCCAGGAGATCCACAATAACCATAATAATTGCAATAACCTTAGATATTCACTTCACCAAGAGATAATGTGCATTCTCCTGATTTGTATCTTCCGTTAATGGGGCTAATAACTTTCGTGCTGGTGTCGTGCTTATCCTCTGGCATTGGAGAGAATTTCAAGCCTGAAATCATTCAATCAAACATCACATACACCTTAATCATCACCTTCCTTGAAATCTATCTCTACAAGTTATGTAAAAACTCATTATTATTCATGAAGAAAAATAAGATTTTGAGCAAACCAATTCTATTTCCCATTTATTACATCCCATTTATATTCTTTCTTTCATTCTCCCATCTTTTCTGACAATGATTTCATTTTTTTCCCCAAAGTGTTCTACGTAGTCGGGATAAAGAATGTAGGCAATATGAACATGCTGAGCCACTTATCATATCGCTTCTTGTCTCTCACTTGCATTCTCATATCAAACCTTACGATCGGTGGATGGACAACCTTCATCATGATGGTGTACCTTCTGAGCACATCAGTGTTCTTCATTTTCAAGACTCTCAAACGGTACATTCACACACTCTCAGACGATTTCAGTAAAAATAATTTAATGATATTTAAAACGTGCTTTCAAATGAAATTAATCAGCATTTTTCATGTAGCATTAGATGCAGTTTTAAGCCTTTAATATTTGACTAATTCTATTTCTTTTTATCACAAATAACAGGAGAGATGAATTTCTCAGAACTTTCATAAAAGAATGTGCTGTATCTCATGTCAATTATTCAATTAGCAGTATCGTATCTACTCTTAGTGATTACAGGGGCATATTGATTAACAAAGACAAATGAAAGGAGTTTAAGCTATTGTCAACATGATTTTTGATTATTCATATGTAAAGAAACCACCATCTATGTATTTCATTTTTGTCAAATTTAAAGTTATTACATCCTTATTTCTAAGATATCCTAACCCTCTCCTATTATTCGGTCAAGATTTGTTTAAAAACCATGTTAATTTCTTATTTTTTTAAGAGAGAAGGGTGTTTATCACAAAGAAAAAACACAACCTAAAATATGAATATTTATATTACAACGAGTTATAAAAAAGAGAGAAACCCTCCCATGGGGGGATATTTGAAATCAAAGATCAGTTTTAT
>Ga0302271_10001354_pt1 | contig 23699 bp, 16 predicted proteins | sample III_Bog_N1_1_FD_198767 | JGI IMG/M metagenome (GOLD analysis project Ga0302271, IMG submission 198767) | Peat permafrost microbial communities from Stordalen Mire near Abisko, Sweden - III_Bog_N1_1 | ecosystem: Environmental > Terrestrial > Soil > Wetlands > Peat | place: Sweden: Abisko... | reverse complement strand
TCTTTTTTAAACTCTCTTTCTCTTACTCAAATAAATAATTTATTATTAAACATTTGAAAGAATACAATCCTACTTTTATAAATATTTATCTGCAATAAATCAATCTTTCCCCTAGAAGTTTTTGATTGATCAGACACACCTGATGATGATTAGTATTCAATTCAATTTTTAACCCCAACAAAACAAACTAGTAATTAATAACTCCTTCCTATTATTGTTTACAGCTTCCTATTATGTAAGACATTTTGTGTTATGATTCCTTTAAACTTGTTGGGATAGTTGTTATTGGGAAGTAGAAAAAAAAAAAAGAAAGGTTTTAGATCCTTGTTGGTTATTATTACGTAAGTAAGTACAAACCATTGAAAAGGAGCAGGATAATATCACTTTGAAACTATTTCTCTCTCTTTAAATTCGACTGCTTTTGTTCCAGTAAGCATTTTTTATGATGGTATTTCTCTGTTTCTGTGATGTTCTTTGCTGATTAATGTAAGGATACTAGCTTTTGAATTAATGGCTAAAATTGATACCTTTGTATTTTCTTGTGAAATTCCTTACTTTTGATGCTTGAGTAATCTCGAAAGCTTTTTCTAATCCTGTTTGAAATGTGTAATGAATTTTTTTCTACATAAAATACAATCATAAATGAACCAAGGAAATGTTAAAAACCATTCGATTTCCCTTTTTGAATCTCGAATTTTCTCAGTGATTGCTTGTTGCTACAAGATCTAGAAACAAACTTGAAGAGATCAATACAATCCAATCCCTTTCATCACCCCATTTCTCATCAAAAGTTCATGAAATATATTTCTAAAACATAAATTAATCTTTTGATAAGTCTCTCTCATCTGTTGTTGATTCTAATCCATGCAAACACCAAACTCCTCTCAACAAGATAATACTTTAATAATCTTTGATTGCTTTATGCTATTAAGTTTCGTTAGAATTCAAAAGATAAGCAAACAATCAAACCCAAAAAAAAACAAATATCTCCCCCACTCAAATCTCTCCTCTACTTATCGCACTAAATCCTCTCTCCTTCTCTTTGTTCCTCTTGAACTCAATGAAAGGAACACTAAGTTGTTTTCTTGATCACTTGCACTCGCAATTCCTTATCCCTAGAAGCTAAGTCCGAGAGTTTAAAACCCAACTAGATGCCTTCCAAAAAACATCCGATATTGAAGAACAACTCTTATGTAAGCTCAGCACTTTCTTGAGCGCACTCAGTCCAGTAGAATGGTATCAGGCTCTATTAAAGAACTACATTAACTTCAAAGCACAACAACAATAACAACAATAACAGAATTAGTCTACTCCAACACCTACAAACTAATAGCCTTCTTCTTCAAGTGCAGCGTTAATTGCTTACTAAAAGCAGCGGAACATAGAAATCAAGCGAAAGTTACTTCTAAATGAGGGTCTTAATAAGCTCACTCGAATTTGCAAGAGATTTCAACTCTTCTCAGCCTTCAACAGCATCAAAAAAGCATCTTTTTCTCTCAAGAATCTATGTACTTCATCCTATAAAACCTCCCAAGCTTTAGGGTATTTCCCTCATTCTACAAGCTCCTCTATCCATAGAGATCCTAATTCTCATCCACTTTCTACTACTAATTAGTCTTCTACTAAACCAATCGATGATAGAAACACATCAACTAGCTTTAAAGGTTATTTTCGATCACCGAATGCCCCAGTCAAAGTCACCAAGGATTTCAGAAACTCTGATAAAGAAAATCACAACAATCATCACAGTCCATACAGAGCATCCAATGCTACTTCTCCCAATCATCGCTCATCTGATAGGGTTTAATCGAGTAAACTCTATGATAGTAGTTTCAAGCGCACAAGAGACATTGGTAACAGCAACAGCAATAGTATCTGTAATACCCCCAGAAACATTGAAATTTCGCATGGACACATTCAAAAAGACGAAGCTTACAACTTAATGTCATCATAACTCCATCCAAAATCATCAAGAAACGCTAGTTCTTATGTATCTTCGTCATCTTCAAACACCACAGAGACATATAAAAGCCCTCGAAATCATAAGAACAACTCCAATAGCTCACTAACTAACATAATTAACACAAATTCTACTTACAATTAGAGTAATCTACCATAATCTAAGTGCTCTCCTACCAGACACTCAATTCAACATCTAAAAGACAATCTAAACACTGATTTACAACAAAAAGACCAAGAAATCCAACGAAATACTTACACTGCAACTGAAATGCTCCTAACTCGAGTGAACTCCAAGGAAGCCTTCAAAATCATCTAAGAAAAGCTAACTAATAACTCAATCACTAGATCAGAAGCTGCTTCGTTGCTAGATTCACTATCCAGAAAGTAAGACAAGCAAAATTGTACTTTCCAACCTGAAATCAGCACAGCAAATGAGTTCTACACCGCTTGCAAGCGAAAAGACAATCCTAGTCCCTTTGAAAGACTGTATCGAGATGGCGTAGAACATTAAAACAATAAATCGTAAATACTCAAGGATATTAAGAACTACTTAGATCTCAAAGAATGCACTTTCCAACCATAATAAAGAGGATCAAGAAATAATAATAATACTTCAGCAACACCCTGTAACAAAGGAAAACAAAGCAAACATCCCAACGATGGTGGTATGATAAGTACTACAGCTTCTATTGCTGCGTCTCCCTTGGAACGTTGGTAGCAATCTCTCGAGAAAATCAAAGCTAAAGTTGATAGCTCCTAGCAGTAACACTAGTAGGATATATCTAAACAATACAACATAACTCCACTGAAAAAACCACCAAGCTCTCCATCTGCGCAACAAAACTAATGTAACTGATCTTTAAGAAAATTTCTATCTCTTTTGTTTATTTATGATTCTGGTGTGTATGATTGATTAGTGTTCTCACGGCTGTATTCCGAAGCAGAAAGGAAGAAAAAGCAAGCAGAAATGAATGATGATCTAAGAAAATAACGAGAATTAGCAGAATGCTCATTCAAACCAATTCTCAATGCTACAATCACAACAAATAATAAGAAATCGAATAAACTACAAGAGTAATACGTACAACAACAACAGCGTTCGTAATCTCCATTAAGCTAATATCCTAAAGTGGTTGATGCTTCTGAGAGTGATTAAGATGACTTTGAAACATTATCTAGAAATCAGAGTCCAAATAATAATAGACAACTTCGAGGCATGTTGAACTATCAACTTGCGGAGACACTGCAGCCAGCGTTAAATAAGAATAAAACAGCAGCAGTAGCAGCAGCAGTAGTAGGAAGTGGGACATTACAAAAAGTTAAGAGTGTGAGCTTCATGGAACCGACTGTATATGAGTATTGAAGAAGAAGGTGAATTTGTTAATATAATCAAACAAAGAAATGACTATTCACATGCAGAGAGAAGTAGTATTATAATGTGTGAATATTCCATAAATATGTATGTGTTTGTTGTTGTTATTATAAACCCTGATTCCTCCTTTATTCCCTCTGCTATTTCAATTACTATCATTAAGAATATCCTTTGCGAAATCTTCAATGGCATCAAACTTCCTGAATTCATCTTCTAATATCTCTGGTCTGAGTGGCTGTTCCGTTGTAATCATGTTATTATTCATGTTATTGTTGTCATTAATAGCACTTAGATCGTTCAGAATATTCATATTATTCGGCTTAGTGCTACCAAAATTATTTGTTTCCAGACTATTAAAGTTAGCTTCTTGTTTGGCTGTTGTTCCCATCATCATTGGTTGTGGGTATTGTTTATAGCTGTTATTGGAATAGCTTGTGTTGAGTTATTACCCTTGTCGAGTGTAGAACTATTGATCAGATGTTTTCTATGTGTTTTGCTACTGCTGTACACTGTAATCATCATACAACCTAGTAGGTCTCTAGTTATTATTCACCAAATCAGCAGTCACATTCATTCTATTCATCCCTTTAAACTACTACTATTATTAGATTCCTGTGCTATTATTCCCTTAATACATACCACCTCTCACTGGTTATTACTACTATTACTACAATCCATTGCTACTATTACTACTGTAATTCCCTTTATTCGGTGTGTTATTATATTGTTAATAACTAATTTATCCTGTCTGTACATTACCCCCTCCATCTTACCTATCATGATAATAATACTCTGGCTACATAGTCTAATTCAATCTCGCTCCACCAGCATTCCCTGCATTCCCACTCACTCCATGTATCTTCTATTACTGCAACTACTACTTAATCCCTCTAATCTTATTCTCCTTATCATTGAGCATCTTCAATAACTCCTTAACCTATCCAGCAAAGCTATTCTTCGCTTCTGTCTCTATCCTTAGCTGATTCGACACCACCATGAGCTCCGTATTACTCTACTCTAGGATCACATTGACTTACTCTAATTACTTCATCTTCTAATTCATTTACTCCTATCCATCTAACACAGCCTTCTTTAATTTCGTTTCATTCTTCAAATAGCTCTCCATCGCACTGTTCAGCTTATTCAATATCTACCCATTCTTACTCTTCTCAGCGTCTAACTCACTTATCAAATCCTTTACTTTCTCATCTTCAGCTACCTTCAAGTTCATCAGTTCCTCCTTCGTTTCTTTCAGCATCCTCTCTGCTGCATGCTTAGCTCTCTCTGCATCTTTAACTCTCTCAAGTAACTACACTCTCACACTCTACAATTCAATCACCTCATTCTTATACTAATTCATCTCATTCGCAGCATCCGATCCTTGAATCTTATTTTCTTTAATACTATTCTACATAATAACTCCATCTCTAATTCTCTTCACAACGTCATCGAAGAACATTCTATCATTCGAATCCTCCTCTTCATCTCCTACTAAGCTACTATTCTCCTATTAGCCTCCTTTAATCTTAATATCTTCCCCTGTATGTGTTCTTATTACCATAGCAATCTACTCCTTGAATCCATTAATCCTCATCCTTTCTTCTTTCCTCTTCTACAATAATCTATTCTTCAACTACATTAACTTCCCTTCTAGCTTAAACAACCTCCTTTCTTAGCTCTTCACCGTCTAATCTACTTATCCTTCTAATCCATCAGATAGTACTCTCACCTACTCCTACCAAGATCGTACAATCTCTTGTATTTCTCTATTATGCTGATCTTTGATAATATTCAATCCTTTTTGCTGTTATTCATTTATCCTTTGCTATTCAGTGAATTGACTCTCCAATCTACTGATTGTCCTCTATAACTCATCTACTTGCTTCTCGTAATGCAATGCTATCTCATGTGATCCCTCTGATACCTTCTTGATCTCTTCCTTGTGTTTCGCTTCAATACCTGCTAGCATAATCTATTAATCTTTCTGCATAATATTCAACCGATGAATCATGATCTTCTCCCTGACTACATATTCTCTACAACGATTCTTCCACCAATCTTAATCGACCATACCATTAGCACTCTTCGCTTATTCTTTCACTTCCATCTCCTTACCAACTATTCTCTAGACTTCACCATCAAGCTATCTATCCTCATTACTACTACTGTACCCTCTAATTCTTTAAACATTCAATCCATCGATGATCTCGATCTAAGGTACAACTCTTTTGATATTCTCTCTGTACATAGCATCACTAGTTACATGTAGATTCCCTGCTACATTCAGTTCTCGTAGTGCTTTGTTTTATGCTAATACGCTGAAATCAACTCTACCCAATTCACCTAGTCTATTGAATCTTAAATCTAGTTTCTCTAATTATTGTAGATTTCTCAAGGACGATGATGAAGATATCTCCGTGAGTAAATTGTTACTTAGATCAAGCACAGTCAATGCTGCTAGTTCATGCAATCCAGCAGTACTTGTAAGCTAGTTCTTAGATAAGTTTAGTTCTTGCAAGGTTCGTTTCAATTCCTCGAGATTCTCGATTTGAGATATCTCATTATTCGATAGATCTAATCGAACTACTTTGCTGCTGCTGTTACGCATCACCGCCTTTATGAACTCTCGAGATATCACACGGATAGTATTATTACTACGGCTGCTCATTCAAGAGAAACAGAGAGAGATCAAGCTAACCTTATGTGTGTGTGTATGTGTGTGCTTTGTTGCCTTAAAAGATGATGATTGTGTTGTACAAATGAAATAATCAACAATTTGATGTAATTAAGTCGATTTAAGTTCTCTCTTTCTCTTTCTTTTTCAATTTGAAGTTTGATTCAGATTTGTGTGTACTTGATTCACTAATTGCTTATTCGCTAATATTCTCCATAATCCATTCTTCTTCTCATTGACTAAATGAACAAATAGTTCTTTGAATGGCCCTCCCCTACTTCTGTATCCCTCCTTATCATCCATAAAACCACTGGATTTCCTTCCATTCCACAAGAAAATACAAAATATATTATTCATTGTTTTTTTTGTCTCATACCCTTTTGTTTTTGTATTGAATGATTGAGTTAATTCAAAAATGTATTTGTTTTCCACTTAAAAACATAACAAAACAAGCAACAATGCATGGATTAATAACACACATCATCCATTCAAGGGAAAGGTCTCTTTTGTCCTCTGAGCTTGACAAGATCTACTTCAGTGCGCTCGTAGTCCAATTTATCTTCATGCTAGTGCTGGTTCAAATCGCGCTTCTACTTATTCTAAAAGACAATAATAACATGAGTACACACAAATAAGTCTCTTAGTCTATCTCTCATATGCCTTTTCTTTCTTACAAGTTGTTAGTTTTCTTCCTTCATGGCTTGTCTGATGGCTGCTTTCTTGCGGTTGAAATCGTCTTCAAGCATACCTCTATGTGTGAATAGCAATCACATCAACCAAACCAAATAATTAGCATCAATGATTTCAAGATAACCTCTATTTCTCAATCAAATTGAAGCAAACTATATTGCTTACCTCATCCTATTGAGTTCAAGAGTCTGTGTGGCATAAGCTCTTTCTTCATTTCTTTCAGCTTCGTCTTTCAATTTCTTCTCTCTCATCTACTGCTCGATCCATTGCTTTTGGGTCTCTTTTTGAAACTTAATACGAGCCTCATAAGCTAGTTAAACACACAGTCAAAAGCAATATTAACCAAATTGTCAATCAGGATAGCACATCTCTATCAACTCCCATTGACAATACCACAGCTGCGTAAACATACATGCCGTTTATGCAAGATCCAAACCGACCAATCAATCAAGAACACCATAATATAAACAGCATAAAGTAGTAGCTTGTTGAGTGATGTATTATTACCTAGATCTTCTCCTTCGAATTCTTTAGCACCAGAGCAGCCTTCAGTGTTGTTCCATAAGGGATGCTCTCTGAAGAATGATTCTTTGACTCGTTTCATAACTGTTTGGAAGGACGAAATAAATGCTTATTCTGCTGATTGATTCGATTGTTTTTTCTTTGAAATTTATTGTTTTTTATTCCTTTTTCTCATTTAAAACACCCCCACTCCAACTTACAACAAAAAGATAACTAACTACTACTCTTTATCTCTTTCTCTCCCCACTGCAGCAGCGTTTCCTTTTTAAAACCCTTCTTTTTGTTTTTCTGCTTCTTCTATCTTTGAGTGGGTAAGTGAGTGTGTCTTTGAAAGCAACAGAAACGAGACGCTGCTAATTATTTCTTATTACCTGTAAAAGCAATTACCAACAATAGCAAACAATAATAATCATTGTTTCTTCGTTCTTCTTCTCTGCTCAGAAGCTAATTAGAAATATATATATTGCGAATAAATCCAACCAATTTGAGATTAAAATATTACTTTCCGCTTAGCTAAGCAAGCAACCACAACTACCTCGTAGCATTTCCTCTCACTAACCTAATTGACATGTCTTTGTAAAGCTAGAATAAGTACATTCTGGAGTTTGCCGAATCAGCTAAGACCTCCGCTTAAAGCCATTTAGAGTCACTGATTAACCATGCCACTCAGCACACAGGTGTGTTCCAGTTCACTGAGCTTCTCGCAGTTCCTAATGTCAAAGAAGTACACAACAATTGAAGATGAACCTAATTGGTTAAAGCAATCAATATGCATGTTAATTATATTTTCTAACAGCTTTAGAACAGTCCTTTTAAGAAAGCATATGATTTACTCAACCTCTTCGCGTATTCGAACTATTCTGCATGGTTCAATGAACAAGACAAATATCCTAATTTGAATGCGCTCCAAATCAAAAAGCTCAGGATACTCACACTCGTCAGCTTGGCTGAATCAGAGAAGGTATTTAGGCATTTCAACAACGAAACAAAATTTATAAAATAATCGCATAAATGGATATGCAGATTCATATGGTCTATTTGAACTCTCACTCACTCCTATTTTTTAGGTGCTTGGATTCGAGCTAATGAAGCACGAACTTGGATTAGCTTAGCAAGATGAACTAGAAGATCTAATCATCGAGAGTATCTACGCAGGTGTCCTAACAGGCAAGATCAGTTAGTCCGATAGAGTTCTTAGAGTACACCACACACAAGCATATAAATATCAATAAGCATAAGGATATTTCATATAAAATACTTCTGTTGTTGTTTAATCTAATTCCTTAATAATTATATAGGTTAGCAATGTGATAAGCCGTGATGTGCGTCTATCTGATGTCAATAGCATCAAGAAAAAGCTTCAGAGAATGTATAAGATTAAAGGGATAATAAGGATGGGTTTGTAATGCTGTTGTGGTTTGTATTTGGTGTATTTCACAGATTAGATGAGAATAAGCGTGTCTAGTAGAGTTTGACTGAGAAAATCGCCGAACTAAACAAAGACAAAACAGCTGACATTGAAGCTAAGGCACTCGTTCAGTAGAACAGATAGCTGCTCTCCGCTCTTGCAGCGAATAACAATAATAAGGTAAAGAAACATACCAAATCATTAAAAAATACTAAACTCATAATCTATTATTTTTTTCTTTGAATATATTGTAGGATAAAAAGGCTTCCCTCAAGAAATACCAAGACATGTGAGATGATTAATCACAACGAAGGATAAATATGTATGAATATGTCTGTGAATGTTTATACAAATTCGTTGAGTTAAAATTGATTTTCAATACATATTTATCTTGATTTTTCTTAATCCCTTTTGAGATCAAGCAATTCTGTTATTATCTCTGTGTGAAATTGAGTTTAAACACATATTTTATAACAAATCCCGCGGATTGAATTTAAGCGCTGTTGCTCCCACAGTTTGAGAAGAAGAAATATCTCTCTGTCTATCAAACATCAAACTTTAATCCTTTTTTTTTATACAAATCTTTGTCACGATATGGAGGAGTACCTCTAACTACAGCGTGGTCTTCAGGATACTCAAAAGGAGCATGAGTAGCAACATTATCTTGTCTAAATCCAATCCTTAGTTATGAATAGTCAAGATGAGCAACTCGTTAGCACTGTTTACCTGCAGCTAGTGAACTCCCTCGCTAATCTAACTCAATCTCTACAAAGCCGTGTGTTGGAGTTAATATCCTGCACAGCTTAGCAAATCTTCCGTCGACTCAACAATCAAAAGTAAATCTTAGATGTGCTCGTCACGCATTTCAATAGTTTAGATTCCGCAACGAGAATCATCGCTATGCGTGCAGTCGGCCATCTCGCGGAGTTCTTCCCAAGTAGCTTCGATACATTCCATCTACTCATGGATGCATTGCTGAAGACATCACGGGATGAAGAACTCGATGGATGCTTAGAAGCTGTAATACGGTTCGTGAAATAGAACTAAACTCATTAGTTCGCGATGCGAGTACTCTTCAAGGGGAAATAGATCAAAGAGAAATGCGGTGTGCGCGTATATTTGTAATTGCTTGAAGCTATGCATCTGCAGAATGCACCTGATATGTTGCATTAGCAGTATCTCGAGGAAGTACTAGCGATGCTATCAGGGAAACCAATAATTGAAGATCTCCCGAGGAAGCTACGATTAGCAGTACGAGTGTGTCGATTGAATTGCTCATTAGGTGTGCGATTCTTTGAGTTTTGCTTTGCTAATATGGAGAGTTTAACTGCGGTGAAGGAGATAGAAGAGGAAGAGATAACTATGAGCTAAGGTAAAGAAGCGAAAGAGAGATTCAGTAAAGATATGTTTGATGCTAATAGTCTGTTCATTAAGACAACTGCAACTGGGAATAATAGTAACAGTAAAACGAAAAGTAGTAATATTGTTGTTAATCATAATAGTAGTGCTGCAAATGCTGCTGTTGCTACGACTACAAACACGACGACTTCATAGCTAAGTGATAGGCTAAGAGAAGCTAGTCGATCGCTAGAAGGATTCCTTCATAAAAAGATCAAACTCAATGATAATGTGTTTGCAGTAGTAGTAGGAGGAGGAGCGATGGTGAATACTCCTAGTGCTCCAGTGATCCCAGTAGCTGTAGCACCACAGCAATCAGTGTTGCTAAGTATAACCAACACTAAATTGTCTGAGGAGAGTTATAAGCAAAGCAAGCGCGCATCACAAGTGCTCTAAGCTATCAATTTGATTCTCCGTCGATCGACGCATCTGGGGATAAGAACAACCAGTTCTTTCACTGATATGATACTAGCTATGTAACAGCCAGCAGTCTAAGCTACTGCTGCTGCTGCTGCTGCTGCTACTGCTACTGGTGGGATGTAACAACAGCAACAACTGCCAGCTGGAACCACAACTACTTAAGCTTAGTCTCTCTAACAGAATCACAATCCTGAGATTCGATTCAATGTGACATCATTGCAAGAGTATCTGCTACATACGAGGAGTGCTAGAGTGTCCATACAATAGTCTCTTATCAGCAGTAGCAGCATATCCCAAAGATTGACTGTGTTTCTTAGGATGTTCTCAAACAATGGATTGAAAGGGAGTAGTAGTGCAAGCAAGAGCACTACTACCCAAAATATGAACAATTCTTCAATCACCTCTACTCTTCCAATCTGTGATAAAGACTTAATCGAATGCACTGAGGTTCTCCTAGGAGATGCATAGATCCTTGAAGACTTGAATGCTAGCTTCGTTGACAGTAACTTCTCCAGCTTGCAGAGACTAGGCTATGCATTACAATACTAACTACAAGATCTAACATAACTATTTAAATTAACTAAATAGCTACTCGCTAGGATATATAATATAATCATGTCAATCGGATCAGTCAATTCAAGAAAGAATCCGAATAACTTAGAGGAAGAACGATCGAATAGATAAATGGCGAACAAACAAGATTATTACTACTACAGCTTAGTATAATTGCAGTGCTTAGTAGGTCTCTTCGGTGGGTTACGAAGCAATGAAACTCTCCGATCTGACATTGAGTCATTACTAAAAGACCACTTACTGAAGCTTCTCACTACAGCATTCAATGCCGCTATGATGAAGGACAACAAACTAACCCCTGCAGGACAAGACAATCCTCAGTTAGTAACAAGAACACAATCCCAAACCTATTGTGATGATGCCCTCTTCAAAGATAAGCTCCTCTCGTTGACGGTGATATTCTCATGCATGCTGCATAATAAACTACTCACATCGAAGACACTCCCTGGGTTCATCGAAACAGAATTTATATCAAATGCTGCCGGGGTTATGGACAGGAATAAGTATAATAACACAGGTACAATATTCTAAGTCATTAAGCGTACTGTCAACTAATTAGCTAGTTATGGATTGCTGGTATCAGCTGGAAAATTACTGTAAGTTATCCCCAGGGAGTAGTAGCAGTAGTCTTCCAGTAATACCTTTAGCTTGTAGCTGTAGATCCTGAATGTATTTGGCTAGGTTGGAAAGGAGTTGAAGGCAGGTATTAGTAGTACAACCAAGCAAACCAAGAAAAGCAGCACTGCTAAGACTACTACTAACAATACTAATAATACAATAATCTTATCGCTGTACGATCTGATGCTATCCATGATTTCGAAAGACAACAATGACTATCCATTCCACACACATTTCCTAGAATTCGCTTGCAATTACTACAGTCTCTTCTTGAAGTAAGACACCAATCCAACGAAGAGCAACAGTGGCCTGCATGGAGGAGTTCAAGTCGACAAACAGGAATAGTTATGTGCTCTTCGTAGCTAGTTACAATTACTGCTATCACCTAGGTTTAACTTAGACAGTGCTTCATTGTCTACCTTACGATTCATTAATACACTTCTGTCTATCTTATCCATAGCTTATCAGTAGGTGCAGTAAGAATAGCATCCCCCTCATCCACAGTAGCAGTAGCAATAACCATAATAATATCAATCAGCCATATCCCAGTAAGTACATTAATTGTTTCCTTCCCTTCTCAAGAAAGCTAATTCTGCATCATAGTAACATCCTTCTTCTTCTTCTGGATATCTCGCCGACTCATCTTAGCCTTAATCTTCTCATCCACTCTTCCCTAAGCAGCAAGGCAGTAGCAGCACCAACAACACCAACAACTCTTAGTTCTTACAAGCATTATTTGCAAACCAGCCTTCAACATAGAATCTAATTCGATAACAGCTACTACAATCCTCTAGATCTTCCTCGATTGTTTCCTACGTTGAGTATCTCCAGCAGCAAAAGATCGAGGATAACGAAACTATCGAAGAAGAAGGAGATTAACTAGACCATGATAAGGCTACATCTTCAGCTTCTTCATTGGATTTCGATGAAGACGAATATGATTCTAATCCATTATTTGACATGTTCATCGATGGTCGCCAACTCTTCGTGGAATAGCTCAGTGGATTCAAAGATCCTTAGAATATCATCGATTATCTCACCGTTCAACCACTCCCTCTACCAAGAGCTCTATTCGTATTGAAATCGCAGCCAAACATTGACATCAATCTACTTCCTATGTCATCGCATCAAGTACGAGCTGAATCAGGCATGTTCATTCAAGGTTCAGTGAGTCTTATTAACTGGGATAGCTTGATTGACTAGCACAGTAGCTCTTCAATGACTACTACTAAAATCAACTTGAAGATTAACTTAACGGAGGAACTTAATTTCTAACAATCCATCTACAAGAGAATTAACACAATCAATTAGGTGTTGTAAGTCAAAAGCCAAGAGAATAAGCATCCGAGTAGAATGAGTTATCCTAAGAACAAGCAGCTTCGTAATGCTGCAAGATCTAAGGAGAATTCAACAATGAATGCGGAATTTGCTAGTCTAATTCTATTCCCGAATATTGGTATGTTTGCAGTCGATATCAGTGTTGAAGTTAGATGTAGTAAAACTGGGATGCTACTGCTATCAAAACAAGCCAGTATCCCACAGAGAATACATGCAATCTGACAGAGAGAGTAAATTGATGTAAAACAGTAAATTAGCTTTAATTACAAAAATGTGTTATGTTGTTGTATGTACAATTATTTTAATTAAATAAAAGCATTAAAATATCTCCTAAGACTATGCATTTATGCTGTGTTAGCCTGTTATCTCTCTCTCTCTAGCAGCGCAGTGGTTTCCCTGATCGCTTGCTCTTTTGTTCTCCCATTCCTTTTTCATTCCACTTTCTACTGTAGTTGCTGATATTTCTGCAAGAACTGTATTATGTTCACCGGATTGACAATCGCTTCAAACCTATAAATCGCTGAGTTCTTATCAGCTAGAGTCGGTCCTTTAATAGAATACACTCTATTTATCTTATCTTCGATGATTTATATCACATCCAGCAATATCTTCCATCCGAATGCTTTGAGAATCCCATTCAAATGGAAATGGCTGTTTATCAAATACGCATCTTTGTATTTCTTCTATCGTTTCTTCTGTCCATTACTGAGGGTGTTCTCAGTGTCCAATTCGGCTTGTGTCTTCTTGTAGAATTTCTCTTCGATTGTAACGAATATCCCTTTTTCCTCGCAGCGCAGAGGATCGTAGATTGTTATGCGAATACCTAATGGGGAATCTTCTATCCCTAGATAACTCATTGTTACTATTTGCTTGTAGAATCCAGGGCCTAAGAAAGAGGAGAGAGGGAGGGAGAAAGGAATATTATTATTAAGAATGTGTTTAGTTGTGTGATTTAACAAATGGAGAAAGTGAATAATTCTTACCAATGAGAATCCTCTGGGAGGATCCTAATGTGAGATTCCGTTTCATGATTGCATTTTCACTGAATCGTCCATAATCATCTTCCTCGAGCTCTTCACAGGAAAAAAAGAGATAAATTGAATAAGAAATAAAGGGAAATTAATGATAAGTTAATGAACAGTAAAAGAGTAATTGTTGAACAAATTAATTTTTTAATGGTAAATCAACATTCTTTGGATTTATTAAATTGTATTTACACTTCTCGAAGATGTAAAGGTAGTATTAGTGAGAAATCAGATTGCATATCCCAACTTTATCCGAAGAATCAAGAGAATCATATTGAACCCCATAATCCTTCCACAATTCAGAGAATTCAAGCTAAGAATGTCCACTTGCCATGATTTTCTTCTCCTGGGGAGCTAAAAAATGATCATTTTTTATTAAGGAATGATATTTCTTTTTTACATCTTTTGGAAAAATAGATGCTCAAGTATTTTGAAAGTTACCATGTGTGAGGAAGGTGTTTTTGAGCTGAATATTAAAGATTTGTTTTGTTTGGTCAACAAAAATGTATGTAATTTGCCCTTTAAATATCTTCGGAGCATTAATTGGAGTGGGTGTTTTAGTAATGGAGAGCTTAAGAAGTTTATTTGAGAATTTCAGATTGAAAAGAGTTATGTCTTTAATCTGCAAGTCAGTCTGCAGAAATTGCTCGATATTCTCGATTTAAGAGAGAAACAACGATGTAAACTCACTGAGATTCTTTACTCTCAGTGATTCCACAGTGACAAGATCAATGCTAGTTTCTTAATTGTATTTAGTTGTGAATTTTTGTAGATTTTAGTATTTCTGCTATTATGGATCCAGCAACTGACTCAATATGTCATTGTCATGCTCAGAGTCATCTGGAATAGAAGAGGGGAATTAAGTTTATTTCTTTAAATCAGTTGTTTTTATCTTTTCCTCTGTCAGACTATCTTTTTTCTTCTTTGTTAAAGCTATGATATCATTGTATTTATCTAAATACTTGTGATTCTCATCGATGTTCTCAAAGAAATATTCCTTTGTTGCATCGTCCAGTTCTAAATCTACACGGAACGAGTCCTTCCTAGAGTTCAAGATAATTTTAACAACAAAAATATTAGCAAATCATAATCTGATCCGCCAGATAATCGTAATATTTTATAGTTGATATATCCTACCTATGAAGGAAGGAGAATATGATTCTGAGTTCATTTCCGATGACATGAAGAAATGCAACTTCGCATTCCGAGTTAAGAAATTTAATCGACCAATCCTTCGAAATCAATCCAATAGGCTTAGGTAAAAGAGCTACTTTGGAGTTATCTATGATTGTCATAAACGGTAATACAAAATGAGTTAGGATGTCTTCTATAGATTAAATTGATTTCAGTGGCTTCTTGTGAGGAAGTACATCCTAGAATTCAATATACTCCAAAAGAGTCTGTAGATCATCGAGGGAAAAGACTTATTTTTATATCTACTGCATAGTTTTTAAGTTCGTAGCCCACAAAGTAACTTCAGATTCATTAATATCAACATTTATCCTAAATTATTCGCTATCTATTTCCACCAATTTCCATCCATGCGCTTTTGAAGATCCTCCTTTCATCAATTTCCTAGCATCAAAGTAGCATTTATTCGGTTAGTTAATTCACACCAAAAAATAATATTGTTGTGTATTGTTTGACATAAACGTATGTTACGTGATATCAGGGATATTTTTGGAAGCATTTGAGCTGGCTTTATTATTATTCTAAACAGAATTATTGAAAGTTTTAGTTTCCGCATTGGAAGGTGATGTAGGGAAAACTGTATGCGATCGACAGTCGATTTCGCAATCCTTCTGAAAATTATTATTATGGCTTTCTTAGAAGTTCACGCTTTTTTGTTTCGTTAAAAAATTCTTAGCTTCAGTCTTCACCACCAGAACTGCATTCCCTTTAGAGACATTTTAAGCCTAAAGTTGTATTTTAGGTTACTCCTTTTCCTTTTGCTCCTCTTACTGTTGCTGTTACTAGCTCATTCCCAATTTCTTTTTGTTCTCTTCATCTAATTCCAAATCTTCAATCGTCCCTTTTGATTTCAATACAATTTCTCCTATGCAATTTGTTTATCGCTAGAACTAACTGAACGATGAAGAATTCTACAAGCTAGATATTGCGGTGTTGCGCAGTTTCGGGGAGATACTTGTATCTTAGCTGTCTTCCTCAAGTATCCTGTTGATTTATTAGTTGCGAAATTACAAGAACTACTCATTCGAATCAACCCTATCGCTATGTTCGTTTTCTCTACGGTTTTATTGCCTTGGAAAAAAATTACAAAAAATAATTGAAAAAAAACTTCTAAAAACAGAATTATTTTTCTGTTTGTTTGTTATCAAACATTTCCCTACCTCCTATTTCCTAAATGCGGTGCAGAAGATGGTGACGATGCAGAAGATTATTTCTAATACAATTAATATTCTTGAGCCTAAAAATTATTGTCTGATTAAATATTTTTATTCATTTCACCTTCGCTGTTGCCAGGAATAATCATTTCCGAGAATTCATCGTTACTAACAATGACTTTAATGCTGTTTGCATCACTTTTATTGGAAATCTACTGACTCAGAAGAGGGCTTGGACTTTGCTCATTTGCTGCTATGCTCGACAGTGTACTAATGAAGTTAAAATTCGTGGAATTGCCATTGGCACTACCAGGTGTCTAAGAATTTGTTTAATACAGTTTTATAAAAGGCTGCTGTAATTTCGAAGAAGAAACTATGTTCTTCAACTCGCTAGGAGATTTATTCTCGCTGCTTTCTGTAGGGGACTCTTTGATTTATAGCACTAAAGGAGATTGCTTTTGCTTAGAAAGAGAAGCAGAAGTTGGGGTGTCAGTTTAGGAACTAGTTTTTGCAGTTTAAAGTTAGAGTTTCTATTCCATTTCAGAAATTCTTTCGTTTTGTTTCCTCAGAATATCTTATAATTCCTTCAGATTCACTTTGTCAGCTTCATCCGTTGCTCCTTCTTTAGCCGCTTGGAACTGTGATTATTAGATTTATTGTTGTTTTTAAGAAATCAATAAAGATTCCTTTTTAGAGTAGACCTATTCACTTTTTGGTCCTTCTTTAGAAACATTTTTAATCAACTTAATCTTTTTGGCAGGTGGAATGCTATTATTATTATTAGCAGTTGATGTGATGTTGGATTGTGGCTATTAATTATTATTAGAATTGCCATTTCCATTGTTAAAATAGTTATTCTAAAGAAGATTTGTATCTTCAAAATCACTTTATTCTTCTGTTGGTATTCTTTTATTCTAAAGAGCTTATTCCAGACTAGCAGTCTAATTACTGGTGTTAGTTATTGAATTATTATTAATATATTTTTTGCTTTTGCTGTTCTTGAAGGCAGGATGACTGCTGTCAGAGTAATAATAAGAGGAATAGAAACCAACTGGTTCTTCTTGCTATTACTACTGTTGTGGCTATTATTATTGAATTTATTATATCTTTGGATCTATTTATTGTTGTTGTCTGATAACATTTGAATAAGCTTATCCCTGCATTTGCTTTTTCTATTGTTATCTCCAGCTTTGATTGCCTTTTCTTTCTCCGTAATAAGGAGAATCATCTTGATTATTTTAGCTACTTTATTACTATTATTTTCTTTCTGGCTATCCTGAACCTTATTACTATTGCATTTCTAACAACAGTTATTCTTCTTCTAAACTGAGAGGCTATGACTATTCAGCAACAGAAGAACCAAATACACTGATATTACTGTCTGTCTCTTTATCTCTGTTGTAATTGCTTCTGTTAGTTTCTAACTAATTAGCTAAAAAGTTGTTAACTAAATTCAATGACAGTGCTGATTGTTATGTGTTAAAACTCTTCGTGCTTGTCACAGAGCTATTCTAAGTGCTATTGCTCTAAACACCTGTTTTGCTGACTTATTAGCGGATAATTGTATTAGCGTTCTGGGGGTCTTCATTGCGATACAAAGGAGAAAACAGCTAGCAGACTGCAGGAGATCCAGTTTGTTTTTTTAATTTTTGATATTGTTACAACTGTGAGACTTCAGTACTTGCGTGGGAAATCAAAGAAGGATCGACTGCTTGAATTAACTGACGTGAAGGGGAAATATAAGGGATATCTTATACTAAAGGACTATTAGTAAATTCTTCATTTATGTTCTTTTAATTAGTGTTGTTCTGTCTGATGATAACTGAAGTTGTTTGGTTAATCGCTTAAGAAGTATTGAAGTTACTTTTTGGTGTTGTGATATGCTTAACAGGCCCACTGTTGTACCTTGTTAGAATTGTTTAGCTTTATGAGAAGAATTCACTATTGATATTCGCTGGGTTGTATGCGTTTCGAATGTCTTCTTGATTGGAGAAAAGCGAGTTATTTCTAGGCATGTTAATCGCTGAATAATCTGTGTTAAGCTGGGATTCTGATTCTTCAGTTTTGAATCGGTGTTCATTAGAATAAGGGGATTTGAAATGCTAACCTGTGCTGCCAGTATTTATGTTATTAGCGTTTTTGCTCTCGTAATATTGCTAGTTTGGATTCGTATTCTTGAGAGACTTTTTACTGTTTGAGAATATATTTGGAATCGATTCTAACGATCTTCTAGGCCTACCAAAATGCAGTTGATTTTTCATAGTTAAATTAGATTCTCCTCCTCGATCTGTTTGAGCTTCGGCTTTGGTAGTTTTATTGCGTTCTTTGAATGAAAACAACATCAATAAAAGCATCATTGAAATATGAATGAAAATTGTCTATGAATCTCCCCTCCCAATCATTAAAATCTACCATTCGATAGTTTACCTTATCCATGCAAGATCGAGGTTTTATTATAGAATTGTTTATCAAAATTCAAAATATCTAAAACTCGTTTTTCTTCTGATTGCGAAGTATACCCAATTCCATAGGCAATAGTACCAACAGACTGGAAGCTATTTACATAATTATCTTGCTTTTCTTTCTTTAAAGCTGCTAGTAAAGTTTGAAATTTCATCATAAAACTATTCTCAACGGGATTAGCTTGCTCGGATAAGCACATTCGACTCAATTTATACCCTCGGGAGAATGTCCGCAAGGCTTCTTCAAAGAATTCAATTTTCGAAGCATATTCGGTGATATCCTGTATTTATCTACCGATCCCCTATTGCGCCCTTCCCAAGTTTAAGTATGTGTTCAATAGGACAACAGCGTTTCTTCCAGGAAGTTTCTCAAAGTTCGAATTGTTATTAGAATCTACTAATCCTCGATTCTCTTGTTATTCTGCTTGAACCTAGTACAAATTGAATTAATTTAAAAATTGAGCTAGGGAAATATTTGTGTGAGTGCTTTACAATGGGTTCTAGATCGGATGCAGAAGCAAAAGACAAATACAAAGCCTTTTCGAATTTCTATTCCCCAAGATAAATCGAAGAGAGATTGTTTAAGAGAATCGAAGCTTACACACGTTGACTCATAGGAATTTGTGATTTATGCCATGAAGGTTCTGTAGCTTCTCTAGTTTGTTATCTACTTTCATTGTGAAATCCTTTAGAAAATCTTATTTTGAGCTCCTCCAAGTCAAGCTAATAGTAGTGCTTCAGACAATATTTGAACACTTTCTTCGCTAACATCTTCTATTATCCTCTTTGTAGCAGCAGTTGAAAACACAAACAATTATTTTTTGTCCTTTAGGGTAATGATTTAATGTAATAATTCTTGAATATTTTGTCATTAAATCATAAGAGGAGACTTACTTTGCTAGAAGTGTTGCTAAATTAACGAGAACAGTACTGAATATGTGCTCATGTTTATCAGGAATGTATGTCATCTACATCAATCTCAATGCAGAATTCAGTAAATCAAATGCTGTTTGAGTATCATCTTGTTTCAAAAAGAAGAACAATAAATCATAAAATGAATTCCTATCTTGTAATATCTTTGCCAATAAAAAACAAAATAGTTTCATAAATACTGCTGGATTCGAATATTTAAGCATATCTGTTCAACGTTAGAACTAAGAATTAAGTTTCTTGCTGTTCCAGTGGGTCAATTTCTTTAGACAGCAATATTTTTCTCGACAGCATTCCTAATGCGACTTTTAACTCTCCAATATTCTCTCCTCGCTAAGATTTTCAAATGTCAAAATGTATTATTCTGATTGAAGAACTCATAGAACAAGATGTTTGTTTGGCTAAATCAAATCTATTTTTTACTTCTGCAACGGCTACACTAAGCCTATTTATTTTGACCAAGGAATCTTTGAGCGTGATTGGCGAGGAATTCTAGATGCTAGGTCTGTTGAGAACAGTCTTTATGTTGATTTTTCTTTGTCCATTGGCGGCTTTGATTCTCTCCATTCTTCACTGCAAATAATTGAGCGAAGAATGATGATTACTCTTTTGAGTTGAATCACTGCTTGTAAAAATTATTAATTTTCAATCTTTAATTGTTTAGGTTTTTGCTATTATTTTCTTCTCTTAGGTCAATTTTTTCTTTCTCTTTCTTTTGTTTCTTCCTTTATCTCTCTTTCATTTTCAATTAAGTCAAGGTTTCAGCACTTTAAAAATAGTAAAATTACAAGTAGTAGTACACATTGACAGAACAAATTGCATTTTGCTGCTCAAACAGACTTGATAACTCTCGAATTTATTGCTCCTCATAAGTTAACAACAAAATAATCCATGGTTTTCCAGAGCACTAAATAATCGATACTACTAACTTAATAAATTTGAGGATTTGAGGTTTATTTAGCTTGTTATGCTTTTTTAATGAATTTTATGTAACTTTCCAGAATTGTAGAGTAAATCAAATTTCATTCCTTTTCCTCATCTAAAAAAAAAGCAAAATATGAAAACAAATCAAATATCCTCTTTCAGATCAACTCTCCAACTCAAAAATAAATAATTGAAGATAATCTACCCTTTTTACTAATTTTTAGGCAAAGTAATACATTTCATAATACAAAAAGAGAAAGAAAATAATTAAAAGGAAAAAAACTAATTTAATAAATAATTGTATTTGTTAGTTTCCAAATCAGCTCCCAAAAAGCAAGAAATTATTTCAAATATAATAAAATATTTGCTGCTTTATCCTTTTAGAATAATTACTTAAAAATTGTCAGATAAGCACCTTCTTTTGATAGATACAATTAATTGATTTTTTCCATTTTTTCCTTTTAAATAATTTTGTTTTTATTGCTTTTTCTGTTGGTTTATTGCTATTTCATGTGATCAATCGACGTTGACTTTCTTGGGAGGCACATAGTACATTGGGAGATGATTTTGATTCTCTCTGATGAAATCCAACGTACCTTGCTGTTGGAAAAAGAAAACAAAGCAAAATAAGCAATATAATCTCTAATCGTTTGTTTTCGTATTTACCTAAATCTAGCTGACAATCTCCGGTGATATTTAGGCCTTGATCTTCTCTAAGAACTGTGGATCTAAGAACCCACCTGACTACGAATGTTTCGATGTTTCTTCTAATATCTATTATATATTCTCTGATTAGAGCATATCCGTCTTCGTAATATGTCTAAACTCACTGAACCATTCGTGATAAAGCCCAATCGCCCAATTCTCACTTAAGAACTCCGCAATATTCGGGATTAACTAACTAGCAAATCTAACATCTAATTAATTCAAACATTTCTCAGACAACCCCACGAAAGACACTAGACTCTACACCGACACTGGTTCACTCCCTAAATACGTGACTTAATCGATTATTCCATTGTTATCGAATTTAAATCTAATATAATGTCCTTGCCAGTTTTTCACAGAGATATTATCAGACACAATGTCTTTTCGATTGTCTTCAATGGTATTGGTAAGTGCTGGCCTAGCATTGTAGTTGTTCTTGATATGGAAGTAGAATAGATTATTTGGGAGATATGCACCGATTCCTATTGGCATATATAGATTAGGTAACTCACCGAGACTGTAGATTTAATCAGTCAGATAACCTAGATCTAAACTCTCTAACAGACATTTGGCGAGTTTCTAACCGAGCTCCCTGCCATTGTATCTATAATAAAAATAACAACAATATAAATATATTCAATTCCCATTTCTGTTTGTAAATGTTACTTATCAAGCCTGAGTGATCGCCCAATCGACAATCTCTTGTATCTCTACGAGAACTCGCATATTTTTCCACAGCAGAAGATATCTTTTTCTGTCGTTTAGAAGTTCGATTTGACAATCAATCGCCCATTGTACACTAATCCATTCTCGTGAATAATATAGAATATCTCCTTGTCTATGTCAACCTACCCACTAGTCACTAAGAACCTAGATGTCAAGTCGATATCATCAAATTTCCTATCTTCTAACTCTTCTATCTCTTATTCTAACGTTATCGGTAGATTCTCTTCGTCTTCATTCCTTGACTAAGTATCATCGAACCCTTTATCGTTATCCTCCGCATTAGCATCACGCTCGATGATTTGTAGCTTCTTCTATTCGATTTCTTGAATTATCTCCTCATAATTTTCCGCTTTCTTCCTGAATGTAACACCTTAGCATATCCTAGTTTCCTCATCAACATGGATGACATGTAAATTAAACCCTCGATGAACAGTCACACCAAGCTGCTCCATCCCTTAGAAGATCTTCTCCTCCACGACAGGATCATCGAATGGTTCAGGATCATTAATTCGCTTATCATCATATGCTAATCGTTCTGTGCTGTTTTTGAATTTTATCTACGGTTCAAACACCCTCTACGGGATAACATAGTTAATTCTCTTCGGTGAGACACCTCTGTTAATCATCCCTGAGATGAACGCAAAGGCATGCAGAGTCCTACCATAGATTGTAATCGTCTATGGACGTTTCTTTCGAGTTAACAGATCAATATTAGAATCCTTTCCATTCGCTGCGTTGAAATGCTGATAAAGATACGGATCATCGATGGTATAGACTCCATGGATAGTGTTGCCATAAACTGGATGAGATGAGTGCTGTTATATGATTTGCTATTACTATTATTGTTGTTGCAGCTGCTATTGCTATTGTGCATCCTAATTGAAATTGCTGGTGTTATTAGCATTGTTGTTATTGTTTTATCCTGCTGTTCCTGCAATGTTCCCTTAGGGGTTATTAATACTATTTATGTTCTACACAATAACCTTATCTCTTCCAAATTTCTCGAGGAGATCCTAATAATGTGGGGACTAATACAATCCTGTCGATATGAGTCTTCTATTCTGCAGCTCTGTGTCGATTAGTCCAACAGTGTTCACGAGATAATCATAAGGTAACTCAGCATTTTTATCTAATTTGATTTTCTTTCCTTTTTTATCTAATTCCACCATTTTAGCATCTAGCACAGACACTCTAGCATCGAGCATAAGGTTCTTTAATTCTTCTAAAAGGTAATTAGTTGATAGCGCTTTGAGTTAATCACCTGGGTTGACAATATGCATTGTGAGAATGCCTCCAGGAGCGAGTAAGGAAATATGAGTGAAGTTGATATCTTTGACAGATAGTAAACTCTCAATGAAGGAGATACCAGTGTCAGATGCACCAACGACGACGATACGTGTGTTGTTGTTCACTTTTACGCTGCCTAAGATATAATTAGAAGATAAATTGAAATCATTAATTAAACAGATTTAAAATGATTTACTCATCATTTTCTTGGTGATAATTGATAGCGAGAACGGTGCTTGTTCTTAATCGAATGCATCTCGTTTGCCATCTTAGACTTCAGTTAGATCTCCAGCTCTCTCGAAATGCTCTTTGTCATG
>Ga0302271_10001353_pt1 | contig 23713 bp, 19 predicted proteins | sample III_Bog_N1_1_FD_198767 | JGI IMG/M metagenome (GOLD analysis project Ga0302271, IMG submission 198767) | Peat permafrost microbial communities from Stordalen Mire near Abisko, Sweden - III_Bog_N1_1 | ecosystem: Environmental > Terrestrial > Soil > Wetlands > Peat | place: Sweden: Abisko... | reverse complement strand
CTTTGCAACGCTTTTGGAGAAAGGCATATTACAAACCGAATGCATATTCGGGCGTTTAGCTCAGCTGGTTCAGAGCATCTGCCTTACAAGCAGAGGGTCGGGGGTTCGAATCCCTCAACGCCCACGTATTTAGTCATTCTTCAAATTCATTTCGGGCGTTTAGCTCAGCTGGTTCAGAGCATCTGCCTTACAAGCAGAGGGTCGGGGGTTCGAATCCCTCAACGCCCACAATAGGTAAAGCCAAAAAGCAATACCGAAAAGACAAACCCTACAAAATCAACGTTTTGTAGGGTTTTTTCATCTTCCTACCTTGTATTTAAGTTGTAACCTAAGACACGAATTAGTCATAAACAGCCACTTTTTTGTGACTATTTCGTGACCTATTTCAGATTTCAAAAAAAGGTCACAAAAAGTCTAGTCTTGGCATACGTTTGACACCTATTGGCAGTTCTGCAATTATTTCATTTTCAATCAATAAACTAATTTTGTAACGATTAAAAAATGAAATTATGAAAAGTACATTTAAGGTCCTTTTTTACTTGAAAAGGAATGCTATTAGAAAAGATGGCAAAATGCCCATTATTGCAAGGGTTACAGTCGATGGACACATCGCTCAATTTAATGTCAAATTGGAAGTTCTGCCAAACAACTGGAGTGTAAAATTGGGTAAGGTTATCGGCAATTCGTCTGATTGCAAGCAATACAATGCTCAATTAAATGAAATAAAAGCTTCACTTTACCGCATTTACCACGAACTTCAACAAAAAGACAATTATGTGACATCAGAGAAGGTGAAAAATGATTTTTTGGGGATCAGCGAAACTCATGAAACACTTTTGTCTCTTTTCCAAAAACACAATGAAGATATCCTAAAACTAGTAGGCATTTCAAAATCCCAGACTACATATCGAAAATATGAAGTCACACGTAAGCATTTACAAAAGTTTATGCAACTCAAATACAATATAACGGATATCTCACTCAAAGAAATCAAAAATATGTTCCTCTGTGATTTCGAGATTTATTTAATGACTACAGTAGGTTGTAATGCCAATACTACAGCTAAATTTATGCAATTTCTCAAACGTATCATTATTATAGCTCGTAATAACGGAATGATTGCTGGTGATCCCTTTGCTAACTACAAAATTCACATGACTAAAGTAGATAGAGGTTACCTTACTCAAGAAGATATTGAAAAGTTATTGAAAAAGCAGTTCACAATAAAGCGACTAGAATTGGTTCGAGACATTTTCGTTTTTTCGTGTTTTACAGGACTTGCCTATATAGATGTTAAAAATCTAACAGATAAAGAAATTCGAACTTCTTTTGATGGAAAACTATGGATAATGACAAAGAGGCAAAAGACCAATGTGCAATCAAATATTCTCCTTTTGGATGTTCCTAAAATGATTTTGGAAAAATACAAGGGTAAAGCAATTGACAACAAATTACTTCCAATTCTAAGCAATCAAAAAATGAATGCTTATCTTAAGGAGATAGGTGATGTCTGTGAAATAGATAAAGAAATAACATTTCATCTGGCGAGACACACTTTTGCCACAACCGTTACTTTGGCAAAGGGCGTTCCAATAGAGACAGTTAGCAAAATGCTTGGTCATACCAATATTACTACAACACAAATCTATGCTCGTATAACCGACAGTAAAATCAGTAATGATATGCAGGCATTAGCCGGAAAATTACAAGGGATAGAGAAAATGTTCAGAATATAGAACAACAAATTTATTTCAGATTATGTCAATATTATTTTAGCTCGTAATTTTAGAGACAGGAAAAATACTATAAGTATTTTCCTGTCTCTATTTTGTTGGAACGTTTGAGCTTGATAGAGTTCGTTAAACTTAATCCGCCTAATTGACTGTTATTTACATTTTGCGCCTTTTCTTCTTTCTCATTCTGTGGATAAAAGCTTCTTCTTCCGAATCTGTACCATTATTAGTCTCCAAGCTGAAAAGGTTGAGAGATGCATCTGAGTTATCTGCATCAAGTTGAGACCTGAAATCAGGCTCGTCAGCGTATCCAATATTATTGCTGGACTGTTGTTGCAATCCCATATCCTTATCCTCCTTAGAGAATGGGAAAAGCTCATTAAATACGTTTGCAGAGAACTCTTTGCCCAAACGTGAACCATTGAGCACACATTTATTTTGTTGGTCTATGAATGTTACTCCATAGATACGTCCTGCATCATTTTGCCTAAACACTACATTCATACGGTTGGCAGCAAGACATTTTTCAAAATCAGCTCGACTTAAATGTAATTGCATCGCTTTGGTCACTATTGTTTTAGTTCTTCCTTTCAATTGTTTCTCTTTTATGATTTCAGCTGATTGAAACATCTGTTGTTGCAAAGTTTCATAACCAACCGATTTCCCAAAAAGAGATGATTTGAAAGGTTTACCTATGCGTTCTCCGTGATTATCGATAGCTGAATAAACCAACCCGTTATATTGTTTGCCCTCTACTCCACCTTTAATCTCTTCGACAATAATGTTGTAAAGGGATAATATAGCCTTGTATTCTCCTAAGCTCTGAAATTGATATGATTTCACTAAAGGACGAATGACATTGGCTATACGTGCTTTCAGATTTCCCTCACCGTATTGTATCCGTTTGATGGAAAGTTCACCTTGCTGATCTTTCTTATCAGATGCTACCAAGTTGTAATCCTGCTCCAGTTTCCGACAAATTTCCATTGATTTGCGATATTCAAAATTGTGATCCAATTTCTTGCCATTCTCGTCCACCCGAACCGATACGATATGAAGGTGATGGCGGTCAATATCTTCGTGTTTGTAAACAATATAAGGCTGGTCTCCATAACCCAATTTTTGCATATACTCTTGTGCAATTTCAGAATACTGCTCATCGGTCAATACATCTTTCGGGTCGGGATTCAATGAAATATGTAGAATTGGCTTTTCTGTTTTTTGATTCGCGGCCAGATAGGGTTCAAACGAACGCATACAGATACCTACCTTATAATTGCCATCTCGAGGTTCTATCATCCGGTTGGTAAGAATTACTTCCCCTTGATGCTCATCTACCTTGGTTTGATTATATGCCAATGCTCCAAAAATGGAACTGCCTGAACTTATTTTTGCAACCATTTTTGATTATCATTTCAAATTGACATCACTCTTTGTTTATTCTGTATCTGCAGAACCATATATCTTCACTTCAAGTTTATCTGTCAAATCTATAATTTGACGGTTCAACACAACCAATTCTAAGGTTGCTTTTTCCAGCTTAGCCAGATAGTAAAGGGCTTTTTTCTCTTCAAAAGCAAATTTAATAGACTTCACTGCCTGATTATAATTGACCCCAATGGCACGAAACTGTGAATGAAAAGTTGTCAATTGCATATAATAATTCATCACTACCTTATCCTGTTTGACTACACGAATGGCTTTATCGAAGATGCAAGCGGTAATAAAATGCGCTTTTACTTTCATTCCAGACTCATCAAAGCGGTCTAAAAATGCGGCATTTTGTTCCTTATTAAGGCTAATGGTATGACGAAATATAGCAGGATCACTCTTCAGATTCCTACCAGCTCCAGTTTTATATGTTAATTTAGTCTCTTTTTCGTTCATACCTCTTGAATTTTACTTTTGAGCTATTTGCTCCATAAATCAGTCTTCTAAAACACCGACTTCGGAGGCGTTTTTCTCCCTGAAAGGGCAAGTCATTTTGAGATGCTGAAAGAATTTCAAGCATCTCAAAATACAACTTGCCATTTGCTAAATGCAAATACTATTAGCGTTATTGAGTGCTTGTAAATTTATCGAATTGAGCTTATAAATGATTACGCAAAATTAGTTTCTGTATCTGAATTGTGCCATAGCTGTATGTAGGACAAACGGAGACATACTGTGTCATGCTAAGACAGTTTGAGAAGGGGTTTATTTATTGTTTTCATTTGCCGACGATATTGATTTTCAATACATATGTCAGCAATTCATCTGGAGTGATGAATGAAAATTAAAAAGTTGAATTAGCGGTTGGGTGATTGAACAGATGAAGAGTTGAATGAATGATAAACTGAGTATCAAAAAGTATTGTCAGCAACTCAACAGTTCAACACATCATCAATCAATATTTTCAACAAGCCAACAATAAATAGTGTCAGTCATGCAGCAAATCGAAATAAAATATCACCAAAACAAATTATTAAATCTGGCTGACATAAAATTAAGTCAACATACTCGTCAACACAGTTTTTCTGTTTAGGCCAATTATACACAAAACAGTAAACACCTCCTTTTCTCTGACACGAAGTGTAAACATTTATTCTATTTCACGAAGTGCCAAAATCTATAACTTTATTTAGCGGGAAATTATTTTATTCTGGCGGTAGCAAATAATTTAAACGCTGAATGGAGTTTATCCGCTGTCCCTATCCAAAATGGTATGCATGTTTTTTGTGTCAAGAAGTTAGGTCTTTAAAAACTGGCATATTGTTTTGGGGCATCTATTTCAGGTTCAACTTAAAACTTAAATTGGAACTATCTTTAAATGTTGGAAAGCAGGAAATAAGTTTTCCTTTATTCATATCATAAAAAAAGTAAGAATTAGTCCCGAAAACTTATTCTTACTTTTCAATGTTACCAAACTCTATCACAACGCATTTTTTTCGAGTGGATACCGGGACTCGAAGTGTCAGGCGAAGAAAAAATGGGTTGTGTCCGATGTCCCAAAACAGGAAAACCTGTTGTGAATTTTATGCTACTACCAAAAGATAAACACGCATAAAAGTCATAAGTGGTTTTCGGGGCATTATTCACGAATTAGAGATTCCCTAATTAATACACCGGTTAGGTGTAATTACTTTCCGCTCTGCCTTTAATCTTAATATGGCTATTCTTCGCAATCAATGGAAGCGTACCATTTTATGTGCGTTGGAAAGTGGCATGTGTAGCGACAGAAAGAACGAACATGCGAGTATGAAAGAGGAGGCTACTTATGCCGTGCGGTGCTGAGGAGGGTTTAATAGACAGAACATAAACAAAGAGAAAATACTTACAAACAAAGCTCTAATCCACAGCAAAGCTATTTTAAACCTCCCGCAAGCATATGAAATAGATTTGGTATGCATTCATTTACTGCATAACTAATGGAGGGAAGGCTTTGTTATTTTAACAAGTCGAGCAAGGTATAACGTTGAGATATTAATAGCGATGTAAGAAAAGCTAAACAAGTACAATTCACCACAAAAAAGAAATACGAAAAGTCTATAGACAAACTCCGTGGAAGAACATAGAAAGATATACAACTTGTCTCCCTGTATTAGAGATTTGTTCAATACAGAAAAACTGTGGAAAGTTGTTGGTTTTTCTGATGAACTGACCCAAAAGATACTTACTATGAATCCAGTCGGTTTTAAGGGAAAACTCTTTTCTGCAGAACATCATCGTGAATTTGAAACTAATCACTCTATCGCTAAAATAGAAAAAGACAGTGCTGAGCCTAATCGACTTCGATTGTTTGTCGATAACTTAGAAATAACTGAATGGTTCAAAAAGAAATATGAAGAGTTTCAAAAGGATTTAGGGATCAATCCAAAACAGAAACAAGGAGAAAATAGAGGGTTTAAAATCTAAACAATATGCTACTGCCGGTTCTGTTGAAATTCACTGCTTATCAAGTTAGATAGGCAGTGTTTTTTTTGATACTGGTTGAAATGAAACCTCACCAAGTAGATGCAAACCGTATAATATGTAACGGAAAAAATTTTCAACCTAGACTTTTATAATTTAGAACTTTTAGTGCATATTAACTATATATCCCAACTTAGAAGAGTATTTGATTCAATTTTGTTTCAATATCAATATTGTACAATAATCATAAAATACTTTACTTTGTGAACTAAGAACTAAACCGGATTTATGTATTTAATCTTAAATAACGTTAAATTTTATGTGATTAGGAGTAAATAACGGAAAATGAAAGAACATAAATGATTGTAGCATTTACTATTACAGCAGGAAATGAATAGATGACATGATGCTTTTATATAGAAATACGATACGTTAATGCGAAAATTGGATTTATATAAGAAAAGTATTGTGTAAGAGATAAATAAACTTAACAAAGAGCGATTAGGGTGTTTATGACGATTTTTATATTATTTTATCATTCGGGGATATGTCAAAATAAATAACAAAAATTATCAACATTAAATGAAGTATTTTAAGTTGTAAAAGCAGATTGATTTGATTAATACGTTTGTTTATGTCGTTGCATATTAATATATTCGCACAATGATACGTTAAGGTCTGTTGTTTCGTAAAATAAGAATATGAAATATTAGACTCTCAAGAGAACTTCAAATCATCTTATCAATCCATAAAAATACGACTAAAGATTTAGGTAGGCTGGTTCACAATATTTGAAAGAAAGAATAATATGCCTACGGAAATTGCGTGTCGGTTAAATGCAAAGAGAAATAGAACTTATTACATCTGACACTGCTGGAGTGAAGTCATACATTTTCAAATAAAGACATATCAAGAAAGTCAAGGGCTTTATCTCATAATTGAAATACGAGGTAAAGTTGTAAGTTTACTTTTTACGCATCGAAGTGGGCAACTTTGACGTACATACTGGATATAAAAGTAATATAGATTAAAGATACATTTCACATTTAATTAAACGAAACAATGGTAACTATAACTGAAATCAATCAATCATTCAACTTAATAACAACGATGGGAGGTACTCTGTTAGCTCTATATGAATTTTATTCTTACCAAAGTACAAAAAACAAAATAACTGATTTTGTTAAACTAAATGTTGAGTCATGTAACTTCCTAACAGACCCTTTAAAAGAATTTTATAAAAAAGAACAGAGACGAAACTTATTTTACGAATACACAGGAATTGATGCTTCTGATGATCAGCAAATTTTGATCAAAGAACTTCGCTCGAAACTCGATGTTAAATTTTCCTTGTATCAACTAAAAATGGCGAGTAAATATTTTAAATATAATGATGACACAATCTCAATATATATCAAACCAGGATATATATGGGGTGCAAGAAGATTAGCAATAATATCCATAATACTTGCAACATTAAGTTTTTTGCTTATATGTCTAAGTATATTTTCTCAAGAAACAACTAAATTGCCTGTTAACGCTTATTTTGTTATAGGCATTATCTCAATTATATATATTGCTTTTTTTACACATAAATTTTGTGCTCCAGTTTATCTTGCGCAATGCGTTGAAAAACAATTAGGAATAATTGAGAATAAACGTTAGCCTTAAAAAGAATATCATGTTAGTCGATGAATGAATCAGTCGTTTTTAAGTAACGAGGGGAAATGACAGGCTTATACTTGTTTTACTTTCTAAAATATTTACAGTGGACATACTACAAAGTTAATTGTTGTTTGTATATTTGCAACCTAAATAGGATGATTTAGTCTGAAAAAACACTTCCTTATTTATGTCCAGTTCTACAAAAATATGTGCAACTGAATCAACTTCTCTAAAGAGATTTTCTAACTAAATCAAAATAAAGAGCAGAAATAAAGCTAGGAAGTCACTTATATGAACACTTGTACTAATAAGGGAGTACACTATTCTATTTATTATTGTTCATGTATTTATATTGTTGAATAGACGCCACAAACATATTTAGTTTTTATCTTATTTATAAAAAATACATGCCACGTCTTTAAGATAAATTTGTAAGAATTATTAGTTAGCTGACTATCATATTGCATTAAACCGAAATGAAAAAACTAAACAGCGTATGTTACAAAAAAAATTAATCCTTGATTCAGAAACGAAAATAGATTTAATTGAGATTGAGAAAATTACTTGCATTACAGTAGACTCCTTTAGTTCAGAAATCCATTTAGTAGATGGAACTAAATGTATTTCTAGCAAGACACTAAGTTTCTTTGAATCTTCATTGCCAGATACATTATTTTTTCGAATCAACAGGAATACAATTGCGAATTTATCGCACATTGAAAACATCAATAAATTATCTCGTCAAATCCAAATTAAAGGGGATATTTTGTGTATATCTACTCGGCAATTAAGAAGTTTGGCAAATCACTTAAAGCAAATTTCTGCACGTTAAATCATGAAAATATAACGCTCGCTAATCTATTCTGTACATAATGACTTATGCATCTATATAATAATTATATTTGTGAAATAATTTACTGCAGCTAATAACCATCATTATAAAGATGTATTGCTTTACGAATGTTATAAAACAAAAATAAGAAACGATTCAGTTTTTTTATGGAATTTTTGAAATAGATATTACCTTTAAAAACAACTATTACTTTATGAAAGGTGATAATTTTTATGGTTCAGAAGATTCACAATTTTGGGGATTTGTGCCAAAAGGTAATATTATTGGTAAAGTTGTATTTATAATTATGTCGAAAGAACACGAAGAATCAATATTTAGTGGTTTTAAGATTTCAAAATTATTTAAACTCATTCATTAGGATTTGTAATGAAACTTATAGAGGAAAATATTTTTAATTTATTCTGGGGATATAAAAACTAAAGCAATGAAGACTTTCAATACATATAAAATTAGCTTGTTTCATAAATTGAGACTTCTTTTTATGTTTTCAATTCTTTTATTTATAACTTTTCTAACGGGGTGTAAAAAACATGATGGCTCATATGCGGCTATTGTTGATGCTTCTGAAATACCTATTGATGGAATAATTCTTAAAAATTGGTATTTGTTAGGCCCCTTCCAATCAAATGGTAAAGTTAATTATCTAAATTATGATAATTTGACAGCATTTAAAGAGGCTGAATCTTCAATTGATTTTAAACAATTAAAAGAAATTACTAACCCTACTGTTACTTTTAATCAAGAAAGAAAACTTTATTACGGTATATTTAATAGTAAGACCCACATTGTTGATTTTAATGAAGCTTTAAGTATTTACCCGGTGGCCTCAATAAGTGCTAACATATATGCTGCTTGTGTAATTTATTCTGATAAAAAAAAGAAACTACGATTGGATTTTACGAGTGATGACGGTGCCAAAATATGGCTCAACCATAAACAAATACTTAGTATTGACAAAGCATCGTCTGTTCACGATTATGAAAATTATATTGAATTAGACATTAAAAAGGGGAATAATTTCCTATTAATTAAGGTTTACAATGGAGGGTATAGTTGGCAGATGATTGCTAAACTGCAAAATGATAGTCCTGAAGGAATGGAACAATATAAAAGGACAAGGAATAATCTCTTAAATAATAACTTTTTAAATAAAAGCATCGTTGATTCCACTCACACAGTAGAACTGGTAAAAACAATTTCAGAACAAAAAAGATTTATACGTATTTATGACAATAAATCTCAAATTTGTTACCAAGATTCTATAAAAAGAGAACTTGATATTTCTTCATTTAAGAATGGATTATATACAATTTGTCTTGATATGAATAATATAACGCAAAGACAAAATTTTTACAAAGGGAGTATTATTAAAAGCATAAATACTATTATCTCAAAATTATCTGCTATGCAACTTAGTAGTAGCGTAAAGAATAGTATTGATGCATATACATTTAGATATAAACACTTAATAAAACCTCAAAATGTTCCCAAAAGTTTCTCGGAGCGACAACTTTGGCAAACAAAAATTATTAGTGTTTATATTAATCTGGATAATATTTTAGGAAAAATTGAGAAAAAAGAAAACCCTATTAAAAATGTACCTGGTTTTCATATCGGAACATTTATTTCAAATATTGATAACCAAGTACAGTATTATTTAGTAAATGTACCAATGAATTATGATAAATCTAATAAATATCCATTAATGATATTTATGCCCTTTATAGAAGATACACACCGACCATATTTAGAATGTGTCAAAATGGCTAATCAAGCTGTAACCGACAACTTTCAACGCTTGGCAGATAAATATAATGTTTGTGTTATAAGACCATTGGGCAGGGAAGTAGATAAGCCCAATTTTAATTCTATTTTTGAAACCGATTTTTTTGAAAGTTTAAAAGCTATTAAAGAAAATTACAATATTGATACGACCCGGGTTTATTTGACTGGATCATGTTCAGGAGGATGTAAAGCATTGAAATTAGCTACACGATATCCAGGCTTGTTTGCTGCAATAGGGTTAGTTTCTCCTATGTTTAAAACAGTTTCATCAAATGATGAATTACTTGTAGAAAATGAGCCATTTAATCATATTGAAAACATTAAAAATATTCCAACATACATTCTTCATAGCAGTGTCGATATTCACAGTCCTGTAACAAGTAGTGATGAATTTGTAGAAAAGGCAAAAAGTTATAATATGCATAATATTCAATACTTTAGAACTGACAAGATACTGGATTTGTATTACTTTGAACAACATTCAGATTCCGTTGCTTCATTTATTACAAAGTATAAATTAAACTCACAGCCTAGAAATATTAGCTTTTCAACAAATCAATTAAAATACAATACTGCTTATTGGTTTAAAATTACTGATAAAGCCTGTGGTATAGCCAAAGTTGAAATAAATGTAAATCCAGTAAACAAGGTAAATATTATATCAAAGAATGTCAATTCTTTTGAATTGGATTTAGAGAAAATGCCATATAATAAGAATTTACCTCTAAAAGTTTATGAAAACAATAAGTTAATTTTCAACAATACAACAAAAGAGAAGGTTTTAAAATTTGGTAGCAAGAATGGTAATAAGCTTTATAAAACAACAACAGTTGAAGGTCCTTTTAACGATGCTTTAATTCATAGTTTCATTATTGTCAAAGGAACTATTGGGACACCAACTGAAAATAGAAAGATAAGCGACTTAGCCGATTCAATAAATGCAATATGGAAATTTAAATATTTCAACGAGTGCAGGATAAAAAAAGATATTGAAGTTACGGAAAAAGATATCAAAAACAGCAATTTAGTTTTATTAGGAAATTTCACTTCAAATAAAATTTTAAAACAAATAAATAATAAGATACCTCTAGTTATCAATTCATCAGAAATAACAGTTGGAAAAGAACAGGTGAAAGGAGAAAATCTTGGGTTTTATCTGGTTTATCCCAACCCTTTAAATTCTCAAAGGTATGTTGCTATAATTGGATATAATAAAGAAATTAGTTTGGGTAGCATAGATATTGGAAACTCGGGATATGAATCAAAAAATAATATTTCTGAAATGAACATCTCTTGCTATGGCTTTTATGATTATAAAGTCTGGAATAATTCAAGACAAAATTATTCAACGAAAAAAGAAGGCTTTTTTGATAATAACTGGAAGTAGTGAACGGACTATTGACCATTTGCCTTGCACTGCATTTACGGAAATAAAGCGACCAGCTAGCTTAACAACGTTTATCTTTTGCACTTGTGTCGAAAGCTATAAGGTTGAACTGTTCACGTAATCAACTACGCACCCTTGTACCGTATATGCTTTCAATTTCACTACTGTTGAGGTTGGTTGTAAGGTGGGTAAGCATTTTGACGATACTTTTGCGTAGTCTGAAATTATCCCGATATTCGGGATAATGCTATTTACTTATAAAAACGGCAAACAAATAGGGTGGTGAGAATGAGATGCACGATAAAAAATGATATGAATAAAGATGAAAATTGTATAAATGGATTTTATTATCCTCTTTCAAGAAGCTTTCAGTTCTATAAAACAAAGCAAAACTCGGAGCAGGTAGCATTAGAAAACATCTCACACCATTAAACATATTAAAATATTTAATGAATAGTAAAAAATACGACTATTGATTTTAGTAGAGTGGTGCGCAACATTTGAAATAATAAATAGTCTGACGTTAGTGGTAGTAACGTGTAAAATATCACCGCGGATACGAAAAGCGTTATGAGTAGGTAATCTTAAAATCAATTTTATATGGAATCAATTAAAAAAATGAATCTATCAGCTATAGAAGATAGATTAAGTCTGTCTGAAATGCAAGAAATTCAGGCTGGTGTAAATTGTTCAAATGGCAGGGCAACAGCAATTTTAGGTGGAGTTTTTACTGTTATTGGATGTGCAGTTCCTGTAGCTGGATGGATACTTTTACCATCAGCACTTGGTCTTTGTGCTCAAGCATATATCTGCGCTCAACAGGGATAATTTATTATATTATGGGAAAGCTATTTATAAAGCGGAAAAAAAGCTCTGAGTTATCACCAATTCAAATTGAAATAGATAATAAGAAATTTCATATAGAATGGGGAGAAAAAAAGGAAATTAATTTACCGGCTGGGAAATACAAAATTATAGCTCATGGCTGGTTTGGTTCCAGAGGTAGTATTGAAATTGATATTACAGAAGATAAACCAACTTCAATAGTATTGACACAAATATTGCCGAATGAACTCTCTGTGGTCGCAATTTCGATACTTTTACTAATATTTGTACTGTCATATGTTGGGCTAATATCATTTATGATATATTGGGTATATATATTTGTTTGTTCTGCATTCTTTTTTGTATATAATATTGTAAAACGAAAGAAATATTTTCGATTTGAAGAAGAACCCTAAAGAAAAGAGGTTGGCATATGCCAACCTCTTTTTAAAATTTGAATTATAATTACATTTCATGTAAGATTAACAATCTAAGACTATGATTATAAAAAACAACTATTTTTATTTTGTATTTATTGCAACATTAACAACATTGCTTACTTTCGTGTTATCCAATTTTATACAAACGGATGCACTATATGTTCAAAATCTTTCTGAAAAATATTCACAAGAAATAATTGCTGAAATTCTTAATATACGCCATCAGTGGTCGTGGTTAGTGTATATTTTTATACCAGTTTTATTGTATTTATCCACTTCGTTAATAACTCTGATTATTCAGTTGGTTATTTTCTTGTATTATATTAATGATAATACACATAAGGTGGAATATAAGGATACATGGGGAATAGTACTCATGGCTCAATGGAGTACTTTGGTAGGTATTTTTGTGAAAGTATTTTGGTTTGGTTTCTATCATACTCAATTCACAATGGATGAGTTACAATCGTTTTCTCCGTTGTCATTAATTAACCTATTCGAGAAAAAAACATTAGATATCTGGTGGATATATCCTATTCAATTGGTCAATGTGTTTGAAGTAGCATACTGGATTCTATTAATCATTGGAATAAAAAAGCTTCTCAAAACAAGCTGGTATAAATCGTTTGAAATTATTTTACTTTCGTACGGACTTGCACTAATAGTATGGGTAGTAGTTATCATGTTTATTTCGCTTAATTTTAGTCAGGTATGAAAGTTATTAGATTCATTTTGCCGTTAATAGTTTTGTCTGCTCTACTATTTGTTGGCTATCATATGGTTGAACTCTCTCGTCAACAAAAAAAAAAGATTGAAAAAATTACGCATCTTCCTCTATTTGAATTGAAAGATATGCAGGGCAAACTATTTACAAATGCAAACTTAAAAAAGGGTGCCCCTGTAGTCTTTTTATATTTCAATAGTGAATGTGAATTTTGTCAGACCGAGATCGAGAACATTGTTACTAACATTCAGAAATTTGATGGCGTTCAGTTAGTATTTGTATCTATTGAACCGATTCAAAAAATAATAATGTTTCAAACAACGCATAAATTAGATATTTACGACAATACGATTTTTTTGAGCGATTATCGGAATATTTTTTCCGAAATATTTGACGTGAATATTTTTCCTAGTTCGTTGGTTTACAATAAAAATGGCATGTTACTCAGTAGAAATAATGGAGCTGTAAAAGCGAATTACTTATTAAAAATATTGAAAAATAACAAAATCAGAAATAGAAGCACCGATTAAAATTTCCAGAATGAATATCAATGTAAGAAAAGTACAAAAAACACATATGCTCCAACGATATCAATCAGATTGTGGTGTTGCCTGTTTATTATCTATTATTCAATACTATGGAGGAGTAGATTCGCTTGAGCGACTTCGTGAATTGAGTGGAACAACTACTGAAGGCACTACTTTGTTGGGCTTATATCAAACAGCAAGGTTGTTAGGCTTTGATGCATACGGAATTAAAGGAGATATAGAGAAGTTAAAGAATCATGAGGAACCTTTGATATTACACTTTATATATAATGAAGATGATAAACACTCCGAGCATTATGTGATTTGTTATGGACATGATACAATCAAAGGTTTTTTAATTGGCAATCCGGATAGTGGTGTTGATTATCTATCCGAAACAGAACTAGAGCAACATTGGATAACTCGACATTGTCTGATTTTATCACCAAATGAAAATTTTGTAACAAATAAAACTATAATTGAGAAGAAACAAAAACTATTTCTACAACTATTAAAGAATGATCATAAATTATTAATCTTTACCGTTATCACTGGCGTTTGCGTGGCGTTGTTGGGTATGGCAATGTCCATATTTTCTCAAAAGTTAATTGACAATATTTTACCATCACGCAATATCCATAAACTGATTTCAGGAATTGTTTTATTATCTTTTTTGTTGATTTTCCGTATTGGTTTTATTGTTTTACGCGAGTTTTTGTCAATCAAACAATCGCAAAATTTTAATAATAGAATTAATAATTATTTCTTTAGAAATTTGTTACACTTACCCAAGATATTCTTTGATAATCGGAAAATAGGAGAACTTGTTGCCCGACTTAATGATACACATAGAATACAGGATGTAATAAAAACAATCGTAAGTAACCTGGTTTTGGATTCTATTATTTGTGTCGTATCCATTGTTTTTCTTTGGTTATATTCATGGAAAATAGCTTTGGTATGTATATTTAGTTTGCCTGTTTACTTTTATCTCATTTACCGAAATCACAAGAAAATTATTCTTTCTCAAAAAGCAATCATGCAAGCTTATGCATTGAACGAAAGTAATTACATTGCTACTATGCAAGGAATAGGCACAATAAAAAACGATAATAAACAGAATGTTTTTGAAGCAAATAACACAACTATCTACCATAGCTTTCAGAATAAAATCTTCAATTTGGGCTTAATCAATATCCAAATATCGTGGCAAGCCGGTTTGGCTGGGGTGATTTTTCTAATAGGTATTTTGTGTTATAGTACTATTGCCGTGCTAAACAAGGAATTAAAATTGGGAGAACTTATGGCTATTATAGGCATAGCAAGTTCATTGCTGCCTTCAATTGGAAATTTAGCTCTTGTTTTTATTCCTATTAATGAAGTAAAGGTAGCTTTCGATAGAATGTACGATTTCATTTCAGTAGAAAAAGAACAACCGGAAGGTACTGATATTTATGAACTCAACAGCATTGAACTGAAAGATGTAAGCTTTCGTTTTGCAGGTAGACAAGTTCTTTTTGAACATGTAAACATTACTTTGTCAAAAGGGACGGTTACAGCAATAATTGGCAAAAGCGGAAGCGGAAAAACAACTTTGGCAAATATATTACAAAAATCTTATTTGTGGGAACAGGGACAAATTTTAATAAATAATAAGCTTGAACTACAAAATGTTGCTATGCAGAATTGGCGAAGTAATATGGGTGTGATACCCCAAGAGGTTTATATTTTCAATGGAAATGTGCTATACAACATTGTGTTGGAAGATAATTGTAACATCGAACTGTTACACGAGATCATAGCTCAATATGGATTATCTCAATTTATTGAAAATTTACCGAATGGATTGATAACTTTAGTGGGGGAAGAAGGGATTAACCTATCAGGTGGACAAAAACAAATTATCGGGTTATTGCGTGTCTTATACAGGCAGCCTCAGTTTTACATTTTTGATGAACCAACAGCAGCATTGGATAAAAACATGGAGCAGTTGGTTGTGCAGATATTAAAAAAATTAAAAGAACATTCTATTATACTACTTATTACTCATCATTTATCGTTGATTGATTTAATCGCGGATTCTGTGTATGAATTGGATAGAAGAATAATTAAAATAAAACAAGATGCTATCTGAAATACAAAATAATAAGAAAACAAATTTACTCGCACTGCTTTCAGTCTGTTTATTTGTCATAACGGGATTTTTTGCCATAAATTCATGGTTAATATTCATGCTCCCTATTGTTACTATATTTTATGTCTATGACTATAAGCATAAGTCAGAATATCAGAAACAATTCACCTTTTCATTTTTAGACTATTTTTTGTATGCTATATGCCTTGTTGAAATAGTGTGCTGTATAACATCTATTTATAAGCCCAACAGCATATCGTTCACTTTAAAAATTTTATTATTGGGGGTGTTTTATTATTTTATTCAAACATTTTTATGTTTTAGTAGTCAGTTGATGATTATAAACAAGCTTATTGCTTTGCTTTCAGGTCTTTTATCTTTAATAACCATTTGTTGGTTTTACATTCACAGAGATATAATGATTGATAGCGGATTTCAGGACTTAACTAATTACAGATTGTTTTTCCAACCATTCGGAGTAATCTCAAATGATTGGTCTTCGATATTGATATGTCTGCTCCCATTTTCTATTGTGAGTGCAATGGAGGAGAATAAAAGATTTTATAGTTTATTTGTATTTACGGGGTTATTTAATACAATAGCCATTTTAATCTGTCTTTCGAGGGGAGCAATTTTATCCGTTATTTTATTTTTTATAGTTTCTTTAATTATAACATTTGTATATCATAAGATTAAAATAAAAAAGCTTATTTCAATATATAGTTTAATATTATTGGGAGCACTAATATTTACATTTCCAATAAAGAATTCATTAGTTACAACCTTTGCTATGAATAAAACTGTTTCACAGCAAAGAAGTATTAATGGTCGATTCCAAAATTGGAAAGAATCCATCGATTTATTTAAATTACATCCAATTACTGGAGTAGGGTCGGGTAATTATGCACTTGCATCAGATAGTTATTCTTTAAAAAAACAAGATTCATTTTCTTTCAGATCTACAAATACTTTCCTTCAGATTTTGGTAGAAAGAGGTATGCTCGGCTTTATAATTTATGTAGAATTATTCATTTACATCATTTATAATAGCTTAAGAAAAATAAATGAAGTCAATTGGTATTCAGTCATCTTCCTCACTGCAATAATATCAATTTTATTTCGTGATATGACTTTTTCCACTTTTTTTGAAAGAGATATGATATTAGTATTGTTCATACTCATACTGACAAATTTAAATAAACAGAAAGATGAAATGGAATATGAAATATTCGGGGCGTCAAAACAAAGCTCTAATTCTTAGAACAATACTACTCATTTATTTATTTGTTGTTGGATTGATTCAAACAAGAAATTGGTATTCGACCGTGTTAAATAATAAAGCTTGTTCTACCAAAGATTCAAAATTAGCTGAAAAATATTTTTCAAAAGCTATTAAATTAAATTCAACCAATCCACTTATTTTTGCTAATATGGGATTGTTCTATATGAAATCAGACTCTACAATTTCTATAAATATTTTTAGAAAAGGAGTCAAATTATCTTCACCAAATTTGAACCGGGCATTGTATTACTTTATTCAAGCACAACGAATAAATCCCAATGATTCAAGATTCTGTCTTAATCTTGGATTCTTATACTCTATGAAAGGCGAGGACTCAAAAGGAATATCATTTCTAGAGAGAACAATCAATTTGTCAAATAATAATTACGCTTCTTTATGTTTGGGTTTGATATATGAACGCAAGGGGCAATTAAGTAACGCGAAGAATCTTTTTGTCAAGTCCATAGCTTCAGCACCAGAGATTATAGAAAGTCAATTCTTTAGAGATTTAGAATCTCGTGATTCAGTATTTTCGAATCTCATTCTCGAATCAGCAAAAAAGCAATTATCTATAAATTATTTAAAGACAAAAGACCCTCTAATTCAAGCTAAATTAGGTAAAGTTCTGTTATCATTGCATGATATCACTAAAGCAAAAACCTTATTAAATGGAGTTAGTAAGTTAATGCCAAATTTAAACAGACCATGGCTATATTTAGGTTATATTGCAGAATTAGAACATGACTCGGTAACAGCAAAAAGATATTATCAAAAGGCTCAAGTATTAGATGAAACAGATTCTTTATCAATATTCTATTATAAAAATATAACAAACAACAATCAACCAAAATCAATAAAACACAATATAAATGCTATTTCTAGTTCACAAATAGGAGTAATTGAGTTTTGTAATGGAGTAATATATAAATCGGAATCATATAGTTTTACTAATTATTTTTCCGAATATTTTCAACCCAAATATTCTATCAAATAGGATAGGAATTTTTATTTCCTATCGAAACTATATAATCTATCAAAGTATCTAGGGTTGACATACTGTAATTACATGAGTATGTATTAATATTATTTTAATATTATTGATTGCTGTAAGAAACAACAGAGACTAATATAACCCTTATTTATTAAATACCAACAACTATAAAAAACACAAACTAAAAAGATACATATGGAAAAGAATTTTAAAGGCAAATATGAATACTGTCATATTGATAATGATAAGATTGTAATTACTAGAACTTCTGAAATTGAAGATTTAGTAACAGATTACTCTAAATCAATAAATGATTTCTTTAAAACACTAATGGTGTTTTATATTTTCATCCCAGTATTTACAGCACTATCAGTGGTATTCTATTATATTGGAAATTATGGTCTATCAATTTACACGGGAGGGGGTGCTCTGTTTTTTCTCTTATTGGCTTTCTATTCAATTTTATTCACGTCGGGCAGCCCTATGATATATAGAGATAAAATAGTGAGAATACAGTTTAAAAGGACTCTTTTGTTTAATAGTATCGTGATTAAGTACAAAGATTTTGGGCTAATTAAAAAACGCGGTATTCTTCTTACAAATAATCAAGTTGAAATTGATACCGCTTTGGAAATACTGTTGACTGAAAAGCTTATTGAAGATAAAAACATAGAGTATAAGGGAAAAAAGATTGAATTGTACTCTTATGCACTATCAACAATTTTTACCATTTTATTATGTGCTTTATTCTTAAGCGGAAAAATAATTGACTTACATCAAGGAACGAAAGAGGGTGGTGGAATAATCCAAAGTGGAATTTTTATAATTATAATTAGTATGGGTATATTCACTTCAATTAGTAGAAACATCCTCTCTTCTATTTTTTATAACATCAAGAAACGGAAAAACAAAATTAGATAAAGTGTAAATTTTAATGCAATTATAATATTAGATGTATATTGCGAATTTGCCAAATTACTATTTAAATACCCTGATTACAAATAACCATATTGAATAATAAAAATTACACTGTTATGAACAGAAATTTTGTCAAATACGTCTCCTTATGCCTATTGGTTTTGATAACAGTGAGCCTAAGTGCTCAACAGGTTCAACCACTGCCCATTGACCCGAAAGTCCGTTACGGAAAGTTAGATAACGGCCTGACATATTATATTCGGGTCAATAAAGAACCAAAACAACGGGCTGAGTTCTACATTGCACAAAATGTAGGTGCTATACTCGAAAATGACGATCAAAATGGGTTGGCGCATTTTCTGGAACATATGGCTTTTAATGGGACTAAGAATTTTCCAGCAAAAGGGATCATTAAGTATTTCGAAACATTAGGTATTAAGTTTGGTGCAGATATCAATGCATATACCGATTTAGATAAAACTGTATATAATATATCTAATGTTCCTACTGTTCGCGAAGGTATTATTGACAGTGCCTTGTTGGTCTTGCACGATTGGTCAAATTCTATATCGTTGGAAGATGCAGAAATTGATGCTGAACGGGGAGTGATTCGAGAGGAATGGCGATCGAGAGCAGGTGCCAATAGCAGGTTGTTAGAAAAATCAACTAAACAAAAATATCCTGATTCACAGTATGCTAAGCGATTTATTATTGGAGATACAGCTATTATCAGCAATTTTAAACATGTGACAATTCGTGATTTTTACAAAAAATGGTATCGCCCCGATTTACAAGCTATTGTAATTGTAGGAGATATAGATGTGGACAAAGTAGAAGCTAAAATCAAAAACTTATTCAAAGATATTCCCAAAAAAGAAAATCCGTCAGAGCGAACTATTTATACAATTGCAGATAATCAACAACCTATAATTTCAATAGTAAAAGACCTTGAAGCCAGAGCTACACAGGTTGATTTGGAATATAAGCATAAAGTATTACCTGCTGAAATAAAGTTGTCTATAAATGGTTTCGCACATAACATTATGAACTCACTTATTGGATTTATAATGAGTTATCGTTTCAATGAAATTATCCAACAGGCTGATGCTCCTTTCGTTTATGCCGATGCTATGTATCTTGGATTGTTTAAATCTACTGACGCTTTCAAATTCAGAGCTATTGCAAAAGAAGGAAAAGAATTGGAAGGTTTGAATGCCATTTTGTTGGAAGCTGAAAAAACAAAACGATTCGGTTTTACTAACTCAGAGTTGGAACGAGCGAAAACAGATTTTCTTAAAATATATGAGACAACCTATAACGAAAGGGACAACCAAAAAAATAATCAACTGGTGCAGGCGTACGTTGGCAATTTCTTAAATCAAAGTCCGATTTCGGGCATTGAGTGGGAATATAACACAGTAAAAATAATGCTACCACAATTGAAATTAGAGGAGATTAACCAGCTAGTTAAATCATATATTACAGATACCAACATGATAGTTTCTATTATGGCACCGGATAAAGAGGCTGTAAAAATACCAAATGAAGATCAAATTCGTGCAGCTATTGAAAATGCAAAAAAAACTGAACTTACGGCAAAAGTTGAAGAAGTGATTAACAAACAATTGATTGAAAAAGTTCCTGCTGCAGGAACGATTAGCAAAATCACCCAAAATAAATCACTTGGAACTACTGAATGGAAATTGAGTAATGGTGTGAGAGTAGTGTTCAAACCAACTACTTTCAAGAAAGATGAGATTTTGTTTACAGCTTTTAGTGAAGGTGGACTTTCGAAGATAAAGAATGTAGCTGATCTTCCGTCCGGAATTGCAGCACCAAATGTTGTGTTGAATAATGGATTGGGCAATTATAACCAGGTAGAATTGGGAAAAATACTAGCTGGAAAAATGGCAACAGTTTCTACTTTCATTAATCCTTACGAGCAAGGGTTATCAGGAAATTCATCTGTTTCAAATTTTGATACCATGATTCAGTTGGCCTATCTTATATTTACTGCTCCCCGTAAAGACGATAATGCATTCAAGGCTTTAAAGAACTCATTCCAAATGGCATTGAGTAATATCGCAAGTGATCCACATAAATCTTTTTCCGATTCAATAGAGGTAGCCGTCAGTAATCATAGTCCACGCACAATATTGTTCAATTTAGATATTTTGGATAAGATAGACCAAGATAAAGCATTCACTATTTTTAAAGAACGATTTTCAGTTCCAGCAAATTTCACTTTTGTATTTACGGGGAATATTGATCCGAATAACGAAGGAATAAGGAATTTGATTTGCACGTATTTAGGTGGATTGAACTCAGCAAGAGGTGGAGAAAAATTTACAGATAACAATATTCGCAGCCCCAAAGGAAAGGTGAATAATTATTTCGCAAAGGAAATGCAAATTAAAAAGGCTTCAAATTACATTCAATACTCTGCCTCATTGCCTTACAACTTAACAAATGACATAGTTATAAGAGCAATTGGAGATATTCTAACTTTGCGCTATACTGAATCTATTCGAGAGAAAGAAGGTGCATCCTACACGATACAAGCAAGTGGTAGCTTAGGGAAAATACCCGTTGATGAAGCAACTCTAAGAATTCAATTTGAGACAGATCCTGTAAAACAAGAAAAAATGAAGGCTATTATTTATTCAGAGATTAATCAGATTATAGAGAAAGGGACACGCGTTGATGACTTACAAAAAGTGAAAGAGAATATGTTGAAAAAATATACCGAAGATCTTACTGAAAATGGTTGGTGGCAGAATGCTGTTACAACATTTTATAAAGATAATTTAAACTTGGTTGCCGATTATAAAACTACTGTGGAAACACTTACACCTGAGAAAATTCAAACTGCCCTGAAAAACATTGTCACACAGAAGAATGTATTAGAAGTGGTAATGAAGCCTGTCGAATAATTAAAATCTACTAAATATTGAGATTGATTGCTAATAGCCTTCAATTATATGAATTATGAAACATCACGGACAATATGAAACAATAGAAAATGTGGATGATTTTATGATTCTACTTGGTGCTAATTATGAAAATAGCGATGAGGTAAAATCATTTTTCTATTCCGAAGTAAGAAAAGAAAAACAAAAATACAGTAATAGAAAAAGGCATTTAGAGAAAAGAAAAAACAATTTAAAATTTAAAAAGCGGAAATAGAAGAATGAAACACAAAATCATATCCAGCATCTAGCGGACTTATTTATAGAATACTATTTATCGAATTTCTATGCTCATAACTACAATTGGGTATCAAACAGGAGAACTAATCTCGTTTCTCCTATTTGATTTTTATATACTATTTTCTTTTAATTCTAATCTATTTATCAGAACCAACAATGTCTTATTTCTATCAATCATAGATTGAATATCCGGGTTAAATAGCTTTGAATTTCATATAGTGGTTTGTTTGAACAAAGTTTTGAGATAACATTGTCAAATATCCTTTTTAATTCACTGAAATAGCCTTTTGCAATCCTTTTTGTTATTCCAGCTTTGTTTATAGGTATTTTTCTCACATTTTACCTCTTTAAACTGAATTTTGACCAAGGTGGATTTGCATCTTTCATTCTTCTAAGTGGATTAACTGTAAATGCTAACATTTATATTATCGATGAATTCAACAGGATAATAAAACGTAGAGGAATATCGAGATGTCGAGCTTACGTTAAAACCTGGAGCGTAAAAATGCGGCCTATAATGCTAACAATTACTTCAACGGTTCTTGGTTTTAGTCCATTTATAATTGGTTCCACAAAAGAGGCTTTTTGGTATCCTTTAGCTGCAGGAACCATTGGGGGATTGATATTTTCTTTAATTGGAATTATTTTATTTCTTCCTATTTTTCTTCAAGTTTCAAACAAGAAAACGACTAAAACTATTTTTAGAAGCTAAGAATTTTATAGTGAAATGGATAAAAGAATATCAATAGGTTATAATAATAACCCTTCCGAATTCAAGAAAAAAACTGAGTTTATATTTGGTAATTTCAAAAATAAAGCATACTTTTGTAGTCGAAATAATTGCATGACACTACGAAGACAAAAGTAGCCAAAAAGAAGATTCTCAATTTGGGACTAATTCGTAACAATAAAGTTTACACTGATTGCAACGTATTGATAAGTAGCAGAATAAGGGATTAGGTTCATTTACCTCAACGCCCACAAAAAAGTCGTACAAGAAATTGTGCGACTTTTTTTGTGTCTTTATAGATGATTTGATAAAACTGTTGGGTGAGTTGAATGGCAGAATTGAGACAATTCAATTCCTGTCGTTGTGGATTTTAGGGGAGTGAGAGATGTCGGATTTTTCCTTTTCAGACTTACTGAAGTTTGTGCTTGAGCTCATTACCAACATAACTTTTCCGATTGATCCCTTTTGATTTGTGTCAGCTAAGTTGATGAAATGAAAAAAGCCTTTCAAGAAGACTTGAAAGGCTTTAAAGTGTGATCCAGCTGGGGTTCGAACCCAGGACCCCATCCTTAAAAGGGATGTGCTCTACCAGCTGAGCTACTAAATCAACAAACTTTGT
>Ga0302271_10001352_pt1 | contig 23714 bp, 10 predicted proteins | sample III_Bog_N1_1_FD_198767 | JGI IMG/M metagenome (GOLD analysis project Ga0302271, IMG submission 198767) | Peat permafrost microbial communities from Stordalen Mire near Abisko, Sweden - III_Bog_N1_1 | ecosystem: Environmental > Terrestrial > Soil > Wetlands > Peat | place: Sweden: Abisko... | reverse complement strand
TGATTCATATCTACAGCTACTCTTTTCTGATTTATATCAATCAGATATTAAGCAAGATCGACTACTTTAGATTAAAGCTGCTGATCATTTTCAACAGTCGATTCAGTGATAACTATTCTTCTTTTCTCTTTCTCGAGTGTTTTTTACTTATTTTCATCAGTTAATTTGTTTAAATAATCTAATTAATACGGTTCACCGAAGAATCCACTTAACACTGGACGGAAAAGAAATGGGGTAACTACTGTACAATATGAGTCATTTCTTTGCAACTCACTTCTTTTATCGTCGCTTTTTTTATTTTCTTTGCTGATCTTTACAAGTTCCAAATTTACTCCTAAAACTATAATGAAAATGTTCAAAATAAGAAAATAATATTTATTCAGATAAAAAGAAGAATTGGTTACAGTCGAAAGCGAACATCCATTCATAGAAATAGAATTCCTCTAATTGAACAATCGACAGCAGTTCAATGAATTTAAGCGCTGCAAGAACGAGATTTGGCTGATTGATTTTCTTTTTTCTGTTGAAAATACTCATGAGAAAGGCGAGAATTGTAGGCCAAACGATGCGGAATTGATCACTCAGAGTTGATTTTGACATTCTCACGATTAAAATGCGGAAACAGAATAATATCTACATAGAAATGTATGAAAAACAAAATGAATTGACATCTTAAATTCAAATTTTATAAAAAAAATATGAAAAAGAAATCGAATTTCTCGGGAGAAATTGAACTCAAGGAATAATTGCTAGGGGATACAAAAAATCATCAAGGAACTAGTAAATGAACTGACCAAGATGAAGAGACCTGGGGCGGAGTTATCTTCGTAGTTTAGGATCACTTCATTCAAAGCTTCGAGAATGTCCAGCAGCTTCTTGGCATACTTATCAACATTTCCAGCATAGATGATGAAGCATACCCTGAATAGTTTCTTAATTTTTTGACTTTGCTCATAGTTTTTCGAGACAAGATTCTGGAAGAGTCCATCCCTGTTAATCAAATATTAGAGTGTGTTGCAAAAGATGCAATTTTGAATATCAACTTTTTCAAGCAAAAAAATTAGAAACTATTTAATGTACTTTGTGAGGAATTCCTTGAACAAATCTCCTTAATCAGATACTTTATCGATAATGTCTTTCCAATACCTAAGATTTTGAACGTCCCATTTTAAAAATTCCTTCAAATGGCAATAAATAACAAAAATAAAGCAAATATTTCTCCCATCTAAAACTGTTTTCATTTTGTCCTTAAATTAGTCCAAAATATTCTAATTCGACCTTACTTATCCATTGAAAATTTCAAGAATGTTTTTGCGAAGTTCTTTGACGAGTATTTGTCCACTGAAACCCAGCAAAGAGTGAATGACTTAAGTGGCATTCAAAGAGTGCGATGGATTTGTGTGTCGATTTTTCTGTTCAATAACTTTGAAGAGCTCGATAAGAAAATTCTAGGTAATTTTTGTGATCCGTGAGCTATCACTGTAAATATTTTACAATAACTCATAGCTGACACTAGACAGAACTTTATAACAAAGGATCGAATTAGATAGACAGAACTGTTCGAATAGCATGCCTTAACAATTCTAATTGAGTGGGAAATCAAAAAGATATTGAAAAAAGCAAAGAATAAAAACAGATTTAAAGGCATTTATTACATTGAAATTTGGATTGATAGAATCAAGGAAATTAGGATCTTCGAGATAGATTTAGTAGATAGTTGGAGAAAGTGGTCCAATCAGACTGAAATCAGTTGTTTAGGATAATCTTGTTGCTTATGCTGATGCATACAAAGCAACTAAACTAAACTGCATTTTATTAGCAGCAATTAACGAAAGAGTCTAGAGTATTCCTTTACAGAGCCGTCGTAGTTCTTTTCTAAATTTCTTCTCGAGCATTGCTTCGTTTGGCGAGAATTTCTAGGTCATCATTAAGATACACTCGATCAACCAAAGGAGGCTTTAGGAATGCTTAGTATCTTTGAATTACCTTTCGAGAATCATGAACAGACAAAATTAAGATGAAAATTATGTTTTTGGTCATAAAATAATCTCTTTTTCGATACTGTAAAAAGAATATTTACTGGAAGAATCTATTTGCAGGTTTCCAGATATCGAGTAGATATGATGATTATACTTTTGCATCATCAATGGGATAGACTGAAAAGAGAATATATGCAAAACTAAGTACATTTATTTCATGGATCGCAATTATCCTGTTGAATGGAAAGGCATTCTTTGGGATTTGCATTCGATTTCCATAAAAATTAGTAACATTCAGCACTAGTTGAGATCTAAGCATAATAGAAATTATATCGTCTAATCGCAGGTCCAAAGAGATTATTAAATCAAATAATTTACTCAGGATCGTATCATTATTATTAGCATTAATGCTTCTATTTGCCGAATCACAAAAGTTATCTGAATAGTTTTCATATTCTTCCGGCCATTCGTTGTTCGTGTTTTTCACGTAGATCTTAAAAAGTGCATGGATCATGTCTACTTTAAATGCCTTTACTAGAGGTTTGATTATACTTATGATCTAATATCTCAAGGGTTCCTTTGGATTCATTTATTTAGAATTCTTGAGCATCTCTTAGGAATATTCCTAGAAGAAATTGTTCAAAAAAAGTTAAAATCAATGCAAGATGTCATTTTATTTATTTACTTTAGTAAAATTTTCAAATGATGCGTAATCATAGCGAGGAACACCAATTTTAGAAAGAAGAATATGCTTGGAAAAGCTAGGAGATAACGGCCAGCAATCTAAGAAAGCTTCAAGGATATTTGAGAAATTATCAAGTATACTTCTGTTGATATTTTCAAATCGTTTGAATTCTGCTAAAAGTGGCTGCTTTGGGAGACTTTAAGGAGAGGAAGAAAAGAATGAAATCAGACTAGACTCTTCGATTTATTAAGCTGGATCTTACTAAGGTTTCTTGAAAGCTAAGAAAATGTTTATCAGCTTGTTCAATGCCTCAAATAGAGTCTAATTTAAACAGAAATAATGTAAAACAATAATTCAAGGGAGTGCATTGAGCAAATAACATTAAGATTCAGTTAAAATAAAGCTAAAATACAGTCTGATCTAGCATTGAACTTGGTAGAGTAGCTGGTTATTATATCTCCAAAAAGAACGAGAAATCCATAACTTTTGATTTCGCTAATTATAAAGTTCTAAAACCAGTTTTTGCTCTTGTAGTTTTAATTGGGCTACACTATGCATCTTCCTCTTCCTATCGATGCTAAGTCTGCTTTAAGAGCGAGACATAGGTATTAATGATATCTTCAACATATTCAGCTAGCAGCTTTTGCGATTTAGATTTTTTATCAGGTTCAATATTTTATGAGCTTGCAATTTTGATATGATTCTTAGAATTCAATGACTAGGGGAATTTACCATCAGCTGTATGTGGGATCAACTGAGAGATCAAAGAGCAATAAAACACAGTGGTGTTAATAGTGTTTATGTAAGTTTATCTTGCATACAATGCACTGGCAGAAGTTAACCCTAACAGAAATACAGGAAAACAAACCTATGAAGTTAGGATTTCAGCAATAAACAGCAATTGATCTACGGACAGTGTACTTATCTTGTCGGATACTTTATCCAGTAGAATATTAAATAGATTCAAGACTTAAACTTGCATGACTTGATTTCTCCTGTCGATAAAATTCCCTAAACAAATGAGACAATTTTCCATAATAAAACTGATAGCTTTGGCTAGCTCTTCATCAGATGATATCTCAGTGATTATGGATTCCAAGAAATCACAGAAATTAGCATTGATACTCCCACTCTTTGAGATAAACTCAGTTGTTGAGGAATTAGAATTTGTACTTGTCAGCATATTCGTTGAAGATGCAGTATTTCCAAACGATGGGTTACTTTGAGTGTTCGAATGTTCTATGTGTATTATGAAGTGATTTTATGTGTCGAGCTCTCCTTGAAGTAGTTTCAGAGATAAGAAAATGAGAATCTCCGCATAGGATGTAGTCTCTAAATCAAAATGACTGTTAAGGCTTTTGCTATTCTATAATTTGTTTTTGAATTAATGCGATAAACTTTACGAGAAACAATACCCTATGAACTTATCTCTGAGAATACTTGCTAAAGGCTTCAATTTCTTGTAGACAGTTTGAACCTTATCTACGTTGAAGGTACGCTTAAACATAACTCGTTTATTTATTCCGATTTCAAATTATCCATATTCATATTCATCGACTAATTCAAACAACAGCGGATCGAGAATTCTAAATAAATAGGTTTCATTCTCAGATAACCAATTCCTGGAAGCATATCGGATCAACGGATTTTCATCTGTTAGATATTCTATCATTTCATTGACTCCTATTCCACTATTCTCTTGAGTTCTTTCGTTTGGCAGAAAATTCGTCAAACCAAAGAATTTTGAATAACGTCTAGCAAATGGAGAATCCAGAAAAATAAGCTAAACAATTTTTCATATTTTAGTAAAACCAAAAGCATCTCTTACCTGATGGATTATTCAATGGTGGAGGACAGTTCTAGATCTTGTCTTATGAATGTCTTAAAAATCTCTGGAAAAGTATCCCTGAAGTGCAGTAAGCGAAGTATTATTTCCTGTGCTGAGAGTTTTTCTGAGTCTAGCAGATAATACAAGCAATGCAGGATAGTGCATAAGGTATCATTATTTGAGACTAAAAAGGAGCGAAAATATGTTTGTGCTGAAATAAGTTCGTAGATGTTCATGACTGAAAAAAATTAGATCTTCGTAGGGAATCCAGCGGACAAACACTACACGAGAGCTTTTAGCCACTTCGGTGTTATCTAGGGATATGATGAGACTTAATTATCAGGGGCGTTTCCAGGAGAAACCTCTCTAATAATTTCAATTTTTTCTTTGATTTGCTGATTTTGTTATGGTTTCTGATCCTTATTATGAAGTAATAAATTGAGTTTGATAAGCAGCTTTGTGGATGCATCAAGGATCAAATAGTCATCTGAATTTTGAAGGATGAGATTCACGTACTCGCAGAAATATTCATTGAAATTGTTAATTGTTTAGATCTACAGAGCATCCATCTCAGGATTAGCACATCGGACCTAGAAAATAAGTTAAATTAAATTTAGTAATTTAAAGTAGTGTGTGTAATTTTGTTGGATTACTTGCCATTCAGCGAGTAGTTTCTGCATAAGATTCAGCACTAGCACCCTGTATTTCTTGGCACATAAACTTTAAGGTCCGATTTTAACAAAATAGCCCAGAATCGATTGAATTATCGGCTGAATGCTCTTTGCAGTTTCCTGCGAATCAGCAGGGATTTAATTGTTTTATTTCTATTAGTCTCGCTGCTAGATCGAGAGAGTGAACTAAATGAGCTCACCTGCTTCAATAGTCATTTCATCGTCTTCTTCTTCCATTGCTGCAGACAAATTCGTACCTATTTTTTTGTTTCAAAAAATTCACAATTACCCTTATTATTTTTGAAATTTCTTTTTTGTTCACCTAAGCTGTTCAATACAAGATTAGTATGATTGGAGATGCTTTAGAGTAACCGCTCAATAGAGACAATAAGAACTGAATCTGCTTTATTCTTATTCATAAATTTAATCATCGGATAAGCGATTTATTCCAATGTTGGCTCGATGAGATGGTCATGCTCTCTGTAGAAAGTTTGAACAGATTTCAAGGGAATAGTTTTATCAGCTAGGAAAGAGAGAAAAACAAACACATAACAGTTTTAATGTGAGAAATCAAAATTGAAAATAATCAAGAATCAAGAACATTTAACAAAACAAATGGAATCCATTTCGAGCATTGTTACTTGGCGGCGATGTAAAGATGTTTCTTATTGAAAGTTCTATGAATTTAAGCACATCTTTCCCATGTTTGTCTTCGCTGAGAGTAAATTTATTATCCATATCTGGCAGACCGAAAAGCCAAGTGTTGATTCTTCTCATGATATTATATTCATTGAGATGCATGAGATGCAAGCACTACTCGACTAACAATTGTTTTTCATTGTCTTGTAAATTATCTTCGCTAATCGGAAAATGACTAATTATGTAATCAAGTCCAGCTCTCCGTGATAATTGATTCTCATCCTGCAACACGCTTAGTAATGCATTCACAACTAAACTAGATTTATTCGGATAGAGATTCTCCTCACTTGTCAGGTTCTTGACGCTGTCTAATAAAGAGTTAAATGGGTTTGAAAAAATTGTGAAACTTGGATTAATTGTTAGAAAATAATATATTTTTTATTCCAATTAATTTATTTATCATTTTTGTGTTTACTCACAGCACTAAGTAACTCTATTTGTATCTGATCCAAGGGATTTTGAAAGTGATTATGCTGGATGCTTACATTTAAAGTACCCTTCTGATCTGTATCTGCTGAGCTGGTGTTTAGATTAGAAGAACAAATACTGTATCCAGAATCATTTTTAATACGAATCTTGTCAGCAATGCTATTCTCACCAGACTGTTCCAGTATTTGCTGTTGCTCGTACTCATCGTCTAATTAATTAGCTATGATCGTTCCCTAAGAAAAAAGGAAACCATATGAGAATTGCTGATAACAATATGCTGAATGAGAGTTTAGTTTCCTCTTTTTTGTTATTCATTTTCGATTAATGATTACCTCCTTTGCCTTAAAGGACTCTGATAATTCTTCCGTTTATTGGAATTAAGAAGACATTAAATCACTTTCAGCTTGGATTATCTTAAACGGCTTAGTTTTCTTGTTTAGATACTTAAAGCAAGCTGATCTAATACGAGGTACACGAAGGATGTCCATCCAAATCGCTAAATGAAAATATTTTTAACCCACTCCATTTTGAAGTGCATCAAGTACTTTTGTTGTCATCTTCTGGACTTCCTCATTTGCGACTTCTATCCCAGGCATCACACAAGCTACCAGTGCAGGAAGACAAGGAATTAACTAGATCTTCAGCTCCAATAAATGGTCCTAAATCAGCTTCAAGAACTAGACTTTTGTCTAAAACAACAGCAGCAAACAAATGATTTTCAATTTGTTTAGGAGTTAATTTTCGTTTTCCAAAAAAATATTCCCCCTAAAATCAACCAATTTTTCGTGAATATTTGAAAAAATATTCTCCAAACTGAATCAGATTAACCATAAATGTTTGGAACTTGTTAGATTTGAAACTAGTTTTAAAGCTAACATAACCCTAAACTGTTATGCTTTACCTGTAGCGGTGCAAACTAAAAGAAAGGAAACAAACCAAACGCATAAAGGGATAGTTCAGAAGACATATGTTTCACATATTTCTGATGATTACTTGGTGAATTTCCTATTAGTTTAATGTTTTTGAAAAGCTAATCATAAGCTACGAGGGCTTCTCCATGAACCTTAGCTGGCAATGAAGAATACAGACACTAAGCGAGTCTCTTAGCTAGAAGTTATTTCTCTGGAATGTGCGGAGTTTGATTTTCTTCAAGTATTTGAGCTAACCGTATCAACCAATTGCTGTAGTCTGCCCATTCTTCATTCCTTTCGAAGTCGGCTAAATGATTAGTCATCGACTTCCTCAATGTCTCACTTTCCTTTTAAAAAGATTTTTCCATACTTTTCGATCTCTCTTTAGCTCGCTAAACCTGATGATGGAATATCTGTATTCTACCTCTTACAGCTACTCTAATGTCTATTTATTTTACAGGATTAATAGATTTCTACCAAGTATCGAAATATCTAATTACTTGGATATTCTCATATAAGATTCCCATCAAAATTGTTTTTGTTTCCCCTAATTTGAAGCATATCTTCCCCTTTCTTATTTAGATCAAGATTACGTCAGGGTTCCCCTGAGAATTTCGCTTACTCTTTATAACTCAAATATTTATTTTTTAGGCACTAAAAATACCAATAGTTAAGAGGTTGAAATTGTATAATATTAGAAGATTCTAAAAATATAGCTGCTGTTCTTTGAGTAGGAATATACTAATGATGTGCATTTTCAATTTTAGTCAATTCTTCTAAAATAAAAAACAAGACATTTTATCTCCAAAATTTTACAAAATCTATGCATTTATTCAATGAAAAAGTAAATCAAAGGATTAAACATGATTGTAGCATAATAAAAAGCAAGATTTTGAGTTAAAAATAAAGAGTTTAAAAATGAAGTTAATACCTTAGAAATAATCATAGGCAACTCAACAATTTGTATTCAATCGTTGAATAAAGATAATTGCATTTTTAAAATGAATCGAGTTGGGCAACTCAGTTAAAGGAATATACTCAAAGGTCATCTATCATTCTTAAATATGCTAATTTGAAAACCTTTAAATCAGAATCCTTCTTGGAAATCAAAGGATAATCAATCCTTTTTTAGAGCAATTTCTTAATGAAAACTCATAGGACTTTGCTGCTTGGGGAAATTAAAAAAAAAGCACAAATAAGAAGACGAAGAAGAAACAGAATAAATAATTTAAATAAAAACACACAAAAAACCCTTCTATTTTTCTTTGAAAATAAACCTAACTTATTCAAATGGAAGATCATTTCTTTGAGCAATAGGAGAACACATGTAACTTTCACTATTTGACATTTCAATAGCATCGATATGACAGATACAACAATTATTTTTTGGTTATCTAGAGCCCCATCAAGATGGAGTTGTGATTGAAGAAGTTGGAACTTAAGAGAATAACCAACAACCTCAAGAGGAAAGCTCTCATAATGATTAGCATTTTGATGAGTTCTTCGGAGGAAATCAACCTTAGCCAGTTGAAAACAATGGATTTTAATAACAACAGCAGCAATAGCACAGTAGGGATATTGGTTTTATTCAGTTCATAGATATGTTTTTATAATTTCTTTAAATTACATTTTCATGCTATTTTGAAATAGACTACAGTGCATTTGATGCTGCAGAGCAATCTGGATATGATCAAAGCACTTAACTCACTTCCAATGTAGGTGGAGATGTGAATGGACCAGAACCAGATTTCTTTGATGCTTCAGAAGCTACAACTTAACAAGTAGAAAACTCAAAGAAGACTTTCAATTTTGTTACAATTTTAGCAAGAAATACAAAAAATAAACAATAAAATCTATTTATAAAACAACAGTTATCTGAGCATGAAGAACGTAGATTGAGACTCTAAAAAGAAGATCAAGAAAGAACCAATACGCTCATCGCTAAGCAGGTATTATTTATTTGTTCATCTTTATTAAGTGCATTTCAAAAGTTCTAACATATTTATAACATTTCTCAGCGTATTTCCCAAGTTATTTAGTTCTGTTAATGATATCCCATAAAGCATGATTGAATTTTTATTTTTGTTTAATAAAAACTCGCAGAACGAAGAAAACGCTTAGAAAAATGCTAAGATCAGTGCAGCTAAATAATTTTTAGCATCCTGGAAGACAACAAAGGAAAATAATATCCAAACAAGAAAGCAAGTGTGTCTGCAGGAAGAGGAAGTACTCATCTAATCCAGGAAAACAGTCACATATGTAATTTTAACATACTTTCGCAACTTTTTTTGAGTGGTTTCCTAATATGAAGTTCACAATATATTTATCTTTTTTTTGGAATTATTCTAGAAAAACCCATGGGAAAAGATCACTGATAACATCAGCTTGAAATCAAGTGACAATCTAGGACAAAAGGATGTATCACGTATGAAAGAAAGCATCCTCAATAAGAAAGCTGATCTCGCTAATGCAGCCACCAAAAATTGATCAAATTTTCATTCCCTTCTTTGAAAATTGTCATGTTTTAGTTTGGTTTCATGCACTGTTTGTTTGTTGTTGTCTGTAAACATAATATTTGCTTTTTTTCTTAATTTTGGTAATTTCTTATTGTATTTGTTAAAGTAATAACTGGGTGTCTGCTACATAATAGACAACAACAAAAATATGGACTTGATAATTATTTCAATTCATTTGTAAGAATCCACTTAGATGTTGGAATCCTTGTACAATCGCTTGTGACGATTCCAGAAGTTATTATTCAGCTTCTTAATCGCCTTGCTGTTGAGCGGTAATTGCTGCTTCAAGAGATTCAACTAAGGATTTGTGCTGTCTTAGAGCTTCCCTGATATTCTCGAGTGTTTGAGTATCAACATTCTGTGAGGCATTCTCAGGAACTTATGATTATTATGACTATTCCTGTGTCGGAGAATTCTCAATAAGACTGGAAGCTGCTTGTTTTGAAGATTCTAGATCTTAGATTTACTTTTCTGCTTGCTCGAGTTCATTTCTTGCAGCGAGGACTTCTTGATTCTTTTACTCGAGTTATCCTTCAAAGTCGTGGAGTTTGGATGTTAATTCTTCAATTTTCTTGTCTTTTTCTTCATCATTGATGTCATATTAGATCTTCTCGAAGTTTTGTTTTAAACCGCTTGATAATTATTAGATTTATTACAATTATTAGTGGCAATTCTACCACTCTTCTTTATGGAAGATTGGCTTTTATGTATTGTCTTGTAAGACTGGAGCTTAAACTGGGGTAGATAAAATAACGGTCTAAAGAGCAGGCTGAGATGGAGCTTAGACTTAAGTAGGATTAGTAGTCTAAAGGAGTAAAGTTGGAGTTGAAGAAGAAATGAGTACTGGTTAAGGTTTTTATTATTAAGGTTATGGTTATGATTAGAGTTGTTAGTCTTATTGAGATTAAACTTATGGTGCTGATGCATATTGAGGCTATGAAGGAGTTGCGAGTTGAATAGGTTGTTGAGTTACTACCGTCTGATGAGCTTGAGAGGTATTATCCTCTGAAAGTTTTGAAACTTTCGGTGAACGAGCTTTTGTGCTGCTGGAAAGAGCATTAGATGCTTTTCTCACACTGCTAACTGCTACAGGCTGTGCATGTGTATTCATCGATGCCTTAAGCGGTTAAACGTTATTTCCCTCTAGCCACTGTGTACTGTTTTGACCAAAATCTACACTGCAATCTGGGAACAAGTCAGGCTGGAAATCCAATGACTTTCTAGGATAGACAATAGATACTACCTCAGCGTATTTATTGGTAAGTTTAATGACTCTTCCTATCTCGCTGATGCTTGGATTGACATATTGCTTCTCGACGAAACCATAACCCTTTTTTTCAATTATTTGATAAATGATAAAGTTAAGATCAATTATTAAAAATTCTTGTAAGAATTGTTGATTTTTCCCAAATTGTTTTTTGTCAATTACCTTTGTAGCATCTGTGACTGTGTAGTCATTCTGATGGCATGTTAAGCTACCATTGGTATACTCGAAGAATCTAATTGTACCTTCTCCTTTACCGTTTGTGTATAATATTCCTAAATCTGAGTCGAAATATGTGTGAAGTACACCTTAGCCTTAGGAGCAGCCAACGACTTTGATGTGAGTTGAGGTGTTTCTAACATCCCAGAGACCAATTTCTCTCTTTTGGAGTTTATCAACACCAGTTGTGATAAAGTGATTGGTATTGCCTAACCAACTGAATTTCTGTGCTCGAGAACCTACATGAGCTTAGAATTCACGTATGGCATTGTTCTAGCGTGGATCGATTAGTCTAACCTGTTAAGCATAGTAAAGCATAAAATAATTGAAGAAAATCTTATTTTTTTCGTCTGCCTTTTTTATGGGTTTTTTTTATATGAAAATTTACATTGTTATCGTTCCAAGTAGTTCCTAGAAGCTACCCATCGTAAGACCATTCAAGACAAAGTGCGTAGTGTGTTTCTTGATCAAAAGTTAGGACATTCTTCTCCTCTTCCCAATCCCACACCTGTTTTTAACATAAAAAACAATTATGATTTTAAAAATGTCGCACATCAAATGTTTAAATCGTTTTTACTTTGATTGTCTTATCATACGATGAAGAAGCTAGGATTGACTTAGCTGAATGATGTGGAGCAATCAGATTGACTTTGAGATTGTGTCCTTACAGAATAGCTAAAGGTGTCTTGGTATCTGCGATATTTTCTTCTTAAATTTCCCACAATTTAATAGTGGAATCTTGAGAGCTTGTAGCAATTCGATTTGTATGATAAGGCATGAACTTAAAATCTGTGATATGCGATGAGTGTGCTTAAAACTACGGAATGCTCTTCACTCTTCCTGCTTGATCATACCCTAATATTCCTAGGCAGCTTCCCATCCCACTTTGCACAGGAAACGCGATGAACTTCGAATTGCCTGCTGCGATCAAGCCATCAGTTGTTCCACCCATAGGATTGATATCCTCCCACTTTGTCATGCTCTAGCCATAGATATTTCTAAAACGAAACTTGTATGCCATTGTCTTCTTGGGTTTTTTATTCTTAAAGGATGTGTTCTGGTTGTTTTTTGGTAAAATATGTGAGAAATAAATTATTATTGAAATTTTATTTTTGCGATACTTCTCCCACCAGAAAAAATAGCTTAACCAATTTACTATTTTCCGCTCATGCATAAGGCAGCATATGCTGATTAGGTTTCTGCTAATTTTTATTAAAAGAAGAGTTTAGATTTAGGAATTTAATTTTTATTCTTGCATTGTGTGTTGCGCATTTTTCTTTTATTAAAAAATGCTTGAAGGTAATTTGTCTCCCTCTTACCTTTTTTTATCTTCAGGGAAGGAATTTTTAAGAAAATAATACATTGATTTTTCAAGGAAGAATCTTGATGACTTCTTATTCCTTATCCTTAGAGCTTAATTAAAGACAACTTTGATATGAATCTCATAAAAGCTACGTTGGTCTAGTGGCAGGATTATTGCCTTCCAAGCAATCGGCTCGGGTTCAATTCCCGGACGCAGCATTTTTTTATTTTTTGTCAAATAAAGCAAGAGAAACAAAAAATACAACATTTTTATTTGGGGGATTGGCTGAACCACTCAGGATTCGAAAGATAAATAGATTCTAACTTAAATTGCTTTAAAAAAAGAAACATAATGGCAAGAAAAATAATCAACTTAAAAAGCAATTGCAAAATGATAATTTTAGAAGTTTCTCAATGATCAATTGAAAATCCCTGCAAATAAAATCCTTTAATAAAACTGTGGGACGAGCAAAAATTATTAAACCCAAGAATCACTACAAGCTAAATAATTACAATTGTAATTAAATTGTAAATTTAGGTTGAGGACCTTAGACAAAATAGATGCCTTTGATCTATTAACTACGCACTAATTGCATAAAAGTGCAATTAAATCGACTTTTCCCATCATCGTCATCTAAAATTGATGGTATTGTTATCTTCCACAGAAAATGGAATAATAATGACAAGCAACAAAGGAGATTCTTATTTATAAAGAAGAAAGCAATTATTGGGATAACATATCTCAACTCATTGCTAATTACTCAATATTAGCTTCCTGCTTTTCTCTCTTAATTGATTGTGTCTTTTACATGCCATTCAGATATTTTTCCTTCTCAAAAAATGTTTAATTGATAGAATGTTCATGTGTATTACAAAATATGATGGATTATTAAAATACATCAAATTGATTTCCTAGTTAATTACCTTCGAGAAGGTAAGCCAAGTCGTGGAGATCATTTTTGATTGTTTGAGATAGAGTAGAGACTGTAGCCAAATCATTTAGCTTTTATCTTCTTATCAGATTAATCTATTCTAAAAAATCAAGAATATTCATCAATCTGATCAGATAATAGATTAAAATAATATTGATATTCAATAAAATGAGATAGAAACCTTTCAAATTCAAAAATAGGGAAGCAAGAGGACTTAAAAGTTGAATTATAATTTGTTTCATCTGAACTTGCGCAGATTAAGAACAGATGAATGTCTAAAATATTGATAAATCTTTATAACTTATAATAATAATAATTGTTAATTTTCTGATAAAAAGAAAAACAGTTTGACTTGCTGATCTGACAAACAAAATAAAGGCGAACAAACAATAGGAAAACAAAACACAAAAAGTTCATTATTAACGCAAGAGAAATGGGGTTATTAAAGAAATATATCTCTGAAGAAGGAAAAAAAGGAGTTTAGGATTTCAAGTATCAAGGTGGCTCTGTTTCGATTCTCTACTAATACTTATGGTCTCCTCTTTGCGATTGGATCGTTCTTAAATGGGTCCCTTCTTGGGTTGCTCCTAATCTAATCACCCTTGTAGCATTTATTTTCGTCGCAATTGCTCATTTATGCGTGATGTTTTCTTCTTTCGATTTCCAACAAGAAATCCCATCGTGGGCTGCTTTCTTGATGTTTGTAGCTACACTAACTTACTAGATTTTGGATAACTGTGATGGAAAGCAAGCAAGAGCAACTGGAACTTCTAGTCCTTTAGGAATGCTCTTTGATCATGGATGCGATTCAGTCGTCACTTGGATGCTAGGAATGTCAGTAGCAAATTGCTTTAATCTTGCGGATATGAGAATATTATATTGGACAGTTATGATCCTCAGTTTAATACCATTTTACGCAGCATAATGGTCACAATATCATATTGGAAGCTTGAAATTAGGTACAAAATAATTAAAAATATTACTAAAAATTTGAAAAAAAAGTGAGAATAATCATTTTAAATCTATTTTTAGTTATATTAATTAATCTCAAATTTTTTAAAAGGCCGTGTGAATGCAATCGATGAGGGTTTAGTGTTGGTCTGGGGTATCTTCTTAGCAACCTCAATCTTTGGTTAGAAAATCTGGAAGGTGAAACTCTTGTTCGATTTGGAAATCGGCACATTGGCTATCATTTCCGTTGCTGTTATGGGCTTATTTTAGTTCCTTCAATTCGCAGCTTACACCTTCTTGGAATGCCGTAAGAAAGGAAAAAGATTCAGAAAAACTCTTCTTCATCAAGGATGCGTTGTTCTACTTGTGATCACACATTATATCGTCTATCGATACTCTGACATGGCTACTAACCCTCTCTTAATAACTCCATACTTCTATGGATTATTCTTGAGCTGGAGTAAAGTCACAATTCAAATTTAAGTCTCCCATATCACCAAAGACATTTACAATCAATGGAGAGTATCCTTCGTGATGATTTGCTTTGCATATATCTTAGCTGCTCTTTTTGGAACTAAAGAGCATTTACCTTATGTAGTCTATGGTACACTTATTTTCTCGTTCATTTGTTATGCACACATAGTCTACGAGGTGACTACTACAATTGCAAATGTGCTGAAAATCAAAGTGTTCAAAATCAAGCCCAAAGTTCAGGAGTAGAAGAAAGTCGAATGAAGAAGGATAATAAGATCAGAAAAGATTTTAAAATGTTTGAAATCAATCAACAAGAAAAAATAAATGAAGGAGAAGCACAATAAAGTGTGTGAGTTCAAAAGGGAAAAATATTTTGTTTCTACACAGACTCTTTGCCTATTTATTTTGTGATGAATTGAATAATATTGGATTGATTTCATAGAAAAATAAGAATATTTTTTAGAAATGACAAAAATGATTTATTTGCGTTAAAATTCAAAATATGGATTGCTTTGTTATTTCTGTTATTTTCATTGAATTTTATTTTTGGCGGATATTGGGGTATTCAATGCGATAGGCAATTTAAGCATTGACTTAGTGATCTGAGATGATGCTGTTCCTGGCCTGGTGTATTGCTATGGAGAAGACATTTAACTGTTGTTGTGTTTGGGCATATTCAATAATCTGCTTTGGGATTCTAAAACGATCCTAGCTTGGTTGTATTTTCTCAATTACTAGTGATACAGTGCCTTGAATTCATCTCGTTCTTTGAGTAAACTACTAATGTCGACGTTATTGTTTAATTTCGAGAAATCATCCACTCGTGCCTGCAGCTCCTTCTCTCTGATCATTTGTTTCCTTTAATTATTTTTGAGAAATGGGCATCATTAAAAAATCATGCTAAACCTCAAATTTTGTGAAAAAGAGATTTAAGCTGAAAATAGTAATAGATCTTATATAATTTTATCTTACTGCAATGTCTGTTTGAGTCTTTCTGCATAGTTTTTCACACTAAGGAAATCATCTTTGCTTTTGAACTGATTTAGATTGATAACAACATCAATTCTGTTGTTCTCATCTTCTTTTGCATTTTTAGATCCTATCAGCTAACTGCCTTGATCGCCAAGCTGCTGATCTTTTTATTGAACTGATGATGCATTATTTATCTTGTGGAGATCTTAAATTTTAGCTGTTAAAGCAACTGCTTTTTTGTTCACCTCACCAGTGTTCTTGAAACTTCCCTACCCAAGACTCTTCAAATCCAACACCTTAAATAGACTTTTCAATATAATAAAAAATGATTTTGTGTTAAACCTACTCATTCCCTTGTTCTTTTTCTCATATTTTTTGTACTGCTTGTATTTCTGCCTAGCTGGTAAGATGGGTTTTTCTTTTTCTGGAATATTAGCTGATTTTATGCCTCCACTGTAATGTCCCATCTAGTAGTTGAAAAATATCATTCAATAAAAAATTCATAACCTTACCCCCCTCTAAAGTTCAAATAATTATTTGTTTCTTTTCTGTTTACTTCAACTTTCGTGAGAATCGCAGAGAGACGGGAGAGAACATCATACATGTCACTCATTTCGAATTGCATCTCGGTGATCTACTTTTTTTTCTCTTCCCGATATTTCTTAGAATCATTGACATATTCCTCGATTTGTTCGTTCTTCTGCTTCAAGAAAAACTCGAACTGCACAAAAGGCAGTGCATAATTAGCAACAAAAATTAGTTAATTCTTGCAGAAAACTTAGCTTTTAGATGAAAAATTATTATCTTTGTTGTGGTAATTTTTCGAGTTCTAAACGTATCTAATGGTTACTTGAGTTTTGGTATTCTCTAGAAGTTATTGATATTCCTTCTTCAGCACTTCCACTTAAGCTTTGTACTCTTTTTCAGCTTCCTATTTTGTTGCTTTCTTCAATTCAGTGATCTTTTGGTTATCTTGCGTTTTGTTTTGCACAAATTGAGGTAAATTAAACACAAGATTCGCTTTTTCTTCGAGAATGGCATTGCTCCTTTCGATTAACTGTCTGATGTTCTAGTCTTTGTCCTTTTAGAACTAACGGAGATCATTCTTCACATTCATATCCTTTGAATTTGCCTACTCTTTGGTAAAATCGAAAAACAAACACAATTTAAGATCAAAAACCCAACAATAACGAAGACACGAGGAAACATCAATGTCTGCATATTTATAATACCTTTGAGATTTTTGAGCTGCTCACTGAGTTCAATAATGATGCAGTTTTGTTATTCTGCCTTTTTGTGCTCCGCCCTCTTGAGTTCTTCAATATGCATATGCAATTTATCAATCGTTTTTTCAAGTTCTTCGTTTTGTTTCATAATATTATCCAGCCTCACAATCGCATCTTTCTGCTGTTTGAGACTATTCAACTCCCTTGTTGAGCTTTTCGAGAATAGCTTATCTAGTTCTACGTCAATCCCTAGTAACATCTACACATCTTTCCATCTTTTTTTCGTGTCAGTTTATATTTTATCTATTTTATCCTTGAGTTCTTGATTTTCTCTTTGCAGCATCAGAATCGCTTTGTCATTGCTACTGTTCTACGATAAATTAGAAGAATTTTGTATATTACTGCTGATATTTGGATTCTATGCGATTGGCAGCATTTTAGGAGCTTCCTTTGAACATCTTTCAATGAATTGCAAGGAAGACACACATTCTTCATAATTACTTTCACTTGGATTTATATTCCCAATTAATGTTATGTAGCTCCTGGGTTGCATTGAATTTTAGAGTAACCTTGATAGCTTAGATTCCTTGTAAGGGATGCTCTTCGCTTTTAACGAGATACCTTGTAGACATTTTCCTAAAACTGTTAGGTTCTAGTTAATAATTATTGATTCTTAATATTTATGACCTTCTGTTAGACTTTTAGCTATTCTCTCCGAACCAGCTAAATCAACGACTTGCAGGAAGCAATTAGAAAAAGGAATGTTCTCGTTTTCTTTGTCTTTTTGAATCACATTTACTGTAAATACCTGAATAATAAGTTGCAAAACAAAAAATCATTTTTTTCTTTCAAGAACAAAATAAACTTCATAGTAAAACAAACAATCCAAGAGTTACAGTGTGAGTCCTTTCCCAGATTGAGACACCTTTGAGTTCCATCGCTTCTCGAAGTTAGAACTGTTTGAAAAGGAATGATTGACAAAAGAAGGAAACCACTTAAAATTTCATTTGAGAATTTGCAATTAGCATTAAAAATATACACAAGTTTTGAGTATCCCATAGAGTTGCTGGATTCCTTCTAGTTATATCTGCGAGATGTCTTTGATAACAATTTATCCATTCGTGTTCTCATAAAGAGTGAGATTCTCAGTTTCCATGTCTTTCATCACCTTCTCAATGTTTAAAGTCTTCTTTCCTCCTTCTGTTTTGAGTTAATTTTAAAAAAAAAATGTATTGGCTTATTGATTGTTATTATTCTTCTTTTTCAGTAATGAAGACTCATGAACATTACCTTATTGCAAGAACAGTTTTCCAAGATCTCTCACTCTATCTTGGTATATTTCAGCGAAACTCATGGAGATAACTATTTCTTTGGTAGCTTGCAATTCTTGCACTTTCTAAAGTAAATACTCTATTGATCGAGGTACGAGCCCCCTGTTGTCGACTTTCACATTACTGAAAGGATCTTCTAAGGAACTGTGTGAATCTACAAGATATTCTGGATGCTGCCCAAAAGATGAGAATGTTTTCCCGCTGCCAGTTTATCCATAGCAAACAATTAACGAGCTAACTCCTTGCAGGACTTTTTCGATAGAAGGCACTCCAATCTCATTAAAGACTCTATCTTAGTTGGCATCTTGATTGAGGATCCTATCGAATTTGAAACTTTAGTCATCTGCTTACATTCCTGATAACGCTGCGTTTTAGTTCATTTTGAAGGAAGTATCACGGATTGTCAGAGAATTATCTTGTACAGATATCATTTCCGATGCATAGTCGATCGGACGGATTCTCAAATATTACTTAAAGCTGCTCATTTATGCAAATAAGTTGAGATATAACTATTGGTCTGTGGATATTGTTATTTTTTACTATTATTTCTGCAGTTGCTTTTTTATATCCAAAATGAACGCAATTTGATAAGAAAAAATCATCCCACCCAAGCACATTTCACAAGCACAATTTAACTTTTTAGAATGAGATAACTAAAACAACCTTTCCTTTCTTCTCTTTTATCAGTTATTGTTCTTTTTGTTCAATCATTTTATTGCTTTTTGTTATGTTTTTTCTTAATTACCTATGATTTTTCATACATTTTTTTTTCTTTCAAAAAATTGATAATATGTCTATCTAATTCACAGCCAATAACCAAGTTTAAAAAATAATAATTCTTTTTGTTTATGTAGTATGAACTTAGTTTTTTATGTTGATGTACTCCTCGTTCGTTAAGAAAGGCTACAAAAATGTGAATTTTCCAGCTAAAAAAGATAATATCCGATATGAAAACAAAAAACAATTTACAATTTCACATGAAAAAATACCATTTTAGTTAGTATCTAACTTGTTCTGTGTATCAATTAATCATTCTGTGATTTCCTTCTTTGAAGCATTGTTTATTTTTGTTAAATTTCATAGTTCTTCAATTGCATATCTCTCGTCAACAGATATCTTAGAGAATCTCCTGAATACTGAGGAAAATAGCGAAAATGCGAGGATAGTTAAAATCACTAGCCCAACATAAATGAAGAGTGTAGTGAAATAAGCTAATATTGGTGCATTTTTGTTGCAATTATTAGTCTTGAATGCATCATCAAAGTAAAGAGTAGTTGCGTAGATAAACACTGATAAGAGATAGATTGCGAAGACAGAATGGATGAATGTAAAGAAATTTTAAATCTAAGGGGACTTGCAATTCGGAAGGATAGTTATCAGCAAGTATGCAGCCCAAATGATTAACCCATAGAAAACGAGATTAACTAGCAGCTTGATATTTACATCAGTACATATTTCAGAGGAATAATTAGCTTAAATCAATCCTGTAGCTGCTAAGAAACATAACGTGAAGAATATATTGCCACCTTCAGAAGCGCCAATATGCTGTTTTGCTTCGATTTCTTACATTGTTTACAAATCGCTAATTCAGTTTCTTTTTAACTTAAAAATCAGAAAAAGTATTTTTCTTGAAAATATTTTGTTTATGTTATTTTTCAAATTGTTAATTAACGAACTGAAAAAATAATTAGATTTGAATATGGAAACTAGGCCACAATCATAGATTTTTTCAAATAAACCTCAAGAAAATATGCAAAGTGATCAATTTTAGTGAATAAATACAAATAATAAATTGTGAATACTATTAGCTTTGCATAACTAAAAAATCACTTTCATTTATGAAGTGAACCATTACTTGAATTTGAAATAACTTCAAAATCGTCTTAATCGTTCAAGGAATCTTGTTTATCGTTGGTTGTTTGCTGTTATTACAACAAGCTTTGAAAGTGACCTGTCAGATATGCGAAATCTTCTCGGTTCTAGGGGATTTTCAAATTCAAGCCATGAAAGAAGTTTTCGAATTCTTTTAATTTATCTTTTGTTTGTCTCTCATTCTCTTCAATGTTATCTCTTTTTTTTGATGGAATATTTGGAATTTATTAGAATGATTTTCAGTAAAAGAAATTGAAATTACATGTTGAATCTGCAAGTTGGGTGGAGTTTATATTAATCAATCTGAGATGAAGAGTAGAAAAGGAAAAATCTTTTCCAAACTCTAAGGCTTCGTTGCTGATATTAGGGCTTCAGTATGCGGAGAGCGCTATCTGGTTAAAAGGACGGATTCGTGTAAAGATTAAGTCTTGAATTCATCCAGCTCCAGACAGATATTGTTTCATTTCTTATCTTGTTTTGGAAGATCAGTTCCTAAAATTATCAAATATAAGATATATTTAAGAGGAAATACGAGAAAAAAGGAGTAAAAAGAGAGAGAGAATAAATTATTTGTATTACTTGATAGAAGTTTCTGAGGAACGTTCCAAAAAGGCAGTTATATGAGCTGAAAGCAAGGTCAACGAGGAATTACTCGTTGAATTCAAATGAAAGAGGGTATTATCTCAAAAGCTAATGAACACAATCGAGGAATTAGAGAAACACTGGAGATGTTTCGTCATTTTAATTCCGAGTTCCATGGCCTTGTCGCAAATTGAATTAATGACCGAAATATACCCAATCTTTTTCAATAAGGATTTGAAACCCCTTTATGGTCCTAGGAATTATAAAAATAACAGTTTGAATGGATATGTGTGTGTGTGTTTGGATAGAAATATGAGCTGAAAAGAGAAGGAATTTATTTTGTACCTGTAAAAAGGATCAAGACAGAGCTGAGCCAATGCGGCTAATTAGCTTGTCCTATCCCAACCATCAGAGCAGTGTGTAACAACATGGATGCCCTTTAACATCGATTGACAAATCCTGTCAGTTCCTTTAGAGAACAAAAGATATCAAACGTAAAGTTTTCAAGGCTACAAACTGATTTGTATTCATTTTGTGAATATTTTTACCTGAGAGAATCGTAGATATATAATCAAGCCAAGTAGATTAGTCTATGTCTCTAAACCATTTAGTGTGGTCTAGCGATAAGCATGCACTAACCATTTTATTGTATGCATCACGAACTTTATGGATATTATGGACGTCAAGGAAGAATATCTCACAATTCTTGTAGCAATTCGTGTTCTCGTAGCCTTTCCCAGCAATCTTGTTTCCGTATGCATTCATGAAGGGTCTCGCATCGTAAATGTGCACATTCAATCCGTTGTTTATGTTGTTCCCTAGAGACAATTTGAAATAATTTCCTATTTAATTCTTGAATTAAAAAATATTTCTTTTTTAAATTACCTGTTTATCCTTTATTTAGCGGATCTCCAATAAGCTTCAGCATTAACTCATCTTCTGGAGAGCGATTGCCAAGACCTGTTTTGCATTGCGAGCATCTCCACATGGTTACATGCGAACCGTTTATCTGCATGGAGAAAGTTAATGCAGGAAGTCTCTCTCTGGAGCGAAATTTCGCACATTTTTTGATGTATTCCTCTGAAATGCCAAAGGGAACAACAATAAGAGGTGGATACGTCTCGCAGTATTCTTTCTGAGAATTGTCTAGGTATTTGTAGAGATTCTGTTGATTTGGAAAGGAATCAATGTGAAGAGAAGAAGGAATGAGAATATCAAGCGACAAACTAAGAAGACAGGCTTATTTAAAGTTGCTTGTTTATTTGCATACTTAATCAGGGTTGAGTGGATCTGCAGCTGGTAGTTACATCCGCGTAAACTCCTTTCGTAAGTCTAAAACCTACCATCCATGATAAATATCTTCAAGATCATTCGTTCTGCGATAAGCAAAAGCTGGACATTTTTGGTATTCCTTGAAGAATGCATGCTCAACAATGAGCGTAGTGAATTGGAAGGAATCCTCACTTTGATCTAACGTGAATCTGTATTGGATCTTCCGAACATCCTTGCAATCAATGTCGATGTAAGAATATTGGTTTCCCTTTTTTTCTACAGTTCTTTCACAACTTTAAATCATCATCAAATCGATCTAATAGAAATCATCTGGACCATTCTACTCCATTTATATCCTGTCACCATCACATCGGAAAATCAGCTAAACACTCAACACAAAATATACTTTAAAAACATGCCTCCTTTAAAAAATGAACCATAAGTTAAATGTGGCTATTAATTTTACCTTGAAGTTAGTCAAACATAGCACGCCTTCAATGCGACTTGTTAAATGTTTGAGAGTTGTGTTTATTGAGCTCACAAATCGCTCACCTGGAATAATATACTTCTCTTCGATTCCTAAACTCATAAGTTTCTGTTTTGATTGAGCTGCTGCGCTCAAAGGAGCACTTGGTTTGGATTTTTTAGCACTTGTTTAGGTTTGTGGTTAACTTGGTTGTTCCCCCTTTAGGCTATTAGACGGCTGTTTTTTTACTGGGCTAACTTGATTCTGACTCGAGTGGTGATGGCTGTGGCTATCATGGCGATGATGCTAATGAAAATTAGCAAAATATTTTGTTTATTATTTCCTCAATATTTCTTTGGGATAATTTTACACCAGCGGAAGTCCCTGTTGCCTTATTAGTCTCATTATTTGCCTGCTTATCAGTGCTGTTTTAAGTGCTCTCTAGCTTCTATGAACTATTGATAACACTGTCTATGAAATCAGCTCCGAAATATGCTGTCTCAAACCTCTATTAGGCTGTAGATTTATCTTCAAAGTAAAAGCAGAAAGGAGTATTCAAAAAAATGCTGCATAAGCTACAATTCAAAGTTTTCACATTTTATTCAATTACCTCCCCCTCCCTCCATAGTAGAACGAGCTTGAGATGGTGATTTTTAAGTCTAAAAATCTTGATCTGTTCTATTTTGCTTGTAATAAAAGGGATCTGATTTTGTTGAGTTTAATATTACTTTCTATTGATTCGCTGTGACTGATTCATTCCAAAAGGAGATAGCGATAATTATTGCTTTCTGAGTTTGTCTCACACATTTATCAATTATTAGAAGGAAAAAAGAGGAAATCGTATTCAGTATCGAAAGCATATTTATTTGGCAATAAAAAATGTTTCTTGATAATTTCTATCTTTTTTGAATTAATTGACTAATAATTATGCTTAATCGTTTCCCCTCGTAATTGATTGTATAAAGCGCAGACAAAAGTAAAGAATAAACACAAATATTTATCTTAGTTTACCTCTGAAATTAAGAGAGATTGCTTCATAGAGACAAACTACTTAAATTGTGTATAAAAAAAAGTTTTTAATTTTTGCTTCGGTACCCTTAAAATCAAGCGTAAAATGAGTCTTTTCGGAGGTG
>Ga0302271_10001351_pt1 | contig 23715 bp, 5 predicted proteins | sample III_Bog_N1_1_FD_198767 | JGI IMG/M metagenome (GOLD analysis project Ga0302271, IMG submission 198767) | Peat permafrost microbial communities from Stordalen Mire near Abisko, Sweden - III_Bog_N1_1 | ecosystem: Environmental > Terrestrial > Soil > Wetlands > Peat | place: Sweden: Abisko... | reverse complement strand
TATATTCTTTGATATTAATTAACGATTAGTTGAGATTATCACTGCTTCTTCGGAGGAACACTCACTACAGGCCTAGCTAGAGATAAAATTATAAATCTAGAAAATCCAAGATTCTCCTACACATTTGGTACTCAGTATGTGATCCGATTCCCTGCAACTGGACAGAGAATCAAAGGAATTGTAGGAGTCACCATAAGAACCTATCAATTTATTTAAGGATATTTATTATTTGTTTATCCTTGAAATATCAGTTTCAATTACTACTCTTCCAGTGTAGAATGACTTCTAAGATGTATCCATTTTGGTTTCTTTCAAGCCCTCTTCGTTTTCTGGTTCTTACTTTGAGTTCTACATAATTTCTTCAAATCATCTTCTTGAAGGGTTTTTTATTCAGATCACTTTCAGAAATCAATTCAACCTCTAAAAGAGCTGTCATTGTCGATAGAGTTAAAAATCCAGACTTGATCTCCCAAGAGCCACCAGCTGGTTAGTTCTAGAATACTACCAAAATGCAGCATATTTCATCAATTACAGTAACCAAAGATTATTGAAAGAGCCATAATATGTTTTGCTAAGACCTTCTTGTTTTAATCATAGGAAGCTCGTTCTCTAGTTACACAACAGGCACAGCTTTCGAGTCTGGTTACATAATGTTCTAGGGGATCTCAGCCTTTCCGAGCAATGCTAACACATACTCTACTTACACTGTTTCTTTCACGCCTTCTTCAATGCTCTCACCCAAATATCATTTCCATCATATGACTTCTCAATTAGCTAGCTCCCATCAACTCCAATATGCCAGCTAACAGATGGTCTAACTATTTTCAAAAGTTGTTCTATTTCAGGGAATACCTTCACGATCGTCACCGAAATCAAATATAACTCCGACACAGTCAACTTTATCGTAAGTTATTTCAAATTGGAAGCGTTTAATAACTCAATGTGGCATAACACAAGTGAAAGATGTGCTAAATTCTATAACTGCTGGGACCACTTCTGGATTTTCTGTGCAAGTATTCTACGATCGAGTCCTTGTCTAAGACACAGGTACTTCAAGTACAACTCTACTTACTCTTTTCATCTCCAGCAGAGAGTCATTGCTTTAGATACAATCCTTGAATTTGTATCCTGCAAATAAAGCTGAATATGCTATTTATTATTTTACAATCACCCCATCATATTCCAACTTCTTCTAATTTTTTCTTCATAATCTTTAACTATTTGTTGTTGGCTTAACAACATTAATTTATTGAGTTGTTTTGAACTACTTCAATAATATTATGAACCCGAATGAAGATTAAGACAGAAGGGGTAGTGACTTCAAAATAGGTTAAAATGAGAGATTCACTTCTTATTTCATCGATTATAATGACAATGTAGACTTCGCACTGACAACTCAAGCACCCACATGGATAGAGCTAGATTCAATGTCTCCATCTAATTATTACATCCGTCAGGAGAGAATTTACTTTCGTAAATTTTAAAGAGACACCAGCTATCCTTTACCAAGTTACAACCCTCAAGTTTAAATCATAATAGAATTTCAAAGTGGATACGATATCCTCTATTCCTAAGCACTCGATTGCACATCAACAACTAGCGATATGGATACTTTGACATGTTAAATAGAAGAATATTATCTCGCGGACATTCTACACATCGATTCATCAGATTTTTCTTTTTCTGTGCCTGGACCGTTGATCACTGTGAATGAAAACAGCACAATCATTGTTAAGAGAGGCACGCAAACAGAGGATTTGAACGTCACAGTGAATTATCCATGTGCTTTCAACTTCACATTGACTCTTACGATTACCCAAGATGGCATCACAATTATTCCGGAAGCAATCTCTCTGAGCCAAGGAGACTTGCAGGCGAAGTTTAGAGTGATATTTATTAAAATGTGTTAATAATGATTGTAGCTTAGCTTAATTATTATTAGGATTCTACTACATTTATTGGACAACCTTGGAAGATGAAGACACACCATATTTTTCTGCTCTCAAAAAGACTAAAATACAAGTACAATATTACTTTATTTCATATGGTATTTTGATACATTATGCTAAATTAATGTTGTTTTGAAGGTGGCTGCAAATAAGAACATTCGCATATCGATTGGAACAGTATTTGAGACTCCTTTAGGAGGTTGGTCTCTCCCTGCAGTTGTATCAACATTATATGCACCAAATCTTTCGCGAGAGGTTTTGATTTAGTTCAAAACAGAGCTCACAGAATGACTCTATCATCCAAGAGTTTATTGTTCAGTCAAGGCACTAATTCTGTCTAATTCTACTTGAATTATTCTATTGAAGCTACAACGACGAGAGGGACACTCATATTTTCACTTGAAAGCATAAACTCAGAAATCTACTTGCTAAGTGAGACCTCCTTGATTTCACAATCATCTCCGCAGATTCAACTTCGCCCACAGTCACTGATCTAGCTAACTCCACGCCACACCGAAATCTGTTATAGTCACAATCGATAATGAATTTAATGGTTTTTCTTATTAATTTCCTAAATTGTTTATGCTGTTGGCATTTTTCACAGGAAAATCTGAAGTAGCGTTCTCATATTTCATGATTGTTTTGTAAGGGACTTCTGTTTAGACCTACACGAATATTCAAATCTAAAAGAAATCACTTACTGTTTCTAGAACTCAATAAGGCAGTGGGATCATTGGAAAGACAAATCAATTGACTAAAATTTCAAAGGATTGGAAGCGAATGTTACATATTGTGTGTACGCTTATGCTGTAGATTGAGCTTGGCTGTAGAGTGCTGTGAATTTTTTTGAATTTTCAACATCTGATAGGTATTCTGCAGTAAATTTCGCTCGACCGTTCACTCAAGCATGCCTTAACTTAGCTGAAAAGGCTAAAATATAAAAAGAAAGTAGCAGTTGCTTTCTGCCTCTATTCTCGTTCGTATTACTCCCTGTTTAATTATGGTTTCAATGATTCATCTAATTTGATTACGTCTTCATTTCTTTCTTAATTCTGAGAAAGGACGTTTTACTTCTGTAAATCTGTTTTACTGTCCTTCTTGGTATTTATTAGCTCATAGGATATTCACAAATTTCAATTTTATTGAAAAATTCCTCTTATTCTTAGACTAAATATTTCTTCTTTGCCTCATTTTATCCTGTTTGTCTTTCAGTTGAAATATCGTAAAATAAATTGCTGTAAATAAACAGATTTTAATCTTCCTCGAAATGATCTTTACACTCTTTTCTTGATTCCATTAATGTGAATGAATTAATTCCCCAAGAGCTGTAAATTCATCATAACCAATGATTCTCTTTTCAAACTATTTATGCGACCAAACCTCACAGTATTCTTTGCTATTCACAATTTTTTTCCATTCTTTTCATTTGATTAATTAAGTATTTTTCAAGAAAGATCATTTGGTTCGTAAGAAAATACACATTCACATACATGCTCTTGCATTTTTTTTGGATTATTTTTAATACTTTAAAACTACAAATCATCATTCCGAAATATCAAAATGATACTAGACATATTTATTATCAACAAGCAAAAGTTTGCGTTGAGTTTGATTCTTCTGAAAGAAGATTAGTTTGAAAATTATTGTCATCAAACATATTTAGATAGCTTCAATAAGCTGATTACATCTAAAAATGAGCTTATTTTGAAAATTTTATTTAAGCGAAAAGATTTATTCAGCTTTTATTGATCAAATCTTTCTTCTTTAGGAAGCAGCACTATCCAAGGAGAGGCCTATGTTTTTCATAACCAATCTTAATTTAATCTTCTATTGTTCTTTTGGTGTCCTTGGGATTGATTAGATATTCTTTTCTGGAGGTCAGGGAAAGAAAAGAAAAATTTTAAAATACGGCGAATCATATTTGAACTTTCGAAAAGGAAATTTTTGAGATTATTGAGATTCTTACATCAAAAAATACTTTTATTAAAAAATATCTAATTTTTAAGTGAGAAGGAGTGTGAGCTGATTCTAATAAAGGAGATAAAATAAATTGAAAAACTTTCTCAAAACTCGACATCTAGAAAAGATAATAAGATATTACAGAAAATGGACTCCAATCGAGAGGCTTAAAAGGTTCTTTAAATTAAATGATCGAAGCATCCTATTTCATATTGATCAAAAATACCTAATAATTTCATTTTCAAATAAATCATGTTAAATCATTTTTTTAATAATAACAATAGTAGCAACAAGCTGTTTACGATTAGTATGCTTCGTTAGTACAACAAGGTATTGATAAGAACATATTGTCTACGTGGAGGGAGTGGTAGTCGGAGAGGCAGGATTGGTCGAGGAAGTTGAGGTCGTAGGAGTCGGAGAAAGGGTATGCAAGAACTTAGGAGGAATGGTAGGCATTCTCTGAGAAAGAGAGACAAGAATCACTGGCTGATCTGAAGAAATTATTAGGCATATCCAAATGAAGACAAATAGTTTAATTCCTATTTTAGAATTCCCTTTGAATTTCCGCTTTTTGTATTTTATGATTGAATTCCCACTAATTAATATCATTTACTACTACTTCTATGATTCTAATTCTTATTAATCCTGATGTTGAGACCTTAATCAATTCATTGCAGCTATTCCTTCCAAATACTGAGAAAATTACTAGCAAGTCGAGATGAAAGAAATCTAAATAATAGCTTTAGAAACTTATGGCTTTAAAGCTCACTACAGACTATGTAAAATCTCAGTAGTTTATGAAATGTCTGTACTAACAAGATGTGATAACTTGGATTATAATGCGCTTATGCAGTTTGTAAAGTTAAGCTTATAAAGATATCCTCTTGGTGATTTCAATCTAGCCAGATAAAACAACTTTTAAGAGTCTGTATGAATAGAAATTAAAATGAAATTAAAAGATTTTGAATAATTTTTTGATGGCAATAATAATAATTATTAATGAAAACTTAATAATATTAATGTATCATTTAATATTAAACCATTTATTAATTTTTCATTTAGGCTAATTGATGAAGCGATTTGTTATGATCTAATTCGTATTGTTGTTCTCGCTTTTACTACTCTTTGAAAAAAACAAAGAAGCATATTATTCATCTGCATTATTATTGTCGCTTTTAGAAGAAATATGACGAACTTTGTTTCTTATAATTTCAGAGAAAGTGAAATTGATATTTTCAGAACAAAAAAGAGAGTGAAATATGATAATGATCAACCAATTGAAAAAACAACTCAGAGCTTCCAAACTGTTCTATTCGCATTGATATTGGTACTCTAATATCTTGCTACATCCTCTTAGTATTTGAGTCTGTACTCATCATAAGCTCCGTTTAAGATATCTGATTCCTCCGAAGTTGATTCTTCCAATGTGAATTCATAATTGGTTATCAATGAATATCTCAATCTATGAATAGTAAGCTTATTAGCTTGTCTCAGGTTCTTACCGCGTCTGTTAGTTAAATTCTATGAGAACAACTTCCAGATCCTCCATTTTCACATCTATCTCGTAATCAGAATCATCATCTTCAGAAGCATCACTATCATCTACTCTGCAAAAAGGGCAATTTCGAATCTCTTTATTGCAGTCAGTGCAGATATCGTATTTACAAGCATTGTACTGGCAGATCATTTATAGGATATTTTCATTATTTTTGATATAGTAAATCAGACATTGCTGACTATTATCATAGTTTAGTTTTGATTGTAAAATCATTATTATTTTATAGTCTTATCTCTATCAATCTTTTTTTAAAACTGTCAGTCTATTATATATTCCAAAATCCTTACGTTACCACTACAACGATGGCATCGACTAGCACAGATGCAGCACTTGCTAATCAAATAAAAGCTGTTTAGAGTATGTAAACTGCTTTATAGACAGCATAGACAGCTCTACAAATGTCATAAACTGACCAAGATGTTCTACTCTCATCAAATGCCTTATCTAGTACTCCATAGGATGCAGTTTTAGCTTCGAGAATCGATGATAAAGTAGTAACTCTTCAATCGAACATCTTGAATGTGAATATAACTCTTCTCCAGCTTGAATGCTAATTAACAGAGCAATCTAATTTCAATATAATAAATGAAAAATTCCAGTTCTGGTCTTACTTAGAAGGTAATTGATTTGAATGATGCTATGGATAATTCGATAGCAGCGATAAGATCTCAAATTAAACACATTAGCCTCTGTCATTGATAGCAATAAAGAAGCATTCCAAAACTAAACCCACAAATCAAGAAAACAATTTTCAACAATATCTCAATTTCTATCAAACATAGAACGGCGCACAAGAGACTAAGATAACGAAACTGCAAACTGATTTAAATAATAATTCATAGATGGAAGTGCTCTAATCTACGATAAACAGTATGACAACTAATGATCTTGTGGAGATGAAAGCGAAAGAAGAAGCCTTCAGTTTAAGCCTCCAATCATAAAATACTTTGATAGTTTCGATTACAGCTAACATAGCTCAGAACATTGCAAACATAGCTACTCTGTCTGCTAATTTTACTGTAGTCAATAACAAAAATAGCTCATAAGATGTTTTGATCACAATTAAAAGAATCAAGTAAATTCAATCGTTGGAAAAAACACATCTTAATAAGCTTCAGTATCTTTCATTCTAGTGATTCTTGTAGGTACCTAGAATGCTGATGAAATCTAGAACTAGAGACTTCTTATCTTTTAGGAATCCGACACTGATAAATACATAGTTATTTAAAAGATATTGGATTAGGATAATGAATGGTTGGTGCTTTATTTAAGAAGATTCATTATTTTTTGATAATTAATAATCAATAAAAGAGAAATTACTAACATAAACAACAACAATGAAAGTTGAAAAATTACTAACATAAACAACAACAATGAAAGTTGAGATTGATTCAAAACATTTGACTGATGAGCATAAATGGTTGATTATATCTTACTATTAAAGAAATTGAAGAGAGATTCAGTTGGGCTTAGAAAGGAACAATCAGTAAGGTTTGGTAGAAAACCTTGCTAATTGCTTGAGAAATATGAATTCTAGATTGTTATTGGCTTTAGTCCACTATTCTAATGATTGTTTTAAAAAAAATAAATTAATTCTTTATGCTCATAGAATAATTCAATGTTTTAACATTTAAAAAATTATGTGTTTTAGGTTTCTGAATTTGTTAAATTATTTGCTAATCTATCATTTTTTTGGTTTCTTTGATATCCTATTTCTGATTATTTTTTCCACTCCAAATTGGGTTAATGATTTTTAGAATATCAAAGTGAATTTTACTGTATTAGAAAAGATGGACTGTTTGATTACGATAGCTCCACTATTAAATGCTACATGCTGCAAGTAACTTAAGTTAACACAACTACGAATAACACTCCTCCATCCTTCACATGATCAGAATGAAGTATTTCAAAGCTGTGTCCCTAGGCACAGTCAACAGATTCCATATTCAAAATATCTAGAATCCTTAGGCTCGTCTGCGATAATTCTCGCTCTCTTAAAAGAAAGTTTTAACAGAGGGGAATACATTTCAAATTTATCCAAGCATTATTACAGTGAATTACGTCACAATACTTGCTAATACTCCAATATATCTCTCTAGTAGTACCTTTCGTTGATTTCTTGTTCCCACTATCTTTACCTTCAAGAAAATGTTTATCATGATATTCTGCTTTTAAGACAGTACTGTTGTCATGCTAGGAGATTTTTTCATTATCATTAGGATTATCATTATCACCATTATCATCTTTCCTACTTTTGATATAGGTATTTCTCTTAGAATTAGTATTCTCTTCTACTTTTTTGTCTCTAAATAGGTTTTTTTCATCTGATAATGATATTAGTGTGGAGTTAATTTAATCAAAAATAAGTTGTTTACAGAACATAATCACATTCGTGATAAAAATTCGTGTTCGTTAAGATTATCACTGTTCCTTCGGAGGAACACTCACTGCAGGCCTAGCCTTCTGTAATATCATAAATCTAGTTTTTCCAAGATTCTTCTACACATTTGGTACTCTGTATGTGATCTGAGTCCCTGCAACTGGACAGAATATCAAATATTTAAGAAGAGTTACAAAAAGAACCAATCAAAATATTTAATGTAATTAATAATAATAATTTTATCTGTGAATTACTAACTTCCTTTCCAGTGTAGAATGACTTCTAAGATGTATTCATTTTAATTCCTTTCAAAGCCTCTTAATTTTCTGATTCTTACTTTGAGTTCTACATAGTTTCGTCAAATGATCTTCTTGAAGGGTTTTCGATTCAGATCACTTTCAGAAGTAATTCAACCTCTAAAAGAGCTTTCCTAATACAGTGTTTTCAGCTTCTCAGTTGAATGCATTAAATATTTCTCAAGAATTTATCTTTGCTTTTTTCAGTAATGTGGTGACTAAAATCAATCTGAAGAAGCATCCAGCTGGATCGCCTTTCAGAGTCATTGTTCATGGAGTTAAAAATCCAAACTTGATCTCCGAAGTAACCACTGGCTGGTCAGTCTACAACATTCTTGTTTTAATCATGGGAAACCTGTTCTTTAGTAACACGACAAGCACATCTTTTGAATCTGGTTATCTAATTTTCTAAGGAATCTCAGCTCATCATCAAACTTCAAGAGTATGCTCCATCTTCTTCTAATATATTCTCCATAATTTTTAACTATTTGTTGTTGGATCAACGAAAATTAATACTATTGTTTTGAATTACTTCAATAGTATTATGAACCCAAACGAAGATTCATACAGAAGTGGTAGTGACTTCAAAATATGTTTTTATGAGAGATTCTCTTCTTATTTCATCGATTACAATGACGATGTAGATTTCACACTGACAACTCAAGTACTCACATGGCTAGAGCTAGATTCGATGTCTCCATCTAATTACTACATCCGTCGGGAGAGCATTTACTCCATGGAATTTTAAATAAAATTGGAGACTCATTTAGAAAGTTGGCCTCTCCCTACAGTTGTATCGACATTATATGCACCAAAGCTTTCATTGAAAGTTTTTATTTAGTTCAAAACAGAGCTCACAGGAATCTCTCTGTCATCCAAGAGTTTACTATTTAGTCAAGGAACTAATTCAGTCTGATTCTACTTAATTGTTCTGATGAAGCTGCAGCGACGGAGAGGAACATTCATGTTTTCACTTGACTGTATAAACTTAGATGCAGTAAACCAATTTATTATTATTAAAAAATGATACATAATTTATTAAAAAAAGAAGAAAATATTCATCTTCTTAAAAAAAATAAAAGAAAGAACCATTGATTCCCTTGACAAGCCAATAAAATAAAAAGGTTATTCATAATAGCTATTTCATTTAATATCTTGACAAGCAAGAATATGAATCTAGCACATCTCTTCAATAACTTGAAGTAAATCTTTGATACAACTTCTAGAATAAATGACCATTTAAAAGGTTAATAAAATTTCTAGCATGGACATTATGTCTCCTGATAATCATGTTATCAATTGCTATTATTCATTTTTAATATATCTTGTTTGTCTCAATCATCCACTCAAAACAATTTTTCTGTTTAGCTTTTCTTAAGTTTGTCAGTATCAAAAAGATATTCAAAACAAAATTATCCTATTTTTCTTTTACATTATCTACTTTCTCCAACTGGTATTTAATTAGATAATCTTTTGTTTACTTAATTGTGTGCGTGTGTTCCTTCAAGCATCATATTCATAAATAATCTTTAGGTGTTTTCTTACCTATTTTTAACAATTCAGAATAGAATTTGTGCATATTTTGTTAGTACCGATTGCTAATAATCTTTTTAAATAATAATAGGTAAATAAACTGGTTTTAAGCTTCTTCGAAATACTCTTTACACTCTTTTCTTGATTCCATTCATGTGAATGAATTAATTCCCCAAGAGCTGTAAATTTATCATAACCAAGGATTCTCTTTAAAACTATTTATGCTACCACACTTTCCAGTATTCTTTGCTTTCACAATTTTACATTCTTTTCAATTTATTAATTAAGTTTTGTTTCAAGAAAGATTATTTGGTTTGTAAGAAAATACACATTCACGTACATGCTCTTGCTTCCTTTGGGGTTATTTTCAGAACTTTAAAACTACAAATCATCATTTCGGCTTATCTATTTACTTAGCATTTTTATTATCAACAAGCAATAGTTGTGTTGAGTTTAGATTCTTCTAAAAAAAATGAAAGAAGATTAGTTTGAAAATTTTGTCATCAGACACATATTGATATCTTCAAAAAACTGATTACATCTAAAGATATGTTTATTTTGAAAGCCATGTTTAAGCAAAAAGATTCATTCAGCTTTTCTTGATTAAAAAAATTTTCTTTAGGAAAGCTGCACTATCTAAGAAGAAGTTTAAATTTTTCATTTATCTGGCTGTGTTTTTGTGTTTTGATTGTTTAAAGTTTCACTAAGCTTTTTAAACCAATCTTGATTTAATCTTCTATTGTTCTTTTGGTGTTCTTGGGATTGATGAGATATTATTTTCTGAGATCTAGGAAAGAAAAGGAAAATTTTAGAATTTGGTGAATCTAATATAAACTTTTGAAAAGGAAAGATATTAGTAAATCAAGACTGTTACATTAAAAACTATTGTACTCTTATTAAGGCTTTTTCAATCTTTAAGTGGGAAGGAGTGTGAGTTGATTCTAACAAAGAAATAAAATAAATTGGAAAACTTTGAGAAAACTAAATAGCTAGAAAGAAGTAAGATATCACAGAAAATGGAAGCAGCTAACGAAAGATAGTAGAGTTCTAATAGCTCCAATCAAATGGATTAGAATAAGGTGGATAATCCCTTGAAAATATCGAATGAGGATATCTAAAAGGTTCTTGAAGTTAAATGTAAAAAGCATCCACAAAGGAATGCGGAGTATCTACTTTTGATATCTAATGTGGAAAATGCAAGAATATGCTCATTGTGTATTAGTGATAATAATTTTGACATCAACAACTGCCAGGAGATTAAAGAATTATTTAACAAATCGAGCGAGAGAGAATTGAAAAGTTACCCTGTTCTAACAGACTTTAAAACTAGAGAAATAACCCAAAACAATAGTGAAAGCATAGAGTCTGATATTATTAAAATGGATACGTACTTTAAGGAGTTGATTAGCGATGTTGAAGTGAAAATTGGAGAAAGAAAAGAAGCTAGAAAGTTGAAAGTGATGAAATATGGTTAGATCTATCAACAGTCATAGGATTGTTGGTCTGAAATACTTGATCTTGAAAATCTTCAGCAGATTCTTATCGAAAACAATGAAGAAAGACTAGTTTAGTTCATCCGCAATCATATCTCCAATTCAGAGAAAAACACCCAGTAAATGAAAGAATTTATCGATTAATTACAAAGTTTCAAGGACGAATTCTCAGAGGAATAACCTAACCGAATTAAAAGTCTGGTATGCTAACTTCTTGGAGAGATTGACTTTTTCCATGGCACTCATCCATCTCCTCTCCATGCTATTGAGCAAGTAGAATATTTTTCTTTTTGATTTTTAGATATTTATTTGAAACTCTTGTGTTATTAATGCTTTTGTTGTTGTCTGATTCAATTTTTAGAGTGATGAATACCAAAAAGCACTCTAAAAAAAAGAAAAAGAGTTGGAGGATTAATAGAATTTGATGAACCAAGCCCAGCAAGCTATGCATGAGTAGCAAGAGCGCCTTCTTGAGGAAATGCGAATCTTAAAGGAATAACATTAATAGAAAATCACCAGCCTTAGACAGGAAAATTCTTCTAAAAAAGAAGAAATTTCTAGTTTGAATCAAAAAAACTCAGTGATATAGCAAAAGCTCAACGTAATATTTTTTTAATTTTTATGAAATACTTAATTCTAAAAACTTTTTAGCTGGAGAAGGAGAGTAAGACTAGTTTAAGCAGCCAATTAGATTGTGAAAGATAATCTATTCAATCTTTGAACCAACAAATTAATGACATAAAGGTAAATAAAAATAAGTTTTTATTTAATTTAAATCAGAACAGAACATTGCGGGAAGATATTTAAAAATGAGAAATTAAAGAAGAAGTATTATTATCGAATAAATCAATTAAAAACACAAACTTAAACTGGGATGCAAACAAATACTTTAGCAGATTTTACAAAAATAAATACTTAAATGCAAAGGGAAATACAATCATTTCATATTATCAAAAATACCTGATTTGTTCATTTTCAAATAATTAATATTAATTCTTAAGAAATCATTAGGCTAATACTGAAGACAAATCGGATACTATTATCATCTCTTGGTTATTATGTATTGTAACTATCTTCAACAATCATCAACATCTTATATGTCTTTTCGGAGTCTTTGAATAACTTATTTATTTAAATCGAATAATTTTTTCTCATAAGATTAATTAGCCATTCAACCATTAAATCTTTCTTTATTATTTAATAATCATTTGCATAGTTTAATTAGTATTTTAGGAGTCCCTTTAATCTATCAGCTTTTAGTATTTTATGATTGAATTACCCTATTCAATATCATTTACTACTACCACTACTATTATGCTTCTGATTCTTATTGATGTTGATGTTGAGACCTTGAATTATTCATCTCAGCTATTTCTTCCAAATAGTACATTACTAGAAATTCAGAGATGAAAAAAAATCTAAAAACAATAACCATAGAAACTAGCGGCTGCTAAACTCACACAGACTATGTAATGCATAGGTGGCTTATGAAATGACTGTACTAAAAAGATATGATTAGTTGGATTACAATGAGCTTATGCAGTTGTAGAGTTAAGCTTTTTCAAAGATGTCGTTTAAGTGATTTCAATCTAGCCATACAATTTCTCAACTTATACTGTATATGTAGGTTATAGAGGTTAATCTGGAAGCATTAGCACATCGATTGAAAATAACTTTGACTTGAAAAGAGTAAACAAAGCATAGCTAAGATACATGAATTGCTTTCCATTTTCTAGATTTAACATGCTTGTAACTACAACTTTATCAGCTTCATAGATAATTAAGAAAACTAATTCATTAGATTGGAAGTTTCTTAAGTTAAAATATGAATTTCAAGTTATCAAAGATAAAAAAATAGGAAAGAATTAATAATTGTATTCAACTAAAAACCAAAAAGAGAACAATTTTCTTTTTTAAATTTCTTTATATTATTTCGTTGATGTAGTTCTCATCACATCCATTCATTTTGCTAAAAGAGTCCAAGAGTGGCTTGTGATAAAGCATTAATATCATGAAACACTGGGACTCATTTTTTTGGTGATGAAATAACTTAGGAAACTAAACATTTTTAAAAAGAAAAGTTTTGAAGAAAAACATCAGCAAAATGATATGTATTAGATAATTGAAAAAACTCTTAATATCTATCATTTTTTTGGTTTCTTTGATATCTTATTTCTGATTATTTTTTCGACTCCAAATTGGGTTCATCCTTAGCATATCAAAGTGAGTTTTACAGTATAGTCATAGATGGACTGTTTGATTACGATAGTTCCACTATTAAATGCTACATGCTGAAAGTAATTTGCTCTGACACAAGTACTAATAATTATTCTCCATACTACACAGCAATCAGAATGAAGTATTTCAAAGCAATATCTCCAAGCACAGTCACCAGATTCCATATTCAAGCATCTAAAATCCTTAGGTGACATCTGCGAATCTTCTCGCCCTCTTAAAAGAAAGAATAAATAAAAGGGAATACATTTCAAACTTATCCAGCGTTTTCACAGTGAAGTACATCACAATACTTGCTAATCCTCCAATATCTCTCTCTAGTAGTACCTTCATTGATTTCACGGTCCTATTAATCTTTACCTCCAAGAAAATGTTTATTATCATATTCAACTTTTAAGGCAGTACTGTTGTCACACTAAAAGATTTTCATCATCATTTTTCCTACTTTTGATACAGGTATTTTTCTTTAAAATAGTATCGTATTATAATTTTTTTAGTCCCTAAATGTGTTTTTTCTTCTGATGATGGTATCTATGTGGAGTTAATTAATCAAAGGTATGTTAAAAACAGAACGTAATCACATACTTTGATATTAATTAACTGTAAGTTGAGATATCCTACTCCTTCAGAGGAACACTCACTGGAGGTCTAGCTAGAGGTAATATCATAAATCTTGTATATCCAAGATTCTCCTTTTCATTTGGTACTCTGAATGTGATCCGAGTCCCTGCAACTGAACAGAGAATCAAAGGAATTGTAGGAATCACAATAAGAACCGATCAAAATATTGAATGTCATTTTTATATTTTTATCTGCTAAATATCAGCTTCAATTACAACTCTTCCAGTGCAGAACGACTTCTAAGATGTATCCATTTTGCTTACTTTCAAGGCCTCTTTGTTTCCTGGTTCTTCCTTTGAGTTCAACATAGTTCCTTAAAATGATCTTCTTGAAGGGTTTTTGATTCAGATCACTTTCAGAAGTCAATTCAACCTCTAAAAGAGCTTTCCTAATACAGTGTTTTCAGCTCCTCAGTAGAAGGCATTAGATACTTCTCAAGAAATCTTCTTTGATTTTGCCAGTAATGTGGTGACTCTTTCCAATCTGAAGAAGCATCCAGCTGGGTCCTCTTTCAGAATCATTGTCTACGCAGTTAAAAATCCAGACTTGATCTCCCAAGTAACCACTGGCTGGCCAGTTCTTGCTTTCTACCAAAAAAGAGTCTTAATACATTCTGCTAAAGCCTTTTTGTTTTAATCATAGGAAGCTCGTTCTCTAGTTATACAATAGGCACAGCTTTCGAGTCTGGTTACTTATAATTTTCTAGGGATTCTTAGAATTTCCAAGCAATGCTAACACATTACTTACACGGTTTCTTTCACGCCTTCTTCTATGCTCTCATCCAAATAACATTTTCATCTAGTGACTTCTCAATTAGCTAGCTCCCATCGACTTCAATATGCCAGCTAACTGGTGGTCTAACTACTTTCAAAAGTTGTGCTATTTCAGGGAATACCTTCACGATAGTCACCGAAACCAAAAATAACTCCACCACAGTCAACTTTATCGTAAGTTATTTCAAATTGGAAGCATTTAATAACTCAATGTGGCATGAAACAGGTGAAAGATGTGCTAAATCCAAAAACTGCTGGAACCACTTCTGGATTTTCTGTGCAAGTATTCTAGTGTGGAGTCCTTGTCTAAGACACAGATACTTCAATTACAACTCTTCGAACTCTAACCATCACCAGCAGAGCGTCATTGCTTTAGATAAAATCCTTGAATTTCTATTCTACAAATGAAGCTGAATACGCCATTTATTACTTTGCAATCATCCCATCGTTCACTCTTGACTCATTTATCCTTAGCTACATCGAACTCCCTTCCAAATTTGATTACTTCTCGGCACTTCTGTCAAATGCAGTTCAGAAAGCTGTTTATCTTCTGAGATCAACTGCTTCATTTCAAACTGTATTGTCGCAATATAATAATAACTTCATATGAACCTAGCTTTGAGAATTCAATTATCATAAAACTTCAGGAGTATTATATTCATCTTCTAATATATTCTTCATAATCTTTAACTATTTGTTGTTTGTTGGCTTCACAAAAATTAATTAATTGTGTTGTTTTGAACTACTTCAATAGCATTATGAACCCGAGCGAAGATTAATACTGAAGTTGTAATAACTTCAAAATATATTTATGCGAGAGATCACTTCGTATGATTACAATGAGATGTAGACTTTGCATAGACAACTCAAGCACCCACATGGCTAGAGCTAGATTCAATGTCTTCATCTAATTACTACATCCGTCGGGAGAGCATTTACTTCATGGAATTGTAAATCGACACAAGCTATCCTTTACCAAATTACAACTCTCAAGGTTAAATTATAATAGAATTCTCAAGTGGATACGGTATCTCCGATTCCTAAGCACTTGATTGCACATCAACGACTAGCGATATGGATACTCTAACATGCTTAATCATGAACAACAAAGTCAGCGTGACTGGAAATCAAGTATTCATTCGTTGAGTTGCTGATCTGTATCTTAATAATATGCTCAACTCAACAGAAGTAGGAGCAATAGATCCTATTATCATCAAGCTCTAAGACGGATTCAACAAGAATATTATCTCGCGACCATTCTACAACATCGATCCATCAGATTTTTCTTTTTCTGTTCCTGGGCCGTTGATCACTATGAATGGAAACAGCACAATCATTGTTGAGAGAGGCATGCAAACAGAGGATTAGTACACCACAGTGTATTACCCATGTGCTCTCAACCTCACATTGCTTCTTACGATCATCCAAGATGGCATCACAATTATTCCAGAAGCAATCTCTCTGAGCTTGGGAGGCTTGCAAGCGAAATTCAGAGTCTTTGTTTTGTAAAAATTCAACGCCGGTATTTATTCAAATATGGTAATGCTTGTGGCTTAGATTAATTTTTGTTAGGATTCTACTGCATTTATTGGACAACTTCGGGAGATGAAGACACGCTATGTTATACTGCTCTCAAAAAGACTAAGATACAAGGGCAAAAATTACTTCATTTCATTTGATATTTAGAGACATTACACTAAATTATTGTTGTTTGAAGGTGACTGTGAATAAGAACATTCACATATAGATTGGAACAGTATTTGAGACTCCTTTAGGATGTTGATCTCTCCCTACAGCTGTATCGACATTATATGCACTAAATCTTTCACTGGAGGTATTGATTTAGTTCAAAACAAAGCTCACAGGAATCACTCAGTCATCTAAGAGTTTACTGTTTAGTCAAGAAGCTAATTCTGTCTAATTCTACTTGAATTGTTTTAGTGAAGCTACAGTAACTGGAGGAACGCTCATGTTTTCACTTGACACTTGACGGTATAAACTCAGATGTCTACTCGCTAAATGAGATTTTCTTGATTTCACAATCATCTCAGCAGATTCAACATCGCCCTCAGTCACTGATCTAGCTAACTTCACTACCACACAGACATCTGTCATAGTCACAATCGGTAATGACTTCAATGGCTTTTATTATTATTTTCCTAAATTGTTTATGCTATTTGCTTTCTTCACAGAGGTACATCGAAGTAGCATTGTCGTTTTCGTGATTGCCTTGTAAGGTACTTCTTTTTAGACCTAAATAAATTCTCAGATCTAAAAGAAATCACTAACTGTTACGAGAACTCAATAAAGCAGTAGGATCATTGAAAATCAAGTGACCTACACTTTCAACGGAATGAAAGAGAATGTTACATACAGTGTGTATGCTTATGCTGTAGATCTAGCTGGGCTGCGGAGTGCTGCGAATTTTTTTTTTGAATTTTCATCATCTAATAGGTATTCTGTAGTAAATTTCGCTCTGCTTTTCACTCAAGCATACCTTAACTCAGCTGAAAAGACTAACATATAAAAAAGAAAGTTGCAGCTGCTTTCTGCCTCTACTCTCGTTCGTATTATCCCTGTTTAATTATGGTTTCAGTGATTCATCTAATTTGATTACGTCTTCTTTCCTTTCTTAATTCTGGGAAGTGACGCTTTACTTCTGTAAATATGTTTTACCCTCCTCCTTGGTATTTATTAGTTCAAAGGAAATTCACAAATTTGAATTTAATTGAGAAATTCAGCTTATTTTTAGACTAAATTTCTCTTATTAATAAGTTATCCTGTTTGCCTTCCAGTTGAAATATCGTAAAATAAATTGCTGTAAATAAACTGATTTTAAGCTTCCTCGAAGAACTCTTTACACTTTTTTCTTGATTCCACCAATGTTAATGAATCAATTCCCCCAAGAATTGTAAATTCGTCATAACAAATGATTCTCTTTTAAAACTCTTTATGCGACCAAACCTCACAGTATTCTTTGCTATTCACAAAAATTTCATTTTTTTCTTTTTATTAATTAAGTATTTTTTCAAGAAAGATCATTTGGTTCGTAAGAAAATACACATTCACATACATGCTCTTGCATTTTTTTTTGGATTATTTTTAATACTTTAAAACTACAAATCATCTTTCCGAAATATCAAAATGATACTAAGTATATTTATTATCAACAAGCAAAAGTTTGCCTTGAGTTTGATTCCTCTGAAAGAAGATTAGTTTGAAAATTATTGTCATCAAACATATTTAGATAGCTTCAATAAGCTGATTACATCTAAAAATGAGCTTATTTTGAAAAATTTATTTAAGCGAAAAGTTTTATTCAGCTTTTATTGATCAAATATTTCTTCTTTAGGAAGCAGCACTATCTAAGGAGAGGCCTACGTTTTTCATAACCAATCTTAATTTAATCTTCTATTGTTCTTTTGGTGTCCTTGAGATTGATTAGATATTCTTTTCTGGAGGTCAGGGAAAGAAAAGAAATTTTTTAGAATATGGTGAATCTAATTTGAACTTTTGAAAAGGAAATTTTCGAGATTATTAAGATTATTACATCAAAAACTACTCTTATTAAAAAATTTCTAATCTTTAAGTGTGAAGGAGTGTGAGCTGATTCTAACAAAGGAGATAAAATAAATTGAAAAACTTTGTCAAAACTCGACATCTAGAAAAGATAGTAAGATATTACAGAAAATGTACATCGATCGAGAGGCTTAATAGGTTATTTAAATTAAATATTCGAAGCATTCAATTTCATATTATCAAAAATACCTAATAATTTCATTTTCAAATAAATTATTTTAAATCATTTTTTTAATGATATTACAAAAACAACAGAAGCAATAAAAACAAGAATCCACTTCCTCATCAGCTGTTTACGATTAGTATGTATCGTTAGTACATCAAGGTATTGATAAGAAAATATTGCTGCTGTGGTCGTGGTCGTGGGAGGAGGAGCTGTCGTGGTCGGAGTCGAGGGAGGAGGAGTCGGGGTCGGAGCTGTGGGAGTGGGAGAGGTCGGAGTGGCTGGGGAGGAGGAGGAGGTATGCAGATACTTACTAAAAATGGTAGAAATTCTCTGAAGAGGTAAGACGAGAATAACTGACTATTCTTAAGAAAGCATTAGGCATTTCTAACTGAAGACAAATCTGATATTTTCATCTTCTCTATATTACTATGTTTTGTAGCTGTTTTCAACAATCATCAACACTTTTTTATGTCTTTTCGGAGTCTTTGAATAATTTTTTATTTAAATCGAATAACTTTCTAAAATAGGCGAAGCTCTCCTTAAATAGTTGAAGATCAAAAGTGTGCAATAAAAAAAGAAAAAGATAAATTACTCATTCATCATCATTTATTGTTTATCTCGATACTTTTAAATCTGATTCTTTTTATAATTCGAAATATAATATATTTTTAAAAGTTCCAAGTAAACAATCCAATAATGTATCATTTGATATTAAACCATTTATTTTTCATTTAGGCTAATTGATGAAGCTATTTGTTATTATCTAATTAGTATTGTTGTTCTCTCGCTTTTATTACTCTTTGAAAAAAGAAGAAGCATATATATTTATCTACATTATTATTGTTGTTATTAGAAGAAGTATGACGAACTTTGTTTCTGATATTTCAGAGAAAGTGAAAATGATATTTTCAGAAGAAACAAAAGAGAGTGAAAATGACAATTATGAATCAAATTGAATAAATAACTCATAGCTTTCAAACTGTTCTATTCGCATTAAGATTGATACTCTAATATCGCAACATCCTCATCGTACTTGAGTCTGTACTCATTGTAAGCTCCGTTTAAGGTATTTGATTCCTCCACAGTTGTTAAGCAATAAATATCTCAATCTATGCATAGTAAGCTATAAGCTTGTCTCAGGTTCTTACCACATCTGTTCGTTATTCCAAAATCCTTACGTTACTACTACAACGACGGCATCTACTAGCACAGATGGAACACTTGTTAATCGAATAAATTCTCTTCAGAGTATGTAAACTGCTTTGTTGACAGCATAGACAGCTCTGCAAACATCATAAACAGATCAAGATGTTCTATTCTCATCAAATGCCTTATCTAGTCTTCCATAGGATGCCGTCTTAGCTTCTAGAATAGACTATAATGTAGTAATACTTCAATGGATTATCTCAATTGTGAATACAACTCTTCTCGCAACTCTCAATGCTAATCAACAGAGGAATCTAACTTCAATACGATAACTGAAAGATTCCAGTTCTGCTCTTACTTAGAAGGTAATTGATTTGAATGTTGCTACGGACAATTCGATAGCAGCGATTAAGTTAACAAATACTGCATAAGATCTCAAATTAAACACTTTTGCTTCTGTCTTTCATAGCAATAAAGTACACTCCAAACACAACCCACAAATCAAGAAAACAATCTTCAACAATATCTCAATTTCTATCAAACATAGAACGATGCACAAGAGACTAAGACAACGAAACTGCAGATTGATTTAAATACTATTTAACAGATGGAATTGCTCTAATCTACGATAAACAGTATGACAACTAACGATATTGTAGAGATGAAAGAGTAAGAAGAAGCCTTAAATTTAAGCTTCCAATCATAAAATGCTTTGATCGTTTCAAATACAGCTAACATAGCTCAGAACACTACAAACATAGCTACTCTGTCTGCTTAGTTTACTTTAATCAATAACAAAGACAGCTCATAAGATGTTGTTATTACCAATTAATAGAATCAAGTAAATTCAATTGTTGGAAAAAACACATCTTAATAAGCTTCATTATCTTCCATTTAAGCGATTCTTGTAGGTACCTAGGAAGCTGATGAAATATAGAACAGAGGCTTCTTATCTTGTAGGAATCCGACACTGATAAATGCACAGTTATTTAAAAGATATTGGATGAGAATAATTCACAAAAGACTCGTCAATCGCTTCGATCAAAAACTCTGCAGGATTCTAATGTATCCTAGACTGCTTTAGCTAATCTCTAATCACAAATTGATAATTATAAAGCGACAATCTAAAGTCAATTAGCTGCATTTTTAAAAAGCTCTGAATGTAAATGAGACTGATGACACGATTTCCTTGGTGAGTACAGTTGCAAAGACAATGGATTTATTAGGAAAAGTAACTGATCTAATACGAAAAGAAATAAAATAGGACACAGCAATATCGAATCTCTAATCTCAGATTGATTTAATCACTGGAATAAATAATAATCAATCAGGAAAGATATAAAAAATATTCACAATTAAAAGGAATTATTTTAATCTTTTTTATTCTAACTATCATGGATTAATGCAATAAAATGAGAATAGTTTATTTGAAATGCAAAACAGCTCTAGATGGACCTGCAATCCCTTCCTGATTAAAGACTTCGATCTCTTTGCTCATTTCACAGCTGCTGAAGTGATGTAGAGTGTGTAAGACTAGTAGAATGACATACTCGATTATTAATAACTGTAATACTAATAATCAGAAGTTTAAAAGAAACTAGATCTAGGTAATAAGCAGCTGAATCTAAAAAGATATTGTAAGTGCTGGAGGAAATTAAATATAAGAAAAATTAATACATATTCGAAGAAGAACATTATGACATATCAGGTGCTCTCGGAGATGCTACTAATGCTGTGGACGATTATGTTCTCAAACCTGTTGTTGAATATGTAGGTAATGTGTTCTGCGGAGGAGTGAGTATCGTGAAGAGTGTGACCTCAGATGGAGCAAGCATCATAAACAGAATCGATGACATCTACAGCAAGGGTTATCTGATTCTCCCCATCATTATTATCCTCATCATATTCATCAAGAAGGTTTGAAAATGTAAAATCAATTATATGTAGGAGCGAATGGATTATGTACTTTCTTGATATATATTGAGCTTCTTGTCTTAGATCGGAGCTATGAATTACTACGACATAGAGAAGAGTATTAGATTCTTAGCTCTATTGATTTATGTTTCTCAGAGTGTGTGTGTAAGTGGGAGTGCTTCGCGATATTCTTATTGCTTATTTGAGGATTTCTTCTCAAATTGCATTTCAGCATTAGTCTTACTGTTTTAGTTATTGGATTTACTTTATTGCTGTTAAATCTGTTGTTCTTCCTACAGGATCTATTCTTCTATGTATCTTACCAAGGGTTATTCTTCTTTTCTGAGCTTGTCGATTGTCTTATCGAGTATTAATAGCTTCGCACCGAGTTGGCTTATCTGTAAGGCATTATCATCCTTCTTTTCTGATTTGTTCTATCTATGTTTGATTGTGATCCTTCTCTGAAGATCTGAAACCGTTTGATATTTTTCTTGTAGTTTAATTATTTGGATTAGATAAATTGCTAGTTCACAGGATCTTTGAACCAAATATTGTGAGACTCTAGACGATAGTCAAGATCTTATTGTAATATGCGATATCCTCATCATAATCTTCTTATTTTTCTGTGAGCTTATCGATTTCTTTGATGATATCAGACTTACTCTTGTGATTGTTTTTATTGTTGTTGATTTGAATTATCAGCGTCAACATCTTATCATCTTAGCTCTTGAGTTTCTCCTGTAACTGTTCGCTTTTCAATCGTACAGCTCTGTGGGATTCGTAGAGCTGATATTCTATTTAGTAGAGCTAAAAGTTCTCCTATTTATCTGATTCAACGATCATTTTCTGATCTTGAGCTTTCTTAATAATCTTAGATCTAAGAGAGTGACGAAGACTGTGTGCTTTGCGAAATATTGTAGCTTACTCATCGAGACCTACTTTGTGCAGAAATCGTATTTGCTTATTCTCAGCTATGATTTGTGACTTCTTCGGATGATGACTAGTGATAGAAGTTGATGGTTCTTTGCTCCTTGTAATGTTAAATAGATATTTCATTAATCTAATTAATGATAAGCAGTCAATATTTTATTGGAATAACTTCTATAAAATAAATGTTGAGTATTTGAAGAATTCTATCACTTTAATCATATTTTTGATGCTTCTGCTTTCTTTGATGTTTAGAGAAAAAGATTTATTTGTAATTTTGCACCACCCATTTTCTTAAATTGAATTACAGTAATTCTTTTTGTGAATTAAGATCCAATAAATAATTGCCACGGTGTTATTGTGATTGCTTTATTGCCTGTGACCCGAGTTTGCCAAGTTAAACATGAATTAGTATCTTTCCAGTTCCCTCAAAAGGTGTTCAATCAGTTCCTAAGTATTTGAATTGCTGTGTCAGTTTGAACTTCAGCCTAGTCTTCAAAAATATTCTTCTATATAGTTCTAGGTGTTTTCTTTTTTTAATATTTTGCTTTGAGGGAGATATTTTCAATCTATTCTAAACTAATCTGCAGAAATCTAGAAGAATGTTAGATGTTGTTTGAGAAGTTGCTTGAGATTTTAAGCCAGTTTCACTTCAGAATGAACCATTTTTGTTGATTTCTTGATAAAAAAATGCCACTAATAAAATAACACGCTTGGAATAAGAAAATTAATTGAAATCTTTAATTAAGAATAGCATAATTCTCCTGGATTTGAATTTCAATCTAAGTTTATTATCTTGACCCTCAAAGCAAATGCCTTCTCCTGCCATGAAAAATAACAAAAGTGTTTTTTAGAACAATTGCAGACAATTATTCTGGCTTCTCGATCGAGGGCTATCAGAAGATAGTCGAAAAATGCATAAAGAAGTATCAGTGGCTTCTAAGTATTCAATGCATACTCAAACTGAAATAGCATGGATATATTGATACCTGTACCTTCAAGAAATGAACATATCTTTTGAAAAGAAAGGTAGACTTGTATTACTCATCATCTCAGCCTTACAGAAATCTATCAAGATTTGCATTTTTTATCAATTTTACCCAATAATATTTTCTGTTTTGATATCCAATGTTACTTTTTTGATTATTTCTGGGAAAATTCAAGAAGGGAAGTCCAGATTGCTTTG
>Ga0302271_10001350_pt1 | contig 23726 bp, 12 predicted proteins | sample III_Bog_N1_1_FD_198767 | JGI IMG/M metagenome (GOLD analysis project Ga0302271, IMG submission 198767) | Peat permafrost microbial communities from Stordalen Mire near Abisko, Sweden - III_Bog_N1_1 | ecosystem: Environmental > Terrestrial > Soil > Wetlands > Peat | place: Sweden: Abisko... | reverse complement strand
AGGGGGAAGGGGGAGAAGTTCTTTGGGAATATTTGAAAGCTAGTCATACTAATGAGTGGGTTGAAGAGATTATTTTATCTAAAGAATTAAAATTAATAAAGACATTTTCTCAACTTAGTCCTTATGATTTCAGAATGAAATACTTTAGCAAAATGGTAAGATGAAAATTAAACAAATTTCTAATTGACAATAAATAACAATAACAAAACATTATTTGAGTGAAAATTTGAAGAATGTTGCTGAAATATGTGAGGTATTTGTTAAGATAGATAATCCAAAGAGATTGTTTTGGAATTCTGAAGGAGAAGCGATTGAATAAATCTAATTTGTAATTTGTCCGGATCAGTATTTAATAATGAGTAAGAATGAGAGGGGGAATACTTAAAAGAGACAGGATAATTAGGTTGAAAAAAAAAAATAGCATTGAGAAGATAATACGAACAAATCAAGAATAAGTTTTAACTAATTCTAAAATTAGCAAAAATACAGCAATAATACCTTTGTTTAATTGTTAGTGCAAACCATTTCAATGGAAAATAACTCTGCCGTTCGTGACACAGTTGTAATTGTCGGAGGTGGCCCTGTTGGGTTATGGACAGCTAGCTAGCTCAAATTAAGTACACCTAGCTTAAATGTTGTCGTCCTTGAGAAAAGAGATACATATGTTCGGGAGCATACACTAAAGTTGGATATCAAATACATGAAAACACCTAGGATCAAAGATGCCCGATTTGAAAAGATTAAACAAACGATTAATGGTAAAACCCCTACTAAACTGTTGGAGGAGTAACTTCAATAATTCGCTTAGACATTGAAAGTAGAAATTAAAAAAGGGGTCTAAATTGATTCATTAGATGATGTGTTCGCAAATGTGCCTGAACCCAAAATACTCGCATTGCTAGGTAAGTTGTATTTTGTTATTTCGAAGCCTTAAGAAGATATTCAACATAGGTTGTGATGGTCGTCGTAGTTCAGTCCGCTCGAAAATCATGAAACAATACAAGGAAAACGACAAATTACCTGCTTTTTAATCAATATGGAGTCCTCTCATGCACCTTATGAATCTGAAAAATCGATGGTGGGCCCACGGTATCCTCAAAGATCATCCTATTATTGATGAAGAGAGCAACACCACAAAGGAAGAAGTTTTCATGCATTAGCTCATGCTGAAGTACACCATCGAAGGGAAGGGATCTCCTCTTTCGAAGATGGATTACTATCGAACTTTGAAACTGTTGAAATTTCCAGCTACCGAAATCGTAGGAAGATTCAATCCAACGATTAACTAAACAGAGGCAACTTGCATTTTCTTCCTAGACCCAAAAACTGCTGCATCAGTCAAGCATTATGTTCCATATCAGCCAGGTAAGTTCGCCAGCTTAGGGGAGAATGAAAACGGGAACATTAAACTCTCAGTAGATTGCTGGATGAACGCGAAGAAAGAGTTAATTCATTAGACAATCAAGCCAGATTCGGAGAGATTAGTTTATGTGCCGATTTCAGTGTATTCCGCCTGTGATTTCATAGATACGTAGCATTCTTTCCCGATTGCCTTGGCTGGGGATTCTGCGTATGGTGTACCATATTTTAAGTAAATTAATATGTTTATTTTTTTTTAAGTAAAAGCAATAGAAATTATGAGAAAAAACATTGTTTTTGTCTTTCTATGCAACTTTCTGATTTTGATACTTATGGCTGAATTTCTTAGAGCTTTGAACACTGGATTGGAATGCGGAACGAAGATAACTGAGCTGATAAGTAGCGCATTAGAATAAAACAAATAATCCAAAGATCAAAAAATGACTCAAGTTTTCACTCAATATTAGACTTACATGGCAGACAAAGTCTACACATTGTTCTCTCACTCCAAGCTGAAATCAGAATCATACTCTGTAACAAATAATTTAAATTACTAAGTTACTTATGATTGATTTTTTAAATGTTTTTTGGCATGATTTACCAAAATTAAGTAATTGTTTTGTTTGAAATAATCATTTTTTGTATTGTTTTTTGTTGGTAGTTCGCAATGGATGTGTTTAGCATGAACTCTAAATTGCCTTGGCAGTTTGTGAAATGGTCGGATGGTGCTTTCAAGAAAAAACTTTACAAGACATTCGATGCTAATCCCGAAGAGAATGAAAACTACTCTTCAATCAAAGTAAGAGATAAATTACTTAGGGAATTATTGTAATTTGATTTTACTTTTGTATTTGATAGCTGGATAGCAAACCGTAAGATTATGGCATGGAAGAAAAAGAAGATTGATCATAAACAACAGCACGCACAGAATCTAAATAATATTGTTGATTTTTATGTCTTATTTTTTAAAGAAAAAAACTTAAAATTGGTTATTAAAATAAAAAGAAATAAGAAAATTTGCGAAGGGGGGAAGGGGAGGATATTAATTGCCTAATCACAGGAAAACCACCAAAATATCATCATTCATTTGCAAATAACTTTGTCTTATGCCATTTTTGTAAAAAAATTCTCTTAAGAATTAACTTATTTCTCGAATCCAAATTCTTTTTGTTTTCATAAAAATTTTCTAATTATTTACTTTTTTTTTCTTCTCAAATTAATCTCCTTATCTTTCCGCTTTTTCAAAAAATTTTTTAAACTTTTATTCCCCTCCATCATCCTTCCTATTCTAGACAATTTTATTTACATGAAATTTAAGTATGTTTTGGATTATTATTTTTGAATTTGTTTTTGTTTGTTTTTGATTTGATTTTTATTATTGAATTTTTTTTCTATTTATCCTTTTGATATTTGAATTTTGTTGTTTCTTAAGATTTGCAAATTATCATCAGGTTCTCTCTTTCTTACATAAATATAATTCTTTCTAATATATTCTCCTTCTTGCTCGAGAGCTTAAAGGGAAAAATGTCTTTCTTTCTCAAATCAATCATTAAGGCAAGTTGATCCCTCTCTCCTCTCCTCAGTTTTCTCACACTCACTCACTCGCTGGAGGAAGGACCAACTCACTAGATTGATTCGAGAAAAGAAAGGAGCATTCGCTTAAATTAAAATTAAAAGTTTACATGCATATGGATGATGGATATATCGCAATCATTACTATTACTAGAATCAGCTAGCTAGGTTCAGGCTAAATAAGGGCCTTTTTGTAAATTGATTTATTTTGTCTTTGTTTTTTAGTAAGAAATCCGTATTCGATAATCTCAAACTTCTTTGGCTGCATATTTATGCTGGTTTTCACGTAAGAGAAAAGTGTGGATCGTCCCTGGAAAAAACGATAAGCATAAAGCTCATACACACTATGAAGCACTAACTGATCATATATTGCTATGACAGTTATATTGATGCTCTTCTCAATATGCAGTGATGCAAGGTTACGTGAAGCGAACGTGTTAGGAAGGGGCTCCCAAAAGAACACGGGTAAGTTAAAAACTATGGTTTACTTTTGATTTCTCTCATATAGCTTTCTTTGCTTATTTTATATGATTATCCACTGGGGTAGATGGGAAAAGCATGTCTTGAAAGTTTATTAATCGCAAAGGCACTTTTATTTTTTATTTTATTTTATTTTAGAAAATTTTCCCTCCACTTTTGGTGTTCAAAATAATTTCAATTATGATTAAAATGGGAGATGATTTGTGTTTTTGTTAGAGGAATCAAAGAGAAAAAACACTGTGAGGGACCTTCTCTAGCTTAGTTTAAGACAATAATAATAGCATGCGTATTTTGGTTGCTAAGAGTGGAATAGAGAGAGAATATAAAAGAATTTTATTTTATCTTGGGTGTTTTAGTTTATAAATGGAAATGTAGGGAGAATATTTATGATATGTAGATAATATCTGAGAATAATTTGTTGCATTCCTTTAAACTACATACATATTGTAGTGCCACATTTTAAAATTATTACATTTATTTCTTAATTATTTTGACTCATTACTAATTGGTATTTTAATGTATTTGCTTAACAATTTATTATTTTTTTAAGATATTTTTATTAAATATGTTTATCTTTCTTTTTTTTTTGCATTGTTTCCAAAAGATATTTCCTTTGAAAAATGATATGAAAATAAGCTGAAATTTATGATTTGCAACTAAAGAAACTCCCAAATAATTTGTGAAAAAATAGTGAAATTTTTTTTGTTTTATTAGCAAAAAAAAAAGTAATTTCAAGAAATAATAAAAAATCCAGCATTCAAATGTAATAATTTTTTGATTTTTTTTAATTATCCTAGAGATTATCACAATTAATTAATAAATCATTTGGTTATGATCATTAATTAACAGTCTTTCAATATTTTTACGATTTTTATTCAAGAAATAAAGGATTCTCCTTAAATTAATCATCTCTTGTTTAAAAAAGTTCATTAATTTCCTTTAAATTTGTGTTTATTATTTTCATGAATATGAACTAAGGAAACTTCATTAGAGTCTCTTCTCCATCTTAAAGATGCGGATAACCCTATGGCTACGCTCAATAAATCCAGCAATAACAACAACCTTATTAAATTCCTTATCGAGGAATACCATTGACTTCTCCTGAATCCTTAAACTTTTCAGTGGCAAACAGGAAGGGAGGATTTATTCATTCTAGCAGTCTATCGTCTGGGTATTCAACGAGCGATGAAGGAACTTCACGTAAAGTTTTGGAACACATTCAGAGGAGACCTTATTCGAAGATAGATTAACACTAAGATTTAGAAGGACTTGATGTGATCAGAGTGCAAGCTACAAGAATTTCAAATTTACTGGATAGAATTGAAATTATGGAAAGGGAAATATCCAAGTAAACTGAGAGGGACAGTGAATACGATAAAGATTTGCTATTCTGGGAGAAGTAACATCATATTCTAGATGAGAATAGAAGTAAAATAGGATTATTTATTGTTTTATGTTAACAAATTTATTTATTTTTTAAACTCAGTTGAAGCTCTTCGAACAATAGAAGCACTAACGGAAACAGAAATCAATGAATCTATGGGAAAGTACAACCAAGATAAAAATGAAGTAGAGCGAAATATCACCATGAAACTGCGAGAAATTGAAGAAGCCAATCAAGAAATAGCGTATTACAAATCGATTTGTATCCCTAACGAAGAGGAAGCATTGGAAGTGAAACGCCTTTAAGACAACGAAACAAGACTCCTTAGCAGCAATGCGACCCTCAACAAAGAACTCCTTGTTGTTGCTCATGAGCAAAGAAATCAAGAATGAATCACAGAATAACTACCCCAACCCTCGAAATAAGTCTATCCTTTAAAAAAATCCTGCATATTTACGTGTCTACATGTTACAATTCAAAGGAGACAATATATAAAAACTAAAAAAATCTTAAAATTTTGAGATTGTTATGTCAAAGATATTAAAAATTTGACTGGCATAGAAACTAATATTTTAGGTAGATTTAACATTTTTGATGTTGCATTTTTGAAGATCACACACGTTTCAAGCATCTTCATCCATTTTGTGCTTTGTGTGTTTTTGAACATTGACTTGATCGTATTTGCTTAGAATTTCACAGCTATTTTACTCGTATGAAGTAGATAAATTATATAGCTGGAAATAATGAAATAGAAAAGAACTTTATTATATTTACTCTAGCTAAAGTAAATAAATATCTAATCAAGTTGAAGGGGAGCTATTACATATAAAATGCGCAAAAGGAGACAACGTTTATTTATTTATTTTTTATTCAAGAGAGTTTACAGAATGATCTCAAAAGTTTTCTTTTTAAAATAATCGTAGCATGGATAGACTTTCAAAGATAAGAATATACACATGGAGAACGATTAGGAGGAAATCTATTAGAAATAGATTTTGAAATTGGGAGACAGAATAAAGTGAAAAGGAATAAAGAAAAAGATTATACTTTGGGAGGGGGGGTTGAGATATATTAAATACAAATTTCCAATTCAAAAAAAAAAATAAGAAGATAAAAAAAATTCTTTGAAGAAAGAAATCATTAGATATTTCCTACAGTGGAGAATTCGAAAGAAAGAAGACCAATCGACATACTTTGGTAGCTATCACAAGTTAGTTGCCTTTAGATTCATAATAGGACAGTGAATACAAATGAGGAGACGTTTATCATCGAATGGTTCTGAACTTCAAGAACCATTACTTGATGGCAATCAAAAGCAATAAGCACAATAACAGCAAGGCGGTTCTTCCTCCAAGCCAGCCGGGGAAAGCGCCACATCTAACAATGAAGAACAGATCCTGATTTACTTGGATGGTAGTGTACATCCTCCTCGTGAGACTTCTAATGTGGTGAATAATTAGAAATTCACTGTACAAAATTTTGTGCCAAAAGTGCTTTACAATTAGTTTAGATACTTCTTCAATTTATTCTTCTTACTGATCGCGTTGTCGTAGTTCATCCCAAGCTTGAAAGTAGGATTCTTATTTTCCTATGTAGCTCCTTTGGTGTTTGTCTTGTCGGTAACAATGATCAAAGAAGCATATGATGATTACAAGCGATTCCAACGAGATCAAGAAACTAACTAATAGAAGTACTTTGTGAGACGCGACAACATCCCAATCGACACAAACTCCAGTGATCTTAAGCCAGGTGATCTTGTGGATGTAACAAAAATGAATATTATTTCTAGAATATGTAAAGTTTATTAAAAGGAAAGTAAATTTAAGCTAGGAGGATTACTTTTATTTCTTTTCTATCTCTCACAATAAACGTATTACAGAAGCATTTATAGCTGATTACTTGAGATCAAAGCTAAGTTTGATACTGAAAATTAATTTAAAGCAGTCGAACAATTATTTATTTTTAATATTATTCTAAAGAGCCTTTTTAAGAATTAAAGAAAACGAAAAATGCTCAAGATTTGATTAATTAAGCTCCTTTTTATCATTACATTGAGTAACATTGTGTTTTTATTATTTCTTTTTCTCCCCTTTTTCTGTAGGTACATGCCAATTAGCGAGTTCCAGCAGATTTAGTACTTTTGAGTACATCTGAGGAAGATGGCACAGTATTTGTTAGGACAGATTAACTCGACGGTGAGACTGATTGGAAACTACGAAAAGCAGTGAAATTTACATAAAAACGAAAGAACTAGAACCTACAGCGTCTAGGAGGATGCATTAGAGTCGAATAACCAAGAATTGACATCTATAAATTCAGTGGATTGTTTAAATCTGAAGGATCAAATGGGTAAGATGATAAATCTGAAGAATACAGAGAAGCACTTTCATTAGAGAACACTCTCTGGGCAAATACCTTTGTTGCTGCTGGGTCAGTCACAGGCATAGTCATCTACACTGGGAAAGACACTAGATCCGTCATGAACACAAGGGAATCAAGATATAAATTTGGGTTAGTTGATTCCGAGTTGAATTTCTTGACTAAAGTATGTTTTGGATTAATGTGTCTTTTGGCATTCTTGATCATACTAGCAAAAGGCTTCGGGGAATACTGGATGTTAGATTATTTCAGGTTTGTGTTGTTGCTCTCGTCGATCATTCCAATTTCTCTACGTGTGAATCTAGATGCAGCGAAGATATTATTTGCGTACAACATAAATAACGATGAGGAGATTGAAGGTACAGTCACTAGAAACTCACAGATTCCAGAAGAACTAGGGAGAGTGCAGTTTATTCTGAGTGATAAGACAGGCACTTTAACATAGAACGATATGATATTTAGAAGACTTTGTTTGAAAAACAAAACATTCACAGATTCACATCTTGCTAAACTCACGAAAATTCTCATTAAATAATGCAAATTACACAATGGACCACTGTCAGATGTTGCAGAAAGAGCCTTAGCTGAGAAATAAGCTATTGCTACTGCTTTATTGAATAACACCATCACAACGAAGAGAAAATAAGTGATGAGAGAAAGAGAACTCAAAACAGTTGTCAGAGATATGATAACTGCATTGGCTGTCTGTCATAATGTTACCCCAGTGCAAGACAATGGAGAAAAGGTATACTAAGCATCAAGTCCAGATGAAGTTGCGTTAGTTAAGATCGCTGAGTAGCTGCGGATGACATTAATCGGAAGAGACTAGCAGTCGATCACGATTAAGAATGCCATAGGGTAGACAGAAATTTTCAAGGTTCTAGCAAATTTTCCATTTACAAGTGAATCAAAGCGCATGGGGATTATTCTCAGGCATGTTCCTACAAATAGAGTCATTTTCTACTTAAAAGGAGCTGATTCCATCATGAAAAGCAGAGTGCCTGAGGTTTAAAGAGGATTTTTATTAGATGAATCGGAAAATCTCGCTAGAGAAGGGTTGAGGACATTAGTGATTACACAGAAATATTTGGCTGAGGAGGATTATCAAGCATGGGATCAGAGATATTAAGAAGCCTGCAATAATGAATCTTTTGCGAATAGAGATGAGAAAATCAGAGAAGTAGTTGAAAGTCTAGAGAATAACATGGAATTGCTTGGAATTACGTAAATAATAAATAGAAAGAAAATAAACTTTTTTTCTTCTTCTTTTTAGATTCATTCAGAAATTTCAATTAAATAACTCTAATTTTTTGAAGCGGAGTGGAGGATAAACTGCAAGAAGATGTTGCTTAGACACTGTAGAGCTTAAAGCATGGTGGAATTAGTGTTTGGATGCTCACAGGAGATAAGGTAAAATAAAAAAGAATTATTAGATTTCCAAAAATCGATTATTTATGTTGTTGTCCTTACATAATTGTATCACTCTTTCAGGTCGAGACAGCCACATGCATTGCTATTTCCACTGGTTTAAAGAGCGCTGGTGAAGATATCTTTACAATCCGCGATGTGGAAGACGAAATGGAACTTGTTCGAAAACTAAATGAGTTCAAGCAAAACAGTATTCTCGTTATCGACGGTGTGTCTCTCTAAACTGCACTAACTCACAAGGAAAAGCTGTTTTATGAGATTGCTACAAATGCCCCTGGAGTGGTATGCTGCAGATGCTCACCAACTTAAAAATCAATTGTTACAGAAGGGATCAAGAACTACACAGGGAAAATCACTCTGGGAATTGGTGATGGAGGAAATGATGTGGGCATGATATAAACTGCTCATATCGGTGTTGGTATTGTAGGGAAAGAAGGTAAAAGAAGAAAGAATTGGAAGATTTAATTGGATCAAATAAAAAAATATTCTAATGGTTTGTTTGTTCATTTTCTCGCAGGAAAGCAAGCTGCTTTGGCATCTGATTACTCGATTTTGAAATTCAAGAACTTGGCTAAGCTAGTTTTATTCCATGGGAGACTGAACTACAAGAGAACAGCAGTTATGAGTCAATTTGTTATCCACAGGTAAACATCAATAGAGATATATTTGAAATTGAGCATAGAATTCATTTTTCCTTTTATTTTCAAAAATAGAGGTACGATCATCTCAATTATGCAAACCATTTTCAATTGTATTTTCTACTTCGTCCCGATCCCTCTTTACAACGGCTACTTGATGCTTGGATATACAACTGTTTTCACGATGCTTCCTGTGTTCTGCTTGCTGCTAGATCGAGACATCAATCCAATGGCTGCATTTGAGTACCCTTAACTCTACAAGACACTCCAAGATGGTAGAGACTTAAATCTCAAGACATTCCTTGCCTGGGTGTTTAAATCGATCTTCTAAGGGATGATCATCATGGTACTAACATTTAGTCTCTTCGACAATAGTTATTTCCATATTGTGACGATAACGTTCTCCACACTTGTTGTAGCTGAAATACTCAACGTTTATTCTGAGTTAAACAGGATAACTGTTGTGACTGTACTGTTCACTCTGGGGACACTAGTCTTCTACTGGATCGCAGTGTATTTCGTTAGTGATATTCTAGATGTCAAGACTATTGATGTGAACTTCGGAATACACATCGTGATAATTGCACTTGTCTGCTGGCTGCCATTCTGGGCACTCAAGAAGTATTCCATGATTACAAACCCTGATGACTATCAGCAGATCATGAAATTAGTCAGAAAATAAGAAAAAGAAAAGGATCTTGTTAAAGGAGGAGATGCTTCCACTGAAAATGATCAGTATGCAGCTTCATATGAGATGCAAAATCTTGACGTTAATGGGAAATCTTGAGGAAATGAGAATGGAAAGGTTTAGTTTAGATATTCGTCATTATTTTTTGTATTTCATTCATATTCTTTTTGCATTTTTCATTAGATTTGTTTATGTTTTTTTATGATTTGCTTTAAATTGGTAAAAAACATACATTATTCAATGAAATATAAACAAGACAATATTTTTGAGTTTTACTAAATTTTACAATTTTCACGAAATAAAAAGTACTTTTTTAAAAAAAAGGCATCTCGAATTTATGGGAAAAAAGGCAAGAAATATTTTATTTTTGTTATGAAGAAATAATTCTAGATTTGTGCTTCTATGATTTAACAAGGAAATGGCAGTTCATTGTACAAGACATCATCAGAGGTTGAAGAAAGAAATGAATAAAGGATAAAACTTAGCTATGCACTCTCAAGGATTAGACGAATCGATGACTTCAACTCCAAAAGATAACAAAAATGAAATAAAACATCAAAAAGAATTCATAAAATATGCTATGTAATATGGATACAAGATCTATCCTTCTTTTATCTTTGATTATCAAATGGATCAGACTTCTGAAAAGTTAAAAGGTTGTAGATTATGGTTACATTAATGTAAAATGATCGGTAAGGTTATCTACTCGATGTTTTGTTTTCGTCAAGAATATCACCATGAGATTCACACATTCGTAGGAAAATCAATAATTCTACCAATAATCGATCAACCATCAAATGAATTGATTGATAAATACTATGGAATTTACAAGGAGAGACTCACAGATCTGTAAAACAGACATAGCAAAGAATTTGAAGAAAAAACAGAACTTAACAGTAACTCAAGAGATCAATTGGTAGAATGACAAACAGACAAGCTTGGGATTAGTAAGTAGAACTCCCCCTCTCCCCTCCAGAATATGATAGAATTTTTGTAAAGAAAAGATCAATTTTATCATTAGACATGTAGGTTTGTTATGATGTTAGCAAGGATGTATTATTTTTCCTAAGAAGTTATGTAAAATTCCTTTTTGAATAAATAACATTTCAAAAGGGGTAGGGGAAGAATTTATAGTTTTGACGACATGACTATTCAAAGGGGCTACATTCTTAAAAAATAATCAAATGAAGTATTTAGTGTCCCAATTTCTTATTTTGTTTGTAAAAACCATTAGTCTGATCAAATTCATAAATTAAAATAATTTCTTACTGATCAGATTTCAAATTGTTATTTTTTCTTCCATCTTATTATTTTCTGTCTATTTGCAGACATCTTCGAATCGATATGTCCAAGTGCTTTGTTTAATGAATCAATAATTCATTATTAATCTCTGTCTCGATTGTTGGACATCTGATCATGATGATTTAGAATAGCAATAATTATTGTTTGTGGAACCTGAGAAATTGTTTTTTTTTTAAAACAATCTAATAAAATATTAAAAATGACCTTATTTCGTAGTGAAACCATGGGGTTTTACCATTTGATTTTACCTACAGAGTCAAGTTGGGAGATTTTGAATGAGCTTGGAAGATTATCGTTGGTGCATTTTGTCGATTTGAATGGAAGCCTTTCAGCAGTGAATCGACCATTTACAAATTATATTAAACGTTGTGATGAAATACTCTTGAAAATGGATCAAATCAAGAAGCAAATGAAGTCATTTGAAGTCTAAATTCACTAAACTTCAGATACATAAGAGCTTATGGAACATTTCTCTAGAGTAATACTGAAAAGAGGTATAGCTGGACATAACTACTTTGAAGAAATCGAAGAGAACGTGCTGAAGAAAGCAGAATAATTAGATCAGCAAATTCTAAATTATGCTAGTATCAAGGATAAAAAGAATAACATGGAGGAATTCAAAATTGCTCTTTAGTGGGCTTATAAAATTCTCGGACCACAGTTCTTTAAAAAGTAAAAAAGAGAAGAAAAAAAGGTTAATGTTCACACGTGTATGTGCTTTTGAAGTTAAGTAGAAAAATTCGATGAAGAGGAGCAGCATAACGACGAAACTAGAAGATTCAATTAGCTGCAGTATGTCGATTTAACTGAGCAGGCTTTGCGAGATATTTCTTTTGGATCATCGATTAACATTGAAGATATCATAGAATCTACAAGACTGCATTTTATTGTAGGTACAATTCCAAATACAGAAGCTCGATAATTTCAGAAACTAATCTTCAGAGTAACCAGAAGAAAGAGCTGGCTTGTGATGGAGAACATCGAAGTTTTCCATAAGAATACAAAAAAGAAGAACAAAAGAAAAATTCAGTTAGATCATCATTATCACAACCACTAAGACCACTAAAGCAAGACTATGTTCTTGATGGTTGTGCCAAGGAATGATACGGGGATCATTTTCTCCAAAATTGGGAGAATTTGCCAGTCATTGGGAGTAAATCGATATGATTTTCCAGAGTCACTTGAGAGATTTTAACAAAGAATCGCTGGTTTAGAATAATAGATTGAAGAATCAAAGCAAGTAAGTAATTGTTTATGACTGGATAACCTTGAATCTTGCATGATTTTATTCTTAATTTTTATTTCTCATAGTTATTGAGTTTAACGCGTGTCGAGGTGAGTGATTTCTTGGAGTATTTCTCTAGTGTCTAGGAAGACTGCAATTGCTCGTATATTGAGGAACTAACGTTGTATATTCAAAAGGAAAAAATTATTTATTCCACACTGAATCTCCTTAAAACTTATGCCATGCATTATCACGGAAATTGCTGGTTACCAAAACGAGTAAGAAACTTCAAAAATATATGTATTTACTTGAGAATAATTACTATTTTCATTACAATTTAGAAAGAAAACAAAGTGATTGAGATTTTACAGAGTATTTGCTAGAAATACCATCATTTACCGACTGGATAGCTGTAGGAGATCAGTGGAACTGAACTCAATCCTCCAACAAATTTCATTCTGAACGATTTCACTCAGCCATTTTAAGCAATCGTTTCTACTTATGGAGTTCCTCGATACAAGGAAATCAACCCTGGAGTGTTCACAATCGTGACATTTCCATTTTTATTTGGAGTCATGTTTGGAGATGTTGGACATGGATTCTTGGTATTAATATTTGGAGTATTTTTATGCATGAAAAGCAACAGAATTCAGAATTAAAAGGATAAAAACAGTCTTAGATTCTTTCTTGAAGTTAGATGCTTAATCCTACTCATGGGGGTGTTCGGTATGTTCTGCGGGTTAATCTACAATGACTTTATGTCACTTTCACTGAATATATTCGAAACGTGCTATGACAGCGAGGGAGGATCCTCCAGTTCCTCGTCACCTTAACCAAGTGTCCCACATCATTCAGCCGATTGTGTGTATTTCTTCGGAATCGATCCTATTTGGTCGTTGGCAGATAATTATTTGGCATTTTTAAACTCCTATAAAATGAAATTATCGGTTATCATAGCGATTGCACATATGACATTAGGAATTTGTTTAAAAGCAGCAAACTCTATTTACTTCAAATCATACATCGATTTAATCTTTGAATTCCTCCCTTAATTAGTATTTCTACTGGTAACTTTTGGATACATGGATCTATTGATAATTCTCAAGTGGAATACAGATTGGAGTTAATAACAAAAGTAAAAAGATAATTCGCCACCTTCAATCATAACAGTTATGCTTGATATTCCACTGAATTTCGCTGATCCAGGAGATGTACCTATTTATGGGGATGGAAGATCACAACAAAAAATTGGACAAATTCTCTTAGGTTAGGAGATATGATTTTTGGATTTATGAGGATGTTATTCATCCAGGTATGTTTTTGAATCTAACAGGAATAGCAGGAGCTTGTGTTCCGTTGATGTTGCTGCCTAAACCTTTGTGGATCTGGTGGTAGCGAAAAAGGAAAGATCACAAAAGTATTCAAAAAGAAAACGATGATAGAAAATATCATATTAAAAAAGTAAGAAAAGAACTATTAATTGAAAATGATAGATTGTTGTGTTTGATCTTAAACGCACAGACGAGGAAGAGCGGTGAGGATATAAATGCTCAAGATAATGATGAACTTGAGAAGAGCTTGAAAATCAGGAATGAATTTCAGCTCGATGACCTTGGAAAGGATTTAGAATTGTTGAAGCAAAACATTTCAATTGAGATCTTACAAAATGAGGGGATGAAAGCAGTAAAAGACGAAAAAGAAGATGAAAATGCTTGCCAAAGTGTTTGTAAACCACAAAGTTATTCCTCACAGAATGCCGATTTAAAACTTTAGAAAATTTCAGATATCTTCGTGCATCAAATCATAGAAACAATTGAGTTTGTCTTAGGAAGTATTTCAAACACAGCATCTTACTTGAGACTATGGGCTCTTTCACTTGCCCATTCGTAGCTCTCAGCTGTTTTCTTTGAGAAAGCACTTTTACCTTCCTTAGAAGTAATCCAAAAATTGAAAATATTTTGAATGAAAAACAATAAATTTTCTAATTTATTGTCGTATTTTAAAACTCTTAGGAGAAAGATTAGACTAAATAGATTCTCGGACTAGTTATTGGGTTTTTTATCTTTGCCTTGATCACGTTTGGAGTACTTCTCTGCATGGATGTCATGGAATGCTTCCTGCACGCTCTCAGACTGCATTGGTAAGAAAAAAATTGTATTTTTTTGATCATGTGGATTTGCTTGAAGTGCAAAAAAGAATAAAAAAGTATCATTAGAGTACTGCTTGATTGGTTCTTTGTATTTTTGTTGACAGAAATCATTTATTTTTCTTTTTTTAGGGTTGAGTTTCAGAATAAATTTTTCAAAGCAGATGGTTATTAATTCACACCTTTCTCTTTCTAAGACTACTTTAGAGAACTGAAATTAAACCAATAAAATGAATGAATTAGGATAGATCAATATTGAGGAATCTTAAAAAGATGTGATCACAAAAGTTGAAGGAATCGAAACCAATATCTCAAAATGATAAATTGTGATAAACTTAACTTTCCCTCTTATTTCTCCTTGTTTCTATAGGAAGAAAGAGAAACTGTTTCAATATAAAGTATGTAAACTTGAGCCAGAAATGTTGAATTTTTGTTGTTGTTGTGTTTTTTGGTTATTGCAGTAGCTTATTTAATATACTTTCATTCATATCTTTGACAATGTAAATATCTATGAGAATTGTAAAATCAAGATAATCAAAACAAAAGGATTTTAAAGGGGGAAATCATCTTGTGTAATAAAAGGGGAATAATTATTTTTGAATTAATATAACTCCAATAACAAAGTTCAATTTAACAAGGATTTGTAACTCTTAGCCTTTCTAAAATCACAGTTATTTCCAAAATCGATTTGAGACAATAAAAACACAAATCAAAAAAAGCTCAACTTCTAACTTATCAAAATGGCTGACGCTCGGTATGTATTCCTAGTGGAATGGTTTGACACCTCCGCTTCTCTTATCCGTACTTACTATCTCACTTACTTCACACTCGACAAAACAATTGAAATGGTAACAAAATACCAGCGATAATCCTTCCCAATATTTTTTTTTCCCATTGTGTAACTCATCTAAATTCTGTTTTTTAAGTACGATTTAAAAAGCAAGAAATCATTTTTGAAGAGATGTGAATACAAGCTAGATATGAATGAGCTGTACATAGGCTCGATTTTAACAGTCTACACAAGATAGCTGAAAATCGTTGATTTCGCTGATGTCTTCACAAGATCAAAGTTCCAAAATGTCAAAGAAAAGTAAAAAAAATATTTCGAATGATTTTTTAATCAACTTATGCGCTTTAAACAGGACTTTTGCAATGATCAAGCCAGATGCTTATGCGAATATTGGAAAGATCATCACAGTAATTGAGAAATCAGGATTGCTGATTTCGAATGTTAAAATGACCAAAATGACACTCAAAGATGCTTAAGGTAAGAAAAAATTAAGGATTTTTTTTTATTAGTTGATTTTCTAATTGAATAATATCTCTGAAATTCAATTTCAACATAGAGTTCTATGGAGAACACAGAGGCAAGCCATTCTTTGAGAATTTAGTGAATTTCATGAGCAGTGATTTCATTGTTGGTATGGAGCTTGTCGGAGATAACGCGATCAAGAGATGGAGAGACCTTCTTGGACCTACCAATACATAGGTATCAAACAATCATATTTTTTGAAGAAAGTTTTTTAATAAATTTGTATCGAAAATGAAGGTTGCTTAGGAGTCGGCTCCGACTAGTATCAGAGCTAAGTTTGGTACAGATGGCACTAGGAACGCATGCCATGGAAGTGATTCACGTATAAAAATAAAATGAAAGTATGTTACGTGAAAATCATATATTTTTTTTCTTTCTTTACAGCTGCCAGTGCATATCGTGAGTTAGAGTTCTTTTTCTCCTAACGATCAACCCTCAAGAGCCCAGCATTCTTTGAGAATTGCTCTTGCTGTGTGATTAAACCACATATTATCAAATCGAGATAAGCTGGTGAGATTATCGATGAAATCCTCACTTAGGGATTTGAGATTTCAGCCCTGTAATCTTTCTTCCTTGATAGACCAACAGCTGAAGAATTCTATGAAGTCTATAAGGTAACAATTATTCTTAATCAGCTTAAGAAAAAGAGAAAAAGATGGATTTATTTTATGATTCTGAAGAATGAAAGAACAATTTATTAAATCTGTCAATTTTTAGGGCGTTTTACCTGAGTTCAATGCAATCGCTGAACATTTGACAACTGGTATGAGCTTGGTCCTTGAAGTCAGACAAGAGAATGCTGTTACATAATTCCGATAACTCGCTGGTCCACATGATCCAGAAATCGCCAAGACTTTATGCCCAAACAGTCTCCGAGCAAAATATGGCATTGATAGAGTCAAAAATGGATTCCATTGCACTGATCTTGAAGAAGATGGAACACTCGAGGTAATTTAGAATTAGCTGGAGAAAACTTTTTTGATTAATTATCTTTTGATTTGAATAAAAAAATATAGGTAGAGTATTTCTTTAATACTTTACAATCTTGAGAAGGAGAGAGAGAGAGAGAGGAGAAACAAAATAGACCACCAAATGAAAAAGAGAGAGAATATGCATCTGTTTGTTTTTGTTTTTAAAATATGCTAATGTCAAATCAATTCAGAAATAGAACAACATTATGATATTTTCGAAGCAGTTACAAGTGTTTACCCAAGAGATAATGAACAAAAGTAAAAGAAAATATGAAGTTCACAACATTGAGGGTAGTATATAAATAAATAAAAATACTAAAAAACTACCAGTGTAGAGGGAAAGAGAAAAAAAAGAGAATGTGTGTGTGCGTGCTTGCTTGCTTTGCTTCGTAATTACCTATCAGGATGGTGATTAGTTATTCGGATCTTATTGTAGTGGCAATTCATTAATATTTTGTGAAAAAATTAATTCAACCCTATCACTGCTTATTGGTTCCATTTGATGTAATTCCTTAGCCAGTGGAGATAACATAATATTAGTTTTTTGATTACTCTCAAACCTGTGTTATCCAAATAATGTTGTTGACGTAGTATTGCAAGTTGTCACAGTTGTTGGAGAGTTCGGGAAAGATATACAATAGGAGTTCGTATTACTCGGATATTCTGTTTTAGAAGAAGTTTCTTTTTTGGTTTTAAGCTGATTCAACATCCCAGCCATTTAGATGTCATCGAGCTTTTAGCTGGAAGCAAGGGAGCCTGCGATTTCTTCGAGTTTACTCTCTACAGTGTGGACTATCTTAGGCTCTATGTTGTTTGATTCAACCTTATCAACAGCTTAAGGAGATTGAGATAACTTTTTGAGGTTCTAATCTGTTACTTTAGGTTTATTTCTGGAATCGAAGAACACTTTGCATTATTCTTAATGATCTCTAGTGAAAAACAGCGTTTATTTCAGGATTCTTCCATGTTTAGAGTGCTTTTAAAGATAAAACTACTATTCAGGGGTAAGTGAGATTTAATGAAACTGCAGAAGAAGCATAAGATCAAGTTCTTCTTTTTTCTTTGCCAGCTATTTCATCTCATTCCAGCCCTGAGAAGTCATATGGGAGAGATAAACAAGGAAAAATTTTATCCAATAAGTAAGTGAAAGGAAGAAGAGGACTTAAAAAGGGAAGGTTATAATCAGTCTCGTTAATGCATTGGAATCGGATGAGGCATCTGGATCGGCTAGTCTTGAAGAAGAAAGGAAAATGTTACAAGATAGGAAGATTGCAGGAAATTAATTGAAATATTAAGGATAATAAGTTATTTTATTTTTTTTACTTGGTTTATTCCTGACGAATGAAGACGATTAGGGCAATTATTGCAAAGAAATTCAATAAAACACAAGGAAGAATGAGTAATTTAGCTTTTAATAGACTCAATTTTTGGGTTGGATTTGTGGATTAAATCGAGCAATTCAGAAGTAATTGCGAGAAAACGATAATAAATGCAACGAGTGTGTCTGCAATAATCAACTCAGGCCGAAGAGGTATTAGAGACAGCAAAGCAAGAAAGATTGATTAGCAAGTTAAAATGTTAATAATTTTCTTGAGATTTTTGGGTATGAGATTTATTGGGATTCGTTTGTAGCTGAAAAGGCAGATTATTAGAGGATGAATAGGCTGTTCTTTGAAGTAATAGTGTTGATTTAACTCGCTGTTGTGAAGTTGAGGGTCGAAGTTTGTTAGGTTCAGTGTTGAGAGGTAGTTAATTTGTTCATTTGAAGGAACTAAACAAAGTTAATAAAAGATATCCTTGCCATTGCTTCCATTGTGGGTGATGGAGTTTATATGGTTTTCCAAGGCTGTTCTGTAGTGAATTGAAGGAAGCTTTTAGGGGAGGTTTTTCTGAGCTGCCTAGGAAGCAGTTGCAGCCATGATTTTTTTAGGAAGAAGGCGAAAGAGGGAAGATTTAGAAAGTGTGTTATTAATTTGTTTTTGTTAATCGAATGTTTAAGCTATCTGTATAGCATCGAACCAGTTAGTTTAGTTAAAGGTAATTTTTGACTATTAGACTCTCTTATTCTCTGGGAAAATCTTCCACTTATTTTGATTTTTTTCATATAGACCCCAATAAATAATAATCTTTTAGGTTGATTTTATGCATTTTCTAAGTCCTTTTCAAACCTTTTTTGACATAACTCTTTCAAACGATATGTAGCAAAATTATCACTAATAAATATGTGTGGTTTTGGTGCATGTTCCAGATTAGTTACTATTTTATTTTACTTATTTATTTTTTTTACTTTGAAGTTTAATTCACTTTTTTGTATTTTTTGAGTTCATAGTTCATAATTTTTTGGACTTTTTCTGATAGACAAATTCACAAAAAAATAATATTTCGGATAAGACACAACAACAGCAAATCGTTACTGGGAAAACTCTTCAATTTATGAAAATCGAAAATATTATTTTGTAACAAATTTCATACTTACAATGAATAAATGTTGATTTAAAATCTTAAAATTCGTTGAGCAGCTTAAACAAATCCAATTTATGCTTATTTTCGTTTACTGTTTTATCCTTTGTGCAAGGCGTAGAAATAGATATCCTATGACGAAATTGGTTTTTTTGATACTTACTGCCCACCCAAATGCGCTTTTGTATCAATCTCAGATATTAATTATGCGCTTGAATTTGATCGCATATCACCACAAGGGAGTAAGTATCAAATTGAGTTTTGTGGGTGGGGAAACTAAAAAACACAAAATAAAAGTAATTAAATCAGAGAGAAAAAAAACAAATTTTCTTCAATTGAAGTGGGAAAACATTTAATATTATGTCAATTTTTGTAGAAACAATTATTCACAAGAAGGAGAAATCCAAAGAGTAAGAGCAGATCAGTTGGGCCATTTTCATAAAAGGATAGAAGGAAAACAATATAAATGGCATGAATAATACTGATGAGTTTATTAATATTTGTTGGGTAAAAGAGTTACATAAAATAGGGAGGTGGGTAGGTGTTAGAATCTATCAATATCTTTTAATGTATTCTTTAATTACACTTTTTTTCCTGTTTCACCTATTTGATTCAAAAAATATTTATTCAGCTACTTGATATGATTCCAGTGTATTAGTGTTATCTGAGTACATATCTGCGGAGTTCTAGAGATTAATCGCGAAGCTTGGCACAACAAAACTGTTCTGTAAATGGTTATCCTCACCAGCAAAATCACGGCTATTGTTGATATTGCCTTGCTCATGAGAGTCCTCTTCTAATTTAATGTACTAATAATTATTGCGTGCAGAATTGTTGTTATTGTTATTGATGCTATTGACCTCTTATGAATACCCTGAACTAATATAATTATTATTACTGTTGTTTTCAGCACTTTTCATGCTATGATTGCCATTCTCCAAGAGTTCTACATAAGATTCTAATTATGAAACTCTTTCTGTGAGTAATTAATTCGATTTTATCCTTTCTTCTAATTCTACAACAAGTACCTTCATCTTCTTCTACTAGATGCTACTACTATTGATTTTATTATCGCTAAGCTGCATCACTCCTTACTTTGCTTCATTGTGATGCTGTTGATGACTATTATTCTATTAGTTTTACCAATGTTTTTTATCACTTTTTTAAGATGAAAAAGTATTATTATTATTTTCCTTATTATGATATTCCTCTTCAGTATTCTCTATTTGACTATCCTTGAAAGCCATACTATTCCGCACTGGACTTCTGAGTCTATTATGTTAACCATTTACTCTATGAGTGCCTTAAAACAACTAGTTTTCCTCTGAAAATTATTATTATTATTATTTTCCAGGAGGACTTTGGAAAGTTCCTAATATTTTTTCATGCTATTATTACTCCTTCCCCTCAGAAGTCTTATCAAAGAACGCATCGATTTAATGAAGATAATTAATCGTAGTCTGCATGGCGATCAATTATTCATTGAGAGTTCCATTGTTCTACATCAGCTCAAACACTCGATTCTCTAATTCTTCTTATCTCTTGACATTGAAAGCTTTTGCAGCTAAGATACTTTCTTCATGAAGTTTCTCGATACCTTAGATTTCGATTGTCATTTATGTTAGCAATTCGTCTCTGCTATTGAGTTGGTCTTTGAGTTCCAAGACTTATTCTTGCTGTTCTGCGAGTTGCAATTTGAGATCATTATTTTCAGATCTCAAAGCTTCAACTTATTCTGATTAAACAACCTTGGCTTCTAAAGTAGTAGACCCTCGATTTGACACAACAGGTGATTATCCACTTGATTGGATGTCCTCATCCTTTATAATCCCATCGTTTAGAGGTAAATTAGCTTCTGGAACAGCTAGAGAATTATTCCGACTGCTCTTCTTCGACTTAGCCACCAAAGAAGGGTGAGGAGGATTCTCTCGTAAATTTCTGTTCAGTTTCAAAATATCAAACTCTCAATAAAGTACATAAAGAAATAATCCCCACCCTGTATTTTTTTTCTTTTCTTTTTTGTTTACTCAATCTCTTCTTGCAGTTCCTCAATGGTCTTCAAGGCACTTTCAAGCTGCTAACTCTCATCTTATCTAGTAGAATCCTTCTTCGATTCAAGAGACGATATTTTTCTCTTATAAGTTCTGATGTCTTCTTCCATGAATTAACCTTTAGTTTCAAGTTCCTTGAGATTTCCAGTCAATTCCTTGACCTTCTCCGTCAACTGCTACATGCCTGAAATATCGTCTTCATGTTGTCTACCACCTTGAACAAAAATCAAACAAAATACACAATATTTCCCTCAATTTTTTCTAACTAAATCTTCTTATATTTTTTCTTACTATCCATCTTAATCTCAGCCTATACCTGATTTAGCTCTTCAATCTACTCTTTCATCGTCTTAATTATTTAATTCTACCCTTCAATTTCCTTCTGTGCTTCCTGAAGCTTCATTTCCCCTTGAATCTGTTCCTAGTGGATTTACTCATGCAACAATGCTATCCCTTATTTCAGCTCATCTATTGTCCCAGCTGCATCTTTGAGTTCTTCTTATAACTCAGCGTTATGCTCCGTAATACTTTTTTCTCTTAGCTCACCTTCCCGCTCTCTCTAAATCCCTTCTTCGATTCTTGCATTCTTTTCAGTGATCTCCTCCTGTAACTCCTAATTCTTCTAGGCTGCTTCTGATAATCTCTGTTCGTAATTCGCTTTGTTTTCTTCAAATTAATCACATTGATTCTTAATTTCCTAGTCTTTTTCGATCAGATTCCGCTCATTTTCCTCAATCTAAGAACTCAAATTTGCTATTTTCTTGTTATTTTCTGCAATATTCTTGCTGAGTTCTTCTATTTTCTTTTTCAGTTTCTAATTTTCCACTTCGCTTTCCTTAAATTTAATCTCCTAGTTTGCTTTCAATTGCTATAACTCTAGCTTGTCTTAGTTGGTTTTCTCTAAATTCTTCTCCAATTCTAAAAGTACAAAAATTACCAATTTTTTAAAAAAAATCCTTATTTTTTTCCCCTCAACCTGTGATAGACAGATTCGTGGATTCTTTGAGTATTCTTATATGCCCAAGTGTCGCTACCATACTTCCCTTGAGTTCTTCTGTTTTTCTATTCGTGAATTCCATGTGTTCCTTGAAATCTTCTTCAAGTTTCGCGTGCTGATCTTTCAGAAAATTAATCATCTTAGCCATTTCTGTGAAGAATCTCAACTCTTGCTTGCTTCGAACACGGTATTTCTTGTTCTCCAGGAAGTTTGCAACAAACGAATCAATATCCGCACAGTATTTCTTCATGCGTTCACTCATGTTCTCACTTGTCATGGAGATGTTCATATTTGTAATGATTGTGTTGTTCCCGTGGAGCTCGTCTGATATGAAACTCTGATTATTATTGTTGTTGTTATTCGTGTTGGAGCCATCATCGTTGTTGTTGTTATTGCTGGAAGAAAGATTCCTTAAACTTGGAATCTATTTTGCTTGAGCTAGTTCTAATTTAACCTTTTCTAGATTGCTAAGGGCATCTTTTAGCTCGCCTGCCAGTTTTTCATTGACTCTACTCAGTTCCTATTTTTAACCATCTAAATATATTTCTTTATCTTGGAAATCCTTGATCGCCAAAGCAGCGATTTCCTTCTCTAATTCCTTCTACTTATTTGTTTCTTCTAAAGCAGCTCGTAACTCATTGTTAGCAGTTATCAGTGCTTGATTTCTCGCTTAACAGTTATTCAGATTATTATTCAATTATGTGATCTAATGTTATGCTGATTCCTAGTCAATATCAGCTAATCTTAGTCTTGTACTAGCTTCGATGCTGTTTCGCTCAAACTAACTAATCAAAATATTCTGTTTATCCACTACGGCTTTAAGCTATGTTAGATCTCCATGTAATTATGAAATCAGCTAGTTTTTGCTGTCCGAACTTACTAATGCTGTAGTTGATCGCTCTAGTAGCTACAACTGTGCCTGCAACTCCTCAACAGAAAGAGCTTAAGGGGATTGAGATCGTTATTATTGAATAAATGGTTATTGTTGTTACCATTATTAACGCTATTATAAAATTTGCTGTTATTGCTGCTGATTACCTTAATTCAAAATAAGGTTATTCTATTACTTTCCCTAATCGCTGTTTCTGACATTATCTTTGCTTGCTCCTTTGCGAACAAGCTAATAGTAATTGTCCGCAGTCAGCTCAGTTCTATTCTCGTGCAGCCAATCCTCTTCCATAGGGCTTTGAAAGCTATTTTTAATTATCCTAAATATTATTAACCAACAACAAATTATCTCTCTCTCTTTGTCTTTGTCTTCGATTACTTTGATTTCTTTAACTGACACACAATGGCAGCACATTTAACATCCTAAATCTTCCCAACTCCTCCCC